>Ga0075158_10001674_pt1 | contig 16553 bp, 13 predicted proteins | sample JI91814BDNA_FD_70968 | JGI IMG/M metagenome (GOLD analysis project Ga0075158, IMG submission 70968) | Wastewater effluent complex algal communities from Wisconsin, to seasonally profile nutrient transformation and Carbon sequestration -... | ecosystem: Engineered > WWTP > Effluent > Algae... | reverse complement strand
CCATTGGGATTCATTTCAAAAAGATTTATTTTCCAGAAAGATGCGATGCTTCCTTCTTATCCGTCCTTTATTCATCTTAGAAAATACGAGCTGATGGCTATTCAGAGTGAATTTTTATTAGGCGGAATCAAGAGAGTAAGAAAGCTGGGACACACGATGGAATTTGAGCAGATCAAAGAATATGTTCCCGGAGATGATATCAGAACGATCAACTGGAAAGCCACCTCCAAGACCAATCGTCTGATGGTAAACCAGTTTCAGGATGAAAAATCACAACGTATTTTTATGTTGATTGATAAGGGTCGAACCATGAAAATGCCTTTTAACGGATTAAGTTTACTGGATTATTCCATCAATGCAACAATGGCACTTTCTCATATTATTTTGAGAAAAGGAGACAGAGCCGGAATGATGACATTTTCTAAAAAAGCTGAAAATAAAATTGCTGCCGATAACAAATCCGGACAGTTGAAGAAAATCTCCGAAGCACTTTATAATATTAAAACAGATTTCTTCGAAAGTGATTTCAACCGTTTGTATCAGGATGTAAAATATTCTATCAATCAAAGAAGCTTAATTCTGCTTTTTACCAATTTTGAAACTTTGGACGGACTGAACCGACAGTTGAAATATCTTCGCGGAATTGCTAAGAACCATTTGCTGGTAGTCGTATTTTTTAAAAATTCAGAACTGCAGACGCTGATCAACAAAAATCCTGAAAATATGCAGGAAATTTATGACGAGGTCATTGCCGAAAAATTTGAATTTGAAAAGAAACTGATCATCCAGGAGCTTCGTAAATATGGAATCTATACCGTCTATACACTTCCGGAAAATTTGAATATCGATGTTATCAATAAATATCTGGAGATAAAAGCGAGAGGAATTTTATAAAATATTTTAAATACAAATCAAAAAATAAAATGGAACTAAAAGAAAAGGCAGGTGCGCTGTTGAAAATAGCTGCATTAAATGAAGGTGCAAAAGAATATATTCTTAACAATCCTGAGCTCTTTAAACTTTTACTGAAAGCAGCTAAAAGATATATAGGAGGCGAAAAAATGGAAGAAGCTATTGCTACTGCTAAAAGAATTAATGATAAAGGACTTCCAACTTCACTAGAGTTTATGGGAGAAAGTACCCGTTCCATAGAAGAATCAGAATTGGTAACCCAACATTTCGCTGATTTGATTAATAAAGTGAAAGAAGAGAACATTAATTCTATTATTTCTTTGGATTTATCACATATAGGTCTTGCAATTGATAAGGATCTTGCTTATAATAATTTAATCTCATTAGCAGAATCTGCTTACAAAAAAGATATTGAAATAGTGATTAGCGCAGAGGGTATTGATAGAACTGATGATATTATTAATACCTTTTGTAAAATATCACCTGATTTTCCAAATGTAGGAATTACCCTTCAGGCTTATTTAAACCGTACTCCAAAAGACCTTGAACGAATATTGAATGAAACACAGGGGAAAATAAGAATTGTAAAAGGTGCTTTTGCTGTTCCTCCGGGACATGCTGTAGAGAGAGGAAAACATTTAGACGACCTATACATTCAATATATTGAAACTCTTTTCCTTAAAAACAGAAGATGTTCTATTGCTACCCATCATGATATCGTTCAAAATAGAGTTAAAGGTCTCATTGAACAATATGATATTCCAAAATCTAAATATGAATTTGAAATGTTATTGGGAATACAGGAAGATCTGTTGAATGAAATCCATAAAGAAGGTTACCCATGCAGGCAGTATATTGTGTATGGTGATGAATGGTATCTGTATATGTGTAACCGGATTGCAGAAAATCCGGATAATCTTTTTCAGGCTATGGTTGATATCATGTCTTAGCCTAAGGTTTAATCCACAAAGTTTTTTATATTTGAATAAGAATATAAAAAATCCTGAAATATAAACCCGTACAATGAAAATTACACTCAACAGAATAAACGACGACTTTTTATTTGAATGTACAAACTCACAAGGAAATTCTATCCTTTTGGATAATACTTCCCAGCCGGGAGCTAAAGGAGTTTCCCCAATGGAAAGTGTACTGATGGCTGTGGCAGGCTGCAGCGGAATTGATGTGGTGTCTATTCTGAAGAAGCAGCGTCAGGAAATTAAAAGCTTTCAGGCAGAGGTAAAAGGAGAAAGAGTACAGGTAGAGGATGCAAAACCTTTTAAATCGATTAATGTTAAATTCCTTCTGGAAGGAGAAATTGATCCTAAAAAAGCATTAAAGGCTGCAGAACTTTCTTTTGAAAAATACTGTTCCGTATCAAAAACATTGGAACCGAATGTAGAAGTTGAATACGAAGTCTATGTGAACGGAGAAAAAATTTAATCTCTGATATAAAAAATAGAAAATGCCGGATGATTCATCCGGCATTTTCTATTACTCATTACTTATTAAAAGGTAAGCTTTGGCTTTATCAGTTTCGCTACCGTAGCAGTCCATCCTGTCTGATGAGAAGCTCCTACGCCACGGCCATTATCACCATGGAAATATTCAAAAAAAGTAATATAATCTCTGAAATGTTCATCGTAATTGAACTTTGGATTGCCTCCGTTGAAAGCCCTCTGCCCATGTTCATCTTTTAAAAATATTGAACAAAGTCTTTTGCTGATATTCTGAGCAACTTCATCAAGATTCCTTTTATCACCACTTCCTGTTGGAAGTTCTACTTTCAGGCTGTTTCCATAATAATAATGGAAACGCTGCAGACTTTCTACAATCAGGAAATTAATAGGAAACCAGATGGGGCCGCGCCAGTTGCTGTTTCCGCCAAACATTCGGCTGTCACTTTCTGCGGGTGTGTAATACACCATATTTTCAGATCCATGTACAGAGAAGACAAAAGGATTTTCTTCGTATACCTTAGACATGGCACGAATTCCGTAAGAACTCAGAAACTCGTTTTCATCCAGCATTCTGGTCAGCACTTTTGTCAGTCTGTTTTTACGTAGGATGCTCATCAGGTGTTTTCGGCCTTGTCCTTCCTCGTCCCAGTGAGAAACTAGTTTGGTAAGTTCCGGCTTATTTTTCAAGATCCACTCCATTCGGGTTCTGAAATTCGGCATCTTTTCCAATAGACGATGGTCCACTATCTCAACAGCAAATAATGGGATCAAACCTACAATACTTCTTAATCTCAAAGAAACACTGTCTCCGTTTCCAAGCTGTAATACATCATAAAAGAATCCGTCTTCCTCATTCCAGAGACCTTTTGTTCCTTCACCCAGATTTTCCATGGCCTCTGCGATATAAAGATAATGCTCGAAAAATTTGATCGCCATATCTTCGTATACCTGATAATATTGGGCAAGTTCCATGGCAATACGCATCATATTCAATGCATACATGGCCATCCAGCTTGTTCCGTCTGCCTGTTCAAGATGTTGGCCATCCTTTAGTTCCATATTCCGGTCAAAAGCTCCGATATTATCGAGACCAAGGAACCCGCCACCAAAGATGTTTTTCCCGTTTTTATCCTTTCGGTTCACCCACCATGTAAAATTAAGAAGGAGTTTCTGGAATACTTTTTCTAAGAATAGTAAATCCGGTTTTCCGTTAGCTTTTTCATCAATTTTAAAAACACGGAAGCATGACCATGCATGTACGGGCGGATTTACATCACTCATATTCCATTCATAAGCAGGAAGCTGTCCGTTGGGATGCATATACCATTCCTTCGTAAGGAGCAAAAGCTGTCCCTTGGCAAATTCCGCATCGATGATCGAAAAAGGAACACAGTGAAATGCCAGATCCCAGGTAGCATACCACGGATATTCCCATTTATCAGGCATGGAAATAATATCCTTGTTGTGGAGATGATTCCATTCTGTATTTCTTACATATTCGTTGAAATTTCTCGGTGCTTCAAAGTTAGGATCACCCTTTAGCCATTTTCCGATATTATAATGATAGAACTGTTTATTCCAAAGCAGTCCTGCGAAAGCCTGTCTCTGGACATTTCTTTCATCTTCGTTAACGGTATCATTCTGAATTTCTGTATAAAATTCCTCAGCTTCAGCCTCTCGCGTATTGAATATTTCATCAAACTTTTCAAAAGGTTCATCAGTCTCATCCGGACATAATCTGAATTCAAAAACTTTTGATTCTCCGGCTCCGATAAGTTCATCGATCAGAAAAGAAGCTTTTGTTCCTCTTTTTTCAGGATTTACCGTATTTGTTTTATGAATAATATAGTTATTGATTCCGTCTTTGAAATAGGTGTTTTCAGCTGCCGGAGCTCCGTAAAGTTTAGAAGTATTGGTTTCATTATCACAAAATACACTTTCTGTGTTTGATTTTCTGGAATAGAATTTCTTGATAGAAATACTGTCGTGCCCAATGTTGATGCTTCCGTCAGGAGAAGCGTTGATTTCTGCTTTATAGGTATTGTATCCCCATTTCCAGTTGTTTCTGAGCCATACAGTTGGTGCTACCAGAATAGGCGCTTCATGCTGGCTTCGGTTGAAGATGGTTACTCTGGCAAGAATATCATTGTGATCGGCTTTACAATACTCAATGAAGATATCAAAATATTCATCATTATCGAAAATTCCGGTGTCAAATAGCTCATATTCAGGTTCCTTTTTACTGCGTCTTCCGTTTTCTGCAACAAGTTCGTCATAAGGAAATTCATTGATCGGATATTTATAAACCATTTTCATATAGCTATGAGTAGGTGTATTATCCAGATAATAAAAGATTTCTTTGATGTCTTCCCCATGATTTCCCTGAGGGTTGCTCAATCCAAAGAACCTCTCTTTTACCATTTTGTCTTTCTTGTTCCAAAACGAAAAAGCAAAACATAAAAGCTGCTTTACATCAGAAATTCCTGCAATGCCTTCTTCACCCCATCGGTAGGCATAGCTTTCAGCATTATTATGATTGGTAAAATTCCAGGCATTCCCGTTTGGGCTATAATCTTCGCGTACATTTCCCCATTGCCGGTTGCTTACATAAGGTCCCCAGTTTTTCCATTTGGTATCTTGTAATCTTTCTTTTTCGGCGGTCATATCTCATCATTTTTCCACACGAAGTTAGTTTTTTTGACAAGTAATTCCAATTTTTTCCATCTGAATAATTCTTAATATGGTCTTGAAAGACTTGTATTTAAGGGCTTTTTTAAATATTAAAATAATTTTTTTTTGAAATTAAAAGAAAAGAACTACCTTTGCATCATTCGTTCATTCAAATATTGAAAATGTTATCAAGAAAGGTTGAGGGATTAGACCCTATGAAACCTTAGCAACCCTTTGCGCAAGCAAAGAAGGTGCTACGTTCTACCAAAGTATTTTGGACAGATAACTTACTGAAGTTCTTTTCAGCCATTTCCTGTGGCATTTTCAATTGTATTAAAATTTAATAGAATTGAAAACAGAACTAAACTATATTAATCTTACGTATCAAACTTATTCCCAAAAGGAGTACCATATCCCGTTAAGCTATCAGCTTTTTGGGAAAGATCTGTTTACAGCCCCTGTTATTTTAATCAACCATGCTCTTACCGGAAATTCAAACGTATCCGGAGATAAAGGCTGGTGGAAACAGCTGGTAGGAGAAAATCAGATTATTGATACCGATCAATATACTGTTCTGTGTTTTAATATACCTGGAAACGGATATGACGATTTTTTAATTGAAGACTATGAAGACTTCACTTCCTCAGATATCGCAGCGATATTTCTGAAAGGACTTGAAGCTTTACATATCAAAAATTTATATGCCATTATCGGAGGTTCTCTGGGAGGCGGCATTGGCTGGGAAATGCTGACCAGGCAACCGGATCTTGCAGAAATATTTATTCCCATCGCCTGTGATTACAGAACACACGACTGGCTTCATGCACAGTGTCTGGTTCAGAAATTTTTATTGAATGATAAAGAGGAACCATTACAGAAAGCAAGAATTCATGCCATGCTGTGTTACAGAACTCCACAGTCCCTCAATGACAGATTTCAAAACCAATATAATCAGGACAAACAACGCCTGGAATCAGAAGACTGGTTGGTTTATCATGGTAATGCACTAAACGAAAGGTTTAGTTTAAAGGCTTACAAACTGATGAATCATCTTTTAATGAATATAAACGCTGCTGAAGAAGCACTGGAGAACATACAGGCGCGAATGCACATGATCTCCGTAGATACAGACTTATTCTTCCCGGCTTCTGAAATCCGAATGTGTTTTGAAAGCTTAAAAGAGAAAAGTAAGGATGTTTCTTATCACGAGATCCAATCTATACACGGGCATGATGCCTTCCTAATGGAATATCAACAATTAAATAATATCATTAAAAACATTTTACAGAAGTAATGAAAAATGCTAACGAAATAAAATTTTTGAAGAACAGATCAATCGTCAAATTTGAAGGAGAAGATTTCCTGGGAGAAATCGGGATTGACGGACGAATTTTTAAAGCGCTTACGTTAGCGCGTATCAGTGTAGGCGTAATCTCTCAACAGGCGGTAGAAAACGGAATCTCTATTCTTGTTCACGAAAACGATGCAGAAAAAGCAGTTTCCTGTCTTATTGACGAGTTTGAGGCAGAAAGAAAATCCGGAAAAGTTTCTCAGATCTATAGTATCAATAATGTTTCTGTGATCGGTTTTGTAGCAGAAGATTTCAATAAGGTCTTTGCAGAGCTGGCAAGAAATAATGTTTTCCCATTGCTTTTGAATCAGGTGGCAGCAGAAAACAGAGTTAATATTGTAGTGACTTCTTCTCAAGATGAAAAAACAAAAAATATTATAGAATCTGAAATTTTCAAAAAGCCAAAGACCGTTCATCTGGCGATCATCGGACACGGGAATGTAGGGAAAACCCTGATAGAGCAGGTTCTGGAATCTTCTGAAGAGATTAAAAGACGTAAAAAAATAGACCTTAAAGTAGTGGCAGTAGCCAATTCAAAGAAAATAGCTTTCAACAAAAAAGGATTTGATGCGAATTGGAGTGATGAGGTTTTAACCGCAGAACACCCTTCAAGTGTTCAGGAGCTAATTAATTTCTCAAATGAAAATCAGCTAGAGAACCTTATCGTTGTGGATAACACAGCAAGCAAGGATTTTGTGAAAAACTATCATGCTTTGGCAGAAAACGGATTTGATCTCGTTTCCTCCAACAAGATTTTTAATACCCTTCCTATAGAAGAATACAGAAAACTAAGATATACGTTGAGTAAAAATAACAGGCGTTATCTGTATGAAACCAATGTGGGTGCAGGATTACCCTTAATCGATACGATTAAATTATTACACCTTTCAGGGGAAAATATTACAAGAATCAAAGGCGTGTTCTCCGGAACATTGAGTTATGTTTTCAATAATTTTTCTTTGAGAGAAGATAAATTCTCGACGATCATCAACGAAGCTTTGGAAAAAGGATACACAGAACCAGACCCTAGAGAAGACTTATCCGGAAATGACGTAGCAAGAAAATTACTGATTCTGGCGAGAGAATTAGACTTAATCAACGAATTCGGAGATATCAATATTCAGAATCTGGTTCCGGAAAGCTTACTTGAAGTTTCAAAATCAGAATTCCTTTCAAGACTGGAAGAACTGGACGAAGAATATCAGAAAATAAAAGAGAACCAGGAACCCGGACATGTATTGAGATATGTAGGTGATCTACACGGTGACTTACAGAAAGATAAAGGTGAGCTGGATGTAAAACTGGTTTCTGTACCTGCAACTTCCGCATTGGGACAACTAAAAGGTTCAGATTCAATCTTTGAAATTTATACGGAAAGCTATGGCGAAAATCCAATTGTAATTATGGGAGCCGGAGCTGGTGCAAAGGTAACAGCAAGAGGAGTATTCGGGGATATTTTAAGAGTAAGTGAAACGAAATAATATTTAATGTAACAATCAACCAATCCGGCAGTGTAACCATAATTGTCATTCTGAGCATACCGAAGAATCTCATTGTTACACTGTTAGATTGATACATTGGTAAATTGACAAATTAAAACTATATGGAAAATTTTGAAACATCAGCAATAAGAACCCAAACGGAAAGATCTCAGTTTGATGAGCACTCTACGCCGCTCTATCTTACCTCCAGTTTTATATTTCAGGATGCAGAAGATATGAGAGCAAGCTTTGCAGAAGAAAAACCTAAAAACCTATACAGCCGTTTCTCTAATCCAAATGTAACCGAATTTACAGATAAGATCGCTAAAATGGAAGGGGCTGAGGCTGGATATGCTTTTGCAACAGGAATGGCAGCCATCTATTCTACATTTGCCACATTATTGAATGCCGGAGATCATATCGTCAGCTGCCAGTCAGTTTTCGGATCTACGCATACTTTGTTTACCAAGTATTTCCCGAAATGGAATATTGAAACCTCTTACTTCAAAGCAGGAGATGCAGAAAATTCCTTGCTTTTTAAGTTCTATTATTTTTTGTTTAAATTCTTCTCCTTTTGCCTGTAATATTTTGTATTCAGCAATCATATGAAGATAGGCATTCTGCTGTATTGTAGGCTTATTCTGTCCGAAAATCTCAATAGGAAATCCATCCAGCATAAAATTTAATGTAATGCATTTTTCACCGTTTATAATAGGATATTCCACATCTACATCGTAAGGAATAAATCTGCTCCACATTAAATCATCCAGAAAGTCCTCTTCAAATTTTAAATCTACCTCAAAAATAATATCCAGATCACTGCCTTCTATATCAATTTCAATAGGAACTGTTCCCACCAAAATAGGTGAATAATACTTTAATTTCTCAAAAAAATGATGTTTCGTAAGAGTTTCATAAGCTCTTCGCTGTTTTTCATTTCCTTCTTTCAGATAATGAATTCTGGTGAAATCAAGCATTTAAAATATTTTGTGTTTTACCTTTTTACGCTGCACTTCAATTCTCTGATCCAGTTTTTCCCTGAACTCAATAAACCTCGGATCTTTCTTATCACTTGTTTTGTGTTCCAGCGCCTTGATGATCTTAAAATTTTCTTTGATAAAGTCCTGGGTTTCTTCTGAAAAATATGACTTTCCGAATTTCTCGAAAATATAATTAACCGCCTGCGTGCTGGGATGAATCATATCTTCTTTGTAAAAGCGATAATCTCTGAGTTCATCCATTAAAATCTCATAGACAGGCAGATAATGGCAGTCTTCGAACATTGAAATAGATTCATGGATAGCTGTAATTAATTTGGATTTACTTAACTGGTTTTCTACCATTCCATCCTTTGTATGCCTTACAGGTGAAACCGTAAACAGGATTTGTACTCCTTCTTTACAGATATCTTTAAGGTCCAGAATAGTCTGGTAAATTGAACTTGTCAATTCCTGATGGGAAAGTAATCTTTTCTCAAAAAACTTCTGCGGAATTTTGTGACAGTTGGCCACCAGCTTTTTCTTGGGAAGAAATTCATAGATAAATGAAGATCCGTAGGTGATAATGATCCAGTCAGCTTCCTGAAGAAAGGCATTTCCTGCTTCAATAGCTCCGTTTATCTTATCTAAAGTCTGATGAATATATCGGGTATCAAAACTGGTGTGATGATCCAGGGAGATATATTCTTCATTGTAAGTGATCAGCTCCTCTTCTTCATAAAATGCAGAATCATGTAATCTGTTGACTGCATTATTGATGGAAAAAGGATTAAAAATAGTCCCAAAAGGGTTGTTGAGAGTCTGAAGTTGTCCGTCGTGCAGTAGATCCGTCATTTCAGAGGCAAAGCATGACCCTATTGAAAATATTTTATCTTCAATCTCAATTTTCTTTTCTGATGCGGGAATATCAACTTCTGTTCTGAATTTCATTGTATAGGGGTTAGGTTGCAGGAAATAGATAGCGGGTAAATTGCTGTTACCTGCTACCTACCCTCTGCTGCCTATATTAACTTTCTCTTCTCAACAAATAATTGGCCAGTTCGATAAAAGGTTTTTTCTTTTCTTCCGGAACATCTATTTTCTGAAGATAGCTTTGTCCGATCTCATTATGTTTTTCAATCAGACGTAATGCTTTTTCATCTACTTTCGTTCTTCTGAAAATCTTTTCTACTCCATATACTTTATCAACATTTTCAGTCTTCTTAGAATACCAGTAATCCAGTTCTTTCCTTTCTTCGTCCGTAGCATGCTCTCTTGCTAACAGATACAGAACAGTTTTCTTGTTCTCATAAATATCTCCGGCATGTTTTTTCCCAAACTGCGCCTGATCGCCGAATACATCAAGATAATCATCCATAATCTGGAATGCAATTCCGATGTGTTTTCCGAAGTTGAAAATAGCTTTAGCATCTTTAAAATCAGCTCTTGCAATCAAAGCTCCGATTTCAAATGAAGAAGCACTCAAAACTCCGGTTTTATAGGTAATCATTCTGATGTAGTCATCAAAAGTAACATCTTTCTGAGTCTCAAAATTGATATCATACTGTTGTCCTTCACATAAAAGAAGCCCTGTATGGGTAAATATTCTGATACATGCTTTGAAAATTTCAGGTTCAAGATCCTCAAAGAACTTATACGCTTTCAGCATTAGTCCGTCTCCGGAAAGAATTCCTACGTTAAGACCATGTAAAGTATGGATGGTAGGCTTGTTTCTTCTTAGGGGCGCTTCGTCCATAATATCATCATGGATCAGGGTGAAGTTATGGAAAAACTCGATAGCCAATGCTGGTTTAATTGCCTGCTTAAGATCTCCACCGAACATATCACATGCCATCAGCACCATAATAGGACGAAGACGTTTCCCACCATGGGAAATAATATAATTCATCGGGTCATACAGCTCCGAAGGTTTATCTTTAAAAGTATATTTAGTGATGGCATCTGCAACAATCTGCTGGTATCTGTCTAAAAATTCCATAAAATCTTATAATTTGAACAAAAATACGATTTTTCAGGGCTTTATAAAACAAAAAACTTTGCCCAAACGGACAAAGTTTATATAATTATATGATTTGTTTTTTTAGAAAACGAAGGTTACCACAAGATAGGTAATTCCCGCTACTATTGCAGAGATTGGAATGGTAAGAACCCAAGCCCAAAGTAAGCTTACAGTGATTCCCCATCTTACCGCTGAAATTCTTTTTGTTAATCCAACCCCGATGATAGAACCTGTAATCGTATGTGTTGTAGATACAGGGATACCGAAGTGGTCTGTAATGAACAAAGTAATAGCACCTGCAGTTTCTGCACTTACTCCTTCTAATGAAGTTACTTTTGTAATCTTCGTTCCCATCGTCTTGATGATCTTCCAACCACCACTCATGGTACCTAAACCAATCGCAAGAAACGAAACCAAGGGAACCCAAAGATAATGCTCAGCAAAATAATCAAAACGTCCTGCTGCAGGAATATTCAGATAAACCGGGTCGTGCAGCATTTCAACATGATAGTAGATAAGTGCTGCTCCAATGATCCCCATTACTTTCTGAGCATCATTCAAACCGTGTCCTAAGCTGAATAAAGCGGATGAAGCCAACTGTAATCTTTTGAAAGACTGGTCTGCTTTGTGCGGGTTTGATCTTTTATAAAGGTGTACAATAATCAGGGTAATAATGATCGAGATAATCATCCCTATAATCGGTGCCATGAAAATGAACAGGAAGATAGGAATTACTTTATCAAACTTCACTACACTTTGGTGTGTTACCTGATTAAAAGCTTCTTTAACAGTACCCCACATTCCAAGATCTGGCTGTGTTGCTGCCACATCATGATAATCCATCATGAAAGCATGCATAAGAGCTGCTCCCAGGAAACCTCCGATCAGCGTATGTGATGATGAAGAAGGGATCCCGAACCACCATGTCAAAAGGTTCCAGGCAATAGCTGCCACAAGACCGGAAAATATAACTTCAAGGGTGATAAAATTCTCGTTAACGGTTTTGGCAATTGTATTACCAATTTTGAATTCTCCAATAATATAAGCAGCAATGAAGAATGCTGCAAAGTTCCAAAGCGCCGCCCAAAGTACAGCCTGGAATGGAGTTAAAACTTTTGTAGAAACTATAGTTGCAATTGAGTTGGCTGCATCATGGAAACCATTGATATAATCAAAGATCAGTGCCAGCGCAATAATAACTATAAGTAAAATCGGAAATTCCATTTTTGCTATGTATTAGGCGTATTTAATCATGATGTTCTCAATGGTATTGGCAACATCTTCTGCTTTGTCTGTTACAATTTCAAGGTAGTTTAACACTGATGAAACTTTAATAATGTTGATGGCATCATTGGTTTCAAATAATTCTACCATTGAGTTGGAAAGCAAATCGTCAGCAATATTCTCAATAGAGTTCACCTTAATACAAGCTTCTTTCACCTGCTCCATATTTTTAAACCCTTTAAGGTTTTTCATGGCATTCTGAATTTCAAGACATGCCTTGTGGATCAATAAAGAGAAGTCTGAATAAGCCTTCATCTCAGGTGATTTGTAAAGGAAAATATATTTTGTGGATGCGTAGATATAATCAGCGATATCATCAAGCCCGGTTGCCAGTGTGTGGATATCCTCACGGTCAAAAGGTGTAATGAAGTTTTTCCCTAATTCTACGAAAATTTCGTGAGTGAGTTCATCATTCTTGTGTTCGAAGTCGCTCATTTTCTTCAGCATAGAATCGTCATTAAGATCGAAATCCTTGATTCCTGTGTTGAATTCTTCTGACATTGCAACTAGATTTTCAGTTACTTTTTCGAAAAGTACAAAGAAGATTTTATCTTTTGGTTGAAAAGCGTGGAAAATATTACCAATTCCCATTTTTTAGTATTTATAATTCGTGTGCAAATTTCTTAAAAAAGGATTGTACGTGAAACTATATGACATTAAGTTTTGTTAACATTCGCTTAACAGCTGATTATCAAATAAAAAAACCGGCCTTAAAGCCGGTTTTGTATGGTATAAGAAGAGATTAGTTTGCTACTTCAGCTCTCATATCTTTTCCTTTGAACTTCATAGATTGAATATTACTCAATACATTGTCTTTGAACGATTTTTCAACTTCGAAGAAAGAGAATTTCTCTAAGATTTCGATATCACCTATTTCAGCTCTTTTTTTGGTTTTTCCGCCAGCAGTTGCCTTATTGATAATATCTAAAACATCAAGCTTCTTTAAGTGGTCTTTTTTACCAAGGTTGAAGAAGAATCTTACCATGTTTTCATCTCTTCTTCTCGGCTTCCCACCTCTATCTCTGTCTCTGTCACGTCCACGATCTCTGTCGCGACCTCTATCTCTGTCTCTGTCACGTCCACGGTCTCTTCTTGAGAAATCGTCATCTCTGCTGCTGAATTTCTGCTCAACAAGGTCATGCTTGTCTTTGTAGTATAAAGCAAGATCTCTCAACTGGAACTGTAGAAGCTGGTGTACCAATTCTTCTTTTGTAAAGTTGCTCAGATCCGGGATTAAGCTGTCATCAAATTCGAAAAGATTTTCGTGCTCCGTCAATAATTTTTCGAATACACCACCTACCTGAGCTTTGATAATATCATCACCTGTAGGAATGAATTTCTCATTGATTTCAATTTTTGTTGCAGATTTGATCTGTTTCAGTTTTCTGCTTTCTTCAGGCTTGATTAAAGCCATAGAAATACCATCTTTTCCAGCTCTACCTGTTCTTCCGCTTCTGTGAACGAATACTTCAGGATCATCTGGTAAAGAGAAGTGAATAACGTGAGTTAAAGAGTTCACATCCAATCCTCTTGCTGCAACGTCTGTCGCTACAAGAATATCGATGTTTTTCAATCTGAATTTCTTCATTACCGTATCTCTCTGCGCCTGAGAAAGATCACCGTGAAGAGCATCAGCTGCATATCCGTTCTGCATTAAGAAATCAGCAACCTCCTGAGTTTCCATTCTCGTTCTACAGAAGATAATGGAGTACTGGTTAGGGTTAGCATCAATTAATCTTTTTAATGCTTCTTTTTTCTGACGGTATCCTACAACATAGTATTCATGAGTAATGTTCTTCTTCACTTCGTTGATAGAACCTACTGAAATACGATGTGGTTTTGTAAGATAATTCTTGGAAATTCTTTCCACCTCTTTATTCATCGTTGCAGAGAATAAGAAAGTTTGTTTCGTTTCCGGAGTTTCGCTTAGAATGGTTTCCAATTCATCCTTGAATCCCATAGAAAGCATTTCATCAGCTTCGTCTAATACTAACCAATGAATCGCAGAAAAGTCTAGTGCTTTTCTGTTGATAAGATCAATTACTCTTCCCGGAGTTCCCACAATAATCTGTGGTTTATCCTTCAAAGATCTCATCTGCTCTACAATACTACTTCCACCATAAACCGCAGTTGTCTTGATGTCTTTCATATACTTAGAGTAGTTCTTTATGTCCTTCGAAATCTGAAGACATAATTCCCGTGTCGGACAAAGCACCAATAATTGGATTTTGCGACTCGTATCGTCAATCATATCCAAAATCGGAAGCGAAAACGCTGCTGTTTTGCCTGTCCCTGTCTGCGCAAGTGCGATCAAGTCGCGAATATCTGAAAGAATAAAAGGGATAGTCTGTTTTTGGATTTCTGTTGGGCTTTCGTAACCCAGTTCGCCAATTGCCTTAAGGATATCAGGACTTAAATTGGTTTCCGTAAATAAATTCATTAACTATTTTAAAATTTTTGCAAAGATACAATAAATATTTGATTTGTTTTTGAATAAATTTTTAAATACGCAAACTTAAATTCACAATCCTTTAATATATCTATGATTTTTGGAAAATTAAACCTAAAAAAAGAAGCCTTAGTTTAAAAAGTTGTTAAACATTATTTTTTTTTATTAAATTGGATTAATTTTTTCTGTACTATTTATGAATTTTCAAAAATAAAGTTATAAAAAGCAAATTTTTCTTTTTGATATTCTCTTTTATCCCTATTCATAATATTAGTTTTACATCACAGGAAATTTCTACTGGTGTCATTTCCTTATCCTCTTTAGATGGTGTTTCAGAATAGTTTTGTACATTTGAATTGCAGGTTTCAGGTATTCGGAAATCAGGGATCAAAACCGTTAACCAGGTAATCTGCCATATAACAATAAAACACCCTACACCATATGTCTGCAAGTATATCTTCCAAAACATTTGATTTTTTAAAAAAATTAAATAAAAATAATAACCGCGAGTGGTTTAATGAGAATAAAGACCTGTACACAGAATCTCAGCAAAATGTGGTTTCATTTTTAGATGAATTGATTAAAGAGATGTCTGGTTTTGATGAAGAACTTGCTAAAATAGACAGTAAAAAAGCATTATTCAGAATTTATAGAGACACCCGCTTCTCAAAAGATAAATCTCCTTATAAAACCAATTTCGGAGCTTCACTGGGAATGGGAAAAGGAAATCAGAAAGGAGGATATTATCTTCACATGGAACCAGGAAAATCTTTTTTAGCCGGAGGAATCTATATGCCGGAATCATCTGTCCTGAAAGAAGTTCGTAAAGAGATTTCTTTGTATGGAGATGACTTTTTGAAAATTCTTAACAATAAAGATTTCAAAAAACATTTTCCAGCGCTTGATCAGGACGATAAACTGAAGAAAATCCCTCAGGGATTCGAGAAAGAAGATCCTATGGGAGAATATCTGAAGCTTAAAAACTTTATTGTGGTATATTCTCTGAAAGATGAGGAAGTACTGGACAAAAATGCTGTGAAAAACATGACCAAAATTTTCAAACTGATGAAACCTTTCAATGATTTCCTGAATACACCTTTTCTTTAGACAGCTTTTTTTAACCACAGATCACTCAGATTTTCACAGATCATTACATGTATTCTGTTGAGGTTGCATTTCTATAGAATCTTTTAAAAGAGATGTTCGAGATCTGCAGAGGTCTCTGTAACAAATTGAAAATATATTAAAATTCAGCGGGTTACAAAAACAAATTTTAAAAATTCATCCTGAAAATCAAGCTATTATAGTTAACATTTTTTAAGAAAAGTTTTACATTTTTACGTATCTTTGCTGTTCGCCAAAAAGCCAACGATGTCTTTATACCAAAAAATTGCAGAGAAACTACAATACATAAGCCCGAATTTCTACAAAAAAAGATATTTTAAAGCTTTAAATAATCTTAATAAAAATAATTTTTCGGAACGTAATGTAGAACCGGAATTGGTATGGATCAAAGAATACCTTCCTAAAAATGCTGTGATACTGGATATTGGTGCCAATGTGGGAACTTTCCTTTATCAGCTTGAAAACACATTGAAGCATGAGCATATTTATGGTTTTGAGCCTAATAAAAAGCTTTACAGAAGGCTGAAAAGACTGTTTTCAAATATGCAAATTTTTCCTCTGGCCCTTTCTGACGAAAACACCATTGCGGAGTTCAAAGTACCCATTATTAACGGAAAAACAATTGCTTCCCGTGGTACTTTAAACACTTCATACAAAGAAAAAGGCGAAGAAAAAAGCTACACGGAACGAGTAAAGGTTATCAAGCTTGACGAATGGGCAGCACTGGAACATTTCAACCGACTTGATTTTATCAAAATAGATGTTGAAGGAAACGAAATCAAAACATTGTCCGGGGCGAGAAAAACCATCAGACGGTTCAAACC
>Ga0075158_10001673_pt1 | contig 16555 bp, 13 predicted proteins | sample JI91814BDNA_FD_70968 | JGI IMG/M metagenome (GOLD analysis project Ga0075158, IMG submission 70968) | Wastewater effluent complex algal communities from Wisconsin, to seasonally profile nutrient transformation and Carbon sequestration -... | ecosystem: Engineered > WWTP > Effluent > Algae... | reverse complement strand
TTGACCTGCGGATGAGCGTTCAACTCCGCCAGGCGCGCCTCGGCGTCAACCACCATCGTGCGGAACTTCAGCATCGGGAAGGTGCGGCCCTCCTCCCCGACACGCTGCTGGACGAAGAAGATCGGGCCGCGGTCGTGCACCCAGACGGAGGCGGCGATGAACAACCAGACCGGGAAGGAGACAATCAGGATGCCCAGGGAGCAGACGATGTCGATGGTCCGCTTGGCGAAGGCGTCGAAACCGCCGATCGTCGGGCCCTCGACGTGCAGCAGGCTCATACCCGCCGCCGGGCGCAGCGTCAGTCGGGGCGCGGCCACCTCGTTGATGCCCGGGTGCACGAACAGGTCGACACCCATCTCCGACAACGCCCAGCCCAACCGGCGCAAGGCCTTGCCCGAGAAGGAGGCGTCGGAGGCGACGACCACGGCTTCGGCACCCGTGTCGCGCACGGCGAGCAAAGCGGTTTCGGGCCCTCCGTAGAGAGGGACGTCGGCCAGCCAAGACGGATCCGGCAGGTCGGACGCGCAGGCACCGACGATCCGCATCCCGGTCGACATCGGGTCGTTCTGAATCTCGGCGATCATGTCGTGCACGGCGAGCCCGCGGCCGACGACGATGGTCGGCTGCAGGGCATGGCCGAGGTGCCGAGCGCGGGCGAGCCGGCCGCGCAGGACGCGGCGGGCGAGCAGGGTCAACACGAAGGTCAGCGGGACGACGATGAAGAAGAGCGCCCGCGACATCCGCCAGTTCAGCGCGATCAGGCCCACCGACAGCAGAGCCAGCAGGATGACCAGCGCCCGGCCGATGGCGCGGTACTCATCCAGCCCGATGCCGAGGTTGTTGGCGCGGTAGGCGCCAGAGCGGGCGCAGGCGAGCACCCACACAAACGGAACGACCGCGGTCAGGAGCGCGACGCGCAGGTTGGGGATGCCGCCATACCGGAAGAGATCGGCCGTCGTGCACGCGACGAGGGCGGCGAGAAAGTCACTGATGATGACGCGGGCGCGATAGCGGGCGCGCCACCCGCGGCCCGGGCCCTCGGTGTCACTGCGGGGATGGGCCCAGTCCGGCACATGCCAGAAGGCGGTCGACGCACTCGGGCGCACTGCTGTCGAACGCGGGGGTTCGGAAGCGGACGACGTCGCCGATTCCTCCGCGTGGATGGCCCCACTCACGCATGCCTCCCGCATACAGAAAGGTTGTCGACACCGACCCCAACCGATGCCTTGAGCTGTGAAGCATGGGACAGACGGGAGGCGGGAGCTGTCTTGTTACCAGACGGACGGTACCGTACCGGGCCCCATATCACGATAGGTAGGTCGAGAAAGTCCGCCACGCCGCCGCGGATGCCGCATTCTGCAGCAGCATCTGCGGGGCGCGACATGACGGGATTTCAGGCCTCGGCGGCGTCGTCCGCGACCTCGGGCGCCTCGTCGGCAGCATCCTCGTGGGTGCTCGGCTCCGCCTCGGCGAGCTCGGCGTCCAAGGCCTCCTGCGAAATCATCGCGGAGATGTTGACGACCAGTGCCTCCGGGTCGCCCGCGAGGCTGGCGCCGGCCGGCAGGGCGATGGCCCCGGCGTGAATCTGCGTCCCGGCTTCGAGACCCTCGATGTCGATGACGATGCTCTCGGGGATGGCCGTGGCCTCGACCTCGACCTGGAGAGCCGGGTGCTCGACGGTGACCACGGTCTCGGCGGCGGCCTCTCCGGTCAGGTGGACCGGGACATCGACGGTGACCTTCTCGCCGCGTCGGACAATGACCAGGTCGACGTGCTCGATAACGGGCTTGATCGGGTCGCGCTGCACGTCCTTGGCGAGCGCGAGCTGCTCCTCGCCCTCGACGATCAGGGTGAGCAGGGCGTTGGGGTTCTTCAGCGCCATCATGGTGTCGTGGCCCGGCATGGTGATATGCATCGGGGCGGTGCCGTGGCCGTAGACGACGGCGGGCACATTGCCGGCGCGGCGGATGCGGCGGGCTGCGCCCTTGCCGAACTCGGTGCGCTTCTGGACGTCGAGGCGGTTGTCGGTGGACACGAGGGCATCTCCTTCGGCGTGGCGCGCGGTCTCCCGTCGCACCGGTTTGCGGTGGCGGCCCAGCGACGAGCGCGTGGCGGCGCGTCATCATCGGGCACCACCGCGTCGATCACGAGCGGCCCGCGGGCCGCCCCTCGCCGAGGCATTGACGCGATTCTACTGGCCGGCAGCGGTGCTCGCGAAATCGCGGACGGCTGCCGAGGTCAGGCGTAATCGCCGAGCAGCGAGGTTACCGAGCCGTCCTCGAACACCGCCCGGATAGCCGCCGCGACCAGCGGGCCGACCGAGAGCACGGTGAGTTTGTCGAAGTGCTGCTCCGGGGTCAGCGGCAAGGTGTTGGTGACGACCACCTCCCGCGCGACGCTCTCGGAAAGCCGGCGCACCGCGGGGTCGGAGAAGATCGCGTGCGTGGCGGCGATCACCACGCCGGCCGCGCCGGCGGCCATACAGGCCTCGGCGGCGTTGCAGATGGTGCCACCGGTGTCGATCATGTCGTCGGCCACGATGCACACCCGCCCGGACACGTCACCGACGACGCGGTTGGCGACCGAGATATTGGGCCGCGAGGTGTCGCGGGTCTTGTGGATGAAGGCCAGGGGGGCGCCGCCCAGCCGGCGCGACCAGTGCTCGGCGACCTTGATCCGGCCGGCGTCCGGCGAGACGATCGTCAGCGCCTCGTCCTTGTATTTCTTGGCTACGTAGTCGCTGAGCACCGGCAGGGCCATGAGGTGGTCGACGGGGCCGTCGAAGAAGCCCTGGATCTGGTCGGTGTGCAGGTCGACGGCCATCAGCCGGTGCGCGCCGGCGGTCTTGAACAGATCGGCGACCAGGCGGGCCGAGATGGGCTCCCGTCCGCGGTGCTTCTTGTCCTGGCGCGCATAGCCGTAGAACGGCATGACCACGGTGATCCGCTTGGCAGAGGCCCGCTTGAGCGCATCGACCATGATCAGTTGCTCCATGATCGCTTCGTTGATCGGGGCGACGTGCGACTGGATGACGAACGCATCGCAGCCGCGCACCGACTCCTGGTAGCGGACGAAGATCTCGCCATTGGCGAAGTCGTAGATCTGGGTAGGGACCAGCTCGGTCTGCAGCAACACGGCGACCTCGCCGGCGAGATCGTGTCCGGCGCGCCCGGAGAAGACCATCAGGTGCTTGCGCGTCTTCTTCACGATGGCACTCATCGGGTCGCCTCCTCGGTCGCTCCGGCGGCGGCATCGGCTTGCGCAGCGAGCGCCGCCTCTGCGGCGGCCGCCGATGCGGTGCCGGCGCGGGCGCGGGCCACCCAGCCGTCGACATTGCGTTGCTTGCCGCGGGCGACGGCGATCTGTCCCGGCCGCACGTCATGGGTCAGCGCCGACCCGGCCGCGACATACGCCCCATCGCCGACCGTGACCGGCGCGATCAGCACGCTGTCGGAGCCGACGAAGCTCTGCGCGCCGATCACGGTGCGGTGTTTGCGGACGCCGTCGTAGTTGGCGAAGATCGTGCCGGCCCCGATATTGGCGCCGGCGCCGATCGTGGCATCACCGCAGTAGGTCAGGTGCGGAACCTTGGCCTTGGGCCCGATCTTGGCGTTCTTGGTCTCGACGAAACCGCCGATCTTGCCGCCTTCGCCCAGTTCGGTCCCGGCGCGCAGATAGCTGTAGGGGCCGACGGTGGCGTCGGCTGCGACGAGCGCGGTGTCGACCTCGGCCCGGCGCACGTGCGCCCGATCGCCGATCTCGCTGTCCCGGATGGTCACCTCCGGCCCGATCGTGGCCTGCCGGCCGATCGAGGTGGCGCCGAGCAGTTGGGTGCCCGGCAAGATAGTGGTGTCTTGGCCGATGGTGACGTCCACATCGATCCAGGTGCTCGCCGGGTCGACGATGGTCACGCCGGCGCGCATGTGCCGATCGCAGATCCGGTCGTTAAGCACCCGGCCCAAGGTCGCGAGCTGGGCCCGGTCGTTGACCCCCTCGGTCTGCCACTTGTCGTCGATGACGTGGGCGTCCACGGCACGGCCCGTGGCGCGAGCAATCGTGACGACATCGGTGAGGTACTTCTCACGTTGGGCGTTCTCGGTGCTCAGCTGGGGCAGGGCGGCACGCAGCACGTCGGCGTCAAAGGCATAGATTCCGGAGTTGATCTCCCGGATGCCGAGCTGGTCGGGCGTCGCGTCCTTCTGCTCGACGATGGCGGCGACCTGCCCGTCCGCGTCGCGCACAACGCGGCCATACCCCGTCGGGTCATCGATGACCGAGGTCACCACGGTGACCGCGCTGCCGCTTGCCGTATGCCGTTCGGTCAGGGCGATGAGCGTCTCACCGGTCAGCAGGGGCACATCGCCATAGGTCACCAAAATGGTGCCCGTCAGGTCGCTGGGCAACGCGGCGAGGCCGCACTCCACGGCGCGGCCAGTGCCCTTCTGGTCGTCCTGGTCGGCGACCTGCAAAGCGGCGTCGAAGGCGGTGCAGAAGGCGATGACCTGGTCGCGTTGGTGGCGGACGACGACCTCCACCTGCTCGGCGCCTGTGGCGCGGGCGGCGCGGATCGCGTGGCCGACCAAGGCGGTGCCCCCGATGGGGTGCAAGACCTTGGCCAGATCGGATTTCATCCGCGTGCCTTCGCCGGCGGCGAGGATGATGACGGCAGCAGGTCGGCTGGTCACGAGGGCGCGACTCCCAGGCTCGGAGGGGATTCCCGGCGCGGGGCGCCGGCCAACCCCGCCATCCTAACGAGCCGCCGGGTTGCTCCTTGCGCTGCGAGATGGGCTGGGCCCACATGGCGCTGGCGAAAACCCCGGACAGGTCGGCGGGATTGCGGGCCACCGTGGTGAGGCCGTCGACGGCGTCGGTCACGCGGCGCATGGCCTTGATGTCAGGGGCGGGACCCATGCCGATCAGCACGAGCCGGACCCGCTTGTCCGAGCGACCGGCCGCCCTGAGCTTGGCGATCAACTGGGCCTCGCTCAACCCACCGGTGGGGTCGTCATTCTCACCGTCGGTGATCACCATGACGAGGTTCTCGATCTGCGGCCGGTAGTCGGCCTGCGCGGCCTGATAGGCCGCCCAGATGGTGTCGTAGAGCCCGGTGTCGCCGCGGACCAGCTTCGGCATCCCGAGCGCCGCCTGCCGCAGCGCATTGCGGTGACTGTTCGGGTCGGTGGCCTTGCCCAGGGCGGCGAAGGGGATCAGGGGCTGGTAGTCGCTTCCGGCCTGGCCGACGCTGGAGAAGCCCACAGACCCGCGCGCGCGTCGTCGGGCAGCTCGGCCATCGAGTCGTTACGGCACCGACGGCCAGGTCGATCCGGGTCAAGGCGCCGGCCTTGTCCAGCATCGACCCCGACACGTCAACGACACTAAGGACCTGCTGGCGCTGCGAGATCCGCTGCACGTCCCGCACGATCTGCACGAAGGCCGGCTGCTCGATGGTGACGGGGGCGCTGGGCAAGGTGACCGGGATACCGTCGACCAGTAGAGCAGACAAGGTCGCGTCGGGGCCGCGGTAGCCGGCCTTGGCGAAAACCTCCTGCGCCGCCGGCGTCACCAAAGCGGCTTAGAGAGCCTGCGCCGTCTTGGTGTTGGCGCCCTTTTCGAAGGCCTTCTCGAACGCGATCTTGCTGCGGACGATCTCGAAGAAGGCGTCGCTGATCGAGTCGGTGCCGCCGGGCAGGTTGGCGAACTGCTGCCATACGGCCGCGAAGGCCACGGCAGTCGGCGTCGACTCGCGCACGTCGGCGGCGCTCAAGGGAAGAGTCGCCAGGCCGTCGATCCACGCGTGGGGGCCGGTGGTCTTGGCGCTGGCCAGCGGCTTGGGAACGGCGAGCACCACCGGCGTGGTCGCGAAGGACGCGCCGGGGTGGTCTGCGGCATCTCGCCATTGGTCTTGCGGCGGCCGTTGTAGAGGTCCTCCCAGGCCGAGGCGTCGTCGATCCAGAGCTGCTGGGTGACCTGGCCGTTCGAAGCATCGTCGACGAAGTCGCCCGATCGGATGGGGGCGAGCGTGACCTCAGCGCACAGCTTCGCCGCGTCCAACACCGTCCGCCCCCATTTTTGACTCGTCCCGGGGGCGCGACGTGCTCGCTCCGAAGCGGCAGTTCGCACGCAGAACATCGCCGACAAACTGTCCGCCGGTAACCTCGACGGGCGTGACCGAGTAGCTTTCCGGGCACCGCGGGAGCGTGGCGCCAGGGCTCCCCGGGTAGGAATCGAACCTACGTCGCTAATCCTGATTCAAAGTCAGGCGGGCCCTGCCAGCAGACCAACCGGGGATCACGCACCCCGAATGGGTGCGCGTCAAGGGTAGTCGAGCGGGCACAATGGTTTGGTGAGCGCATCCGGCGGCCGGCCCCGACGGGGCGAGCGTTCGCGGATGACGGGCACTCAGCGGCGCGAGCAATTGATCGAAGTCGGCCGGCATACCTTCGCGGAGCGGGGCTTCGAGGGCACCAGCGTCGAGGAGATCGCCGCGACCGCCAAGGTCTCGAAACCCGTTGTCTACGAACACTTCGGCGGCAAAGAGGGCCTGTATGCCGTGGTCGTCGACCGCGAGATCGCCGACCTGACCGCGCGCATCACCGACACCTTGACGGCCCCCGCGAGCCCGCGCGTGCTGATCGAGCAAGCGGCGATGGCGCTGCTGACCTATATCGAGGACGAGCCCGATGGCTTCCGGATCCTGGTGCGGGATTCGCCGCCGGGACAGCAGACCGGCTCCTTCGCCAGCTTGATGAGCGATGTGGCCAGTCAGGTCGAGCACATCATGGTGGCGCAGTTCAAGCACCGGAAGCTGGACCCCAAGGCCGCCCCGATGTATGCCCAGATGCTCGTGGGCATGGTGGCGCTGACCGGCCAGTGGTGGATGGACTCGAACCGCAAGTTCGGGCGCAGCGATGTCGCCGCCCACCTGGTGAATCTGGCCTGGAACGGGCTGGCTGGGCTCGAGCAGTCACCCGTCCTGCGCGGACCCGAGCAGCCCTCTTCGGCGTAAGGCACGGCGACCGCAGATTCTATGAAGCATCGCCGTTGTGACCTCCACGACCATGCCTCGTCAACAACGGACTCTTTGGCCCCTCGCCACGTGGAAGTCGGTTAGAGTCGATGGGAATCGGCGACCGCGTACGCGAGCGCGTCCGATGTCGACAAGGCGCAGCCTCGCCCCGGCTCTTGGCGAGCATCAATAGGTCAGGCGAAGCGCTGGCATACCGAAAAGATGCGCCGGAAGGGCAGGATCACGCCCGCGGAAGTGCGGGGATAGGCCTGGCGCAACTCGGCGGCATACGCATCGACGAAGGCGGCGCGCTCGGCCGCGTCGGTGAGTAGGTCGATAACCGGGCGTAGGCCGGTGCTGCGCACCCATTCCAGTACCGGATCGCTCTGCTCCCCCGCCCGGTCGAGCAGGTGCAGGTACGTCGTCTCCCAGGCGTCGACGACGCAGCCGACGCGGGTCAGCAGTTGCAGGTAGGTCGCCGGTTCGGCCGACCCGCCGCGCTCGAGGGCGGCGAGCAACTCACCGGCCCGCGGCTGGCGGGCGGCGACCTCGCGCATCAGCCGGTGGCTGGGTGCCGAGAAGTTGCCCGGCACCTGCAGGGCCAGCCAGCCGCCCGGTGCGAGCGCGTCGACCCAGGTGGGGAGGAGTTTGAGGTGGTGGGGAATCCACTGGAGCACCGCATTGGTGACGATCACATCCGGTCGTGCGCCGAGTTCGTCGATATCCCAGACCGCCAGATCGGCGCGGATCCACTCGACCCGCCCGTCCGGGTCCAGGGCATGCGCCGCGTCGAGCATCTGCTGGGACGAGTCGACGCCGACGACCCGCGCGTCCGGCCACCGCTGCGCGAGCGCGAGCGGGCCATTGCCGCACCCGAGGTCGAGGACCAGATGCGGCGCCTCGGCGCGGACCCGTGCGGTCAACTCGTAGAAGGGGCGCGAGCGCTCGTCAGCAAACTTGGCGTATTGGTTCGGATCCCAGCGCGTCGACATCGCGTCCCATTCCCTTCTGTGGCCGATTATCTCGACGTCAAGATACTTGGTGCTTAGAGTATGCCTGTGAACCCGCCCGATGACGTCGATCTGATCGTCGCGGCGTGGCGACGCGAACGGCCCGATCTCGACGTCGCACCGCTGCAGGTGCTCTCGCGCGTGAGCCGGCTGGCCAAGCGGCTGGACCTGGCCCGAGCGGCGGCCTTCGCCGGGCTCGGGCTGGAGATCTGGGAGTTCGACGTGCTCGCCGCCTTGCGCCGAACGGGTGCGCCCTACCGGCTCTCGCCCGGCGCCCTGGTCGAGGCCACCTTGGTGACCAGCGGGACGATGACCAACCGGGTCGACCGGCTGCTCGCCCGCGAGCTGGTCACGCGACGACCGTCGCCGACCGACCGGCGCGGTGTTCTCGTCGAGTTGACGCCCGCCGGGGTGCGGGCGGTCGACGGGGCCATGGAAGCGCTCCTCGCTCGCGAACGCGCGGTGCTGGCGGGGCTGAGCGAGGCGGACCGGCGCGCGCTCGCCGGCTTCCTGCGCGAGCTGCAGGCGGGCCTGGACGCCCCCGAGTAGCTGCTGCGCACCAGCAAGACTGTGCGCTACAGCGAGACCCAGCGCAGCGACATCACGTTCGCGACCGACAACCGCCTCGTCGCGCACCTCGGAGGCGATCCGCACCCCCAGAGACCCCGCTCGGCAGGCTCGAGGCGCTGACTCACTCGGCGACTTCGGCCTGGGCCAGCCAGTCCTCTTCGAGCGCCTCGCGCTCGGTGTCGACGGCGCGCAGGTCGGCGGAGAGTCGCACCATCGCCGCGTGATCGCTGGCCTGAGCCGCCATGTCCGTATGAATGCGCCCCGCCTTCTCGGTGAGCCGTTGCAGTTGACGTTCGATGCGGGCGAGATTCTTGCGGGCCTCGCGCTGCTGGGCCGGATTCGCGGCCGGCGGACTCGCGCCGCGGCCGGCCGGCTCGGACGCGGTCGAGGAACCAGTCGCACCTGCGGCTGCGGAGCCAGGGGCCGACCCACCGGCCGCGGCGCCAGCGGCGCCAGCCGCTGCGGCGCCTGAGGGGATCGGTGGCGGGTCACCGCCCACGCCGGCCGCGGTGCGGGCGGGTGCAGCCTGACGGGCGGGGGCAGGCATACCGGCGCGCAGTTGGAGGTATTGGTCGACGCCGCCGGGCAGGTCGCGGATGCGGCCGTCGCCGAGGAGGGCGAACTGGCGGTCGGTGATGCGTTCGAGCAGGTAGCGGTCGTGCGAGACGACGACGAGCGTGCCGACCCAGCCGTCGAGCAGGTCCTCGACCGCGGTCAGGGTGTCGATGTCGAGGTCATTGGTCGGCTCGTCGAGGAGCAGCAGATTCGGCTCGTCGAGCAGGACGCGCAGCAACTGCAGGCGCCGTCGCTCGCCACCGGAAAGGTCGCCGACGCGGACCTGCTGGCGCGGACCGGGGAAGCCCAACCGCTTGGCGAGGGTCGAGGCACTGACCGGCTTGCCGGCGAGCATGGTGCTCGTGCGCACCGACTCGATGGCCTCGATGACCCGCCGGTCGGCGAGTTCATCGAGTTCGCGCACGTCCTGGGTCAGGTGCCCGACGCGGACGGTGACGCCCTGCTTGCGCCGCCCGGAGTCCAGGGGGCGTTCCCCCGCGAGCACGTCGAGCAGCGTCGACTTGCCCGCGCCGTTGACACCGACCAGGCCGATCCGGTCGCCGGGCGCGAGCTGCCACGTCACCCGCGCGAGCATCGGGCGCTCCCCGAAGGCCAGGCTCGCGTCGTGGAGGTCCACGACATCCTTGCCCAGCCGCGCGGTCGCGAAACGCATCAGTTCCACGCTGTCGCGCGGGGGCGGTTCGTCGCTGATCAGGGCGGCGGCCGCGTCGAGGCGGAACTTCGGTTTGCTCGTGCGGGCCGGCGCCCCCCGGCGCAGCCACGCGAGTTCCTTTCGCAGCAGGTTGGCGCGCCGCTCCTCGGTTACCGCCGCGATGCGAGCGCGTTCCGCACGGGCGAGGACGTATGCGGCATACCCCCCGTCGTAGGCATCGACCGTGCCGTCGTGGACCTCCCACGTCGCGGTGGCCACCGCGTCCAGGAACCAGCGGTCGTGGGTGACGACGATCAAGGCGCGATCCGGCCGCGCCCAGGTCGTCGTCAGATAGCGCGCCAACCAGGCGACACCCTCGACGTCGAGATGGTTGGTCGGCTCGTCGAGCATGAGCAGGTCGGCATCGGCGACCAGCGCGCGGGCGAGGGCGACGCGACGGCGTTCGCCGCCGGAGAGCCGGTCGACGACGGCCTCTAGGCCGCCGAGTGCTCCCGCCCGCTCGTCCCCGACCAGCCCACCGAGGACCTCGCGGATCCGCGATTCCGAGGCCCACTCGTGCTCGGCGGCGTCACCGACGATCGCCTCGCGGATCGTTGCTCCTGCGGGCAGGTCGTCGTCTTGGGCAACCTCGGCGATCTGCAGGCCGCCGGTATGCGTCACCCGGCCGTCGTCGAGGGTGCGGCGCCGCGCGAGCACCCCGAGCAGCGTGGATTTGCCCCCGCCGTTGGCGCCGACGACGCCGATCCGGTCGCCGGTGCCGATGCCGAGCGAGACGCCGTCGAGGATCACCCGAGTGCCGGAGTGGATGGTGGCCCGCTCCAGATTGACGAGATTGGCCATCAGCGCGCAGCCGCCGCCTCGATCGTGGCCCCCGGGACCGGCCCGACGGCCCGGCGCACGTCCGCGGCCGTCCCCGAGGCCGCGAGGGCGACGGCCAGATCGATGGCCGCCTCCGCGTTGCGAACCAGGAAGGCCACCGTCGGGCCGGAGCCGGAAACGATGCCGCCGAGCGCCCCGAAGCCGAGGCCGGCTTCGAGGACCTCGCCGAGGTCGGGCTGCAGCGAAATCGCCGCATCCTGTAGGTCGTTGGCGAGCCGGCCGGCGAGTCCGTCCCGGTCACCGGCAGCGAGTGCGGCCAGGAGAACCTGATCGGGCTCGGGCGCCGTGACGTCGGTGGCTGCGCGGAGGCGGTCGCACTCGGCATACACGCTCGGGGTCGACAGGCCCTGAGTGGAGAGCGCGAAAACCCAGTGGTACTTGCCTCTGGTCAGGACCGGGACGACGTGCTCGCCGCGGCCCGAGCCGAGCGCGGTGCCGCCGGAGATGAGGAAGGGGATATCGGAGCCGAGGCCGGCCGCGATGCCCTCGAGCTCGGCCGCCGGCAGGTCGAGACCCCAGAGCCGGGCACAGGCGACCAGGGCGCCGGCCGCATCCGCCGAGCCGCCTGCCATCCCGCCCGCGACCGGGATCTCCTTGGTGACCCTGAGGTGGACCGGCGTGTCGACACCCGCATGGTCGGCAAGGGCTTGGGCCGCACGAACGGCCAGATTGCTCGCGTCCCCCGGGACACCCTCGCGCGTGCGCCCGGTCAACTCGATCCCCCACTGCGGCGCGTGCGTGACCTCGACCAGGTCGTAGAGGCCAACGGCCTGGTAGACGGTCGCGACCTCGTGATAGCCGTCTGCGCGCCGGGGTCCGACGCGCAACTCCAGGTTGACCTTAGCCGGCACCCGCACGCTGACGCGTGGCAGGAGCACCGGCGCCGACGTCATGGGGTCCACCTAACCATGTCCGGCGTGTGGTCGCGTCGGCCCCGGCTACCGCCGTCGGGCGAGCGGCTCGCGGAGCTCGCCGACGCGGCGTCCGCCACGGCGGCAGCCGGGCGGGTGGGCGCCCGGCTCACGCCTCGGCGACCGGATCGTCGCTTGTGCTGCCAGCGCGATCCGCGGCGCTCGCAATGGCCGCGGGACCCGCGGTGCGTCTGGGGGTCGCGCGCCCGGCAGCGATCGCGGCGAAGTCGGCGATGCTCAGCTGCTCACCGCGCACCGTCGGGTCCAGGCCGGCCGCTCGGACGGCAGCCTCGGCGGCCGCCGGCGAGCCGGCCCACGGGGCCAGCGCGGAGCGGATCATCTTGCGGCGTTGGGCGAAGGCGGCATCGACGCTGGCGAAGGTCGCCGCGCGGTCGGCATCCGTCGACGGCGGCTCCCGACGCTCGATGGCGACCAGACCGGACTCGACATTGGGCACCGGCCAGAAGATCGAGCGCGGGACGGTCCCGGCCAGGCGCACCGCGCCATACCAACTCGCCTTGGCGCTCGGCGCGCCATAGGTGCGCGACCCGGGCGCGGCGGCCAGTCGCTCGGCGACTTCCAACTGCACCATGACCAAGACATGAGTGATGCTCGGGAAGTGCTCCAGCAGGTGCAGCACAACCGGCACCGAGACGTTGTAGGGCAGGTTGGCCACCAGCTTGGTCGGCGCCAGCGGCAACTCCCGCACGCGCAGCGCATCGGCCGGTATGACGGACAGCCGCTCCGCGCGCTCGGGGAGCAGCGCGCCCATGGTGCCCGGCAGGGCCGCCGCGAGTGTGGGATCGATCTCGATCGCCAGGACGGCCGCGGCCTCGTGGAGCAGCCCGGCGGTCAGCGACCCCAGGCCAGGCCCGACCTCGACCACGACATCCTGCGGCCCGACGTCCGCCAGGCGCACGATCCGCCGCACGGTGTTGGCGTCGACGACGAAGTTTTGCCCCCACTGTTTGGCTGGCCGGATCCCGAGGCCGGCCGCCAGGCGCCGGATGTCCGCCGCCCCGAGATAGCCTGCCTCCTCGCTCACCGGCTCAACCTATCCGCCGCTGGGAGCCGACCGGGAATGGCAGGCCGCTTCTCGACCAGCGAGCCGCGCGTTGGACATGGCGAAGCGCCCCGGGGGTCTCCCGGGGCGCTTCGTCAGGTGTGCCGTCAGGGCGGCGACGTGGCCGGTCAGGCCGCGTGCGCGCAGCCCCAGGGCGAGAGGCCAGCGATCGCGTAGTAGCGGTTCGCGACCGTGATCTGCTGCTCGCGGCTGGCGAGGTCCGCGCGCGGCGCGAAGTCGGCGCCACCCATGGCCAGCCAGCTCGCCGTGGCGAACTGGAGCCCGCCGTAGTAGCCGTTGCCGGTGTTGATGTGCCAGTTGCCACCGGACTCGCACTGAGCGATCCGGTCCCACATCGCGGCATTGGCCAGGTTCAGCCCGGAGGACGAGGTGCCGCCAGAGGACGAGCCGCCCGACGACGACCCACCCGAGGATGCGCCACCGGTCGAGGCCGGGGTGCTCGGGCGCTTCTTGGTGCCGACGGCGACGACCGCGTCGCGCTCGGTGACCGTGGTCTTGGTCGAGACCTTGGTCTTCTTGTAGAGCTTGCCGTCATGGAAGACATAGAGGTAGGTCGTCACGGCCTCGCCATTGCGACCGGCGGTGATGACCTTGCTCTGCCCCTCATAGAGGCTGGAGTCGTTGCGCTTGATGGTCTCGTAGGCGTTGGTCGTCGTCTTGGTGACGTTCTTGGTCTTGACCCGCGTGACCGTCAGCTTCATGCCGTCGGCGAGTGGCGTGTCCAGACCGGGCTTGACCAGGTCCTTTGTGCCGACCGAGACCTTGAGCATGGCGAGCAGGCTCTTGACATCGTTCTCGGTGGTGGTCCTAGTGGTCGTCTTGCCGTCCGCGGTGACCGTGACGCTCTTGGGCGTGATCATCGACAGCGCGAGGCCGGACCGGCCGAGCACGGCCGAACGAGAGGCGGACAACTTGGCGTCCTCGGCGCGCAGGCCGAGTTCGGAGAGGGCCTGGCCGACGGTGGTGGCCGTGGTCCAGTACTCCTTGGCCTGACCGTCGATGGTGACGGTCAGCTTGCGTCCATAGCGGACGACGATGGTCTGCCCGTCGGTGACGGGCGTGTTGACGGACGGCACGACCAGGTCGTGCGCTCCGACGGTGATGCCTTCGCTCTTCAACACATCGCCGACAGTGCCGGCGAAGGAGTGAATCGCATCGGTTTGCCCCTCGACCGAGAGGTTGACCGATTTGTCGAAGTGGGCGACACCGGCCACTCCGGTCGCGAGGACGCCCACGATGCCCATCTGGGCCAGGCGCCGTACCGGAAGAAGGTTCAAGTCTGCTCCAAAGTCGTGATGTCCGAACCGAAACGCGTTCGGGCAGCGACGGTCCCGCGCTGAAGGCAGGAAGGAGAGCACCTGGGTGGGGGGCCCGCGTGGAGCACTCGGGGGATCCACGTCCTCGTGGTCCGAGTGGCCAACCGACGCCGCCGAATCGGGTGTTCAAGTTCGGCGAACATCTCCAGAGTGCCCGGGTGTTGGGTGAAAGGTCAAATTTCGATAACGGCCGGCGGCTGTTCACGAAACATCCGTCACAGGCGTGCTGAGCCGCCCCACGGTGGTCGTTACCAGGGGCCGTAGAGCCGCTCGGCCGTCGCCGAGACCTCCTGCGCGAGCTCCACCACCGAGACACCGGCGACGCCTGCCACCACCCGCGCCGTGACCGGCAGGAGGTAGGAGGAGTTGACCGCCCCGCGCCACGGATGCGGCGTCAGATAGGGCGCATCGGTCTCGATCAGCAGTTGCTCCAGCGGCGTGACGGCGACGGCGTCGCGCAGGGCGTGATTGTTCTTGAAGGTGACCGGCCCGGCATACGAGAGGAAGAAGCCGCGCTCGACGCACGCCCGCGCGAAGCGCGCGTCCCCGCTGAAGCAGTGCATGACCGTATGCCGGGGCGCCCCCACCTCATCGAGCACCGCGAGCACGTCCTCATGCGCGTCGCGGTCGTGGATCTGCAGGGGCAGGTCCAGTTCCTTGGCCAGCGCGATATGCCAGCGGAAGGCGTCGTGCTGGATCTCGCGGCCCTCGGGACCGGTGCGGTAGTAGTCGAGCCCGGTCTCGCCGACGGTGCGCACCCGCGGGTCGAGAGCCAACGCGCCGATCACCGCGTAGGCCGCGTCCAACTCCCCGAGAGCCGCCAGCCGGGGCGCTTCGTTGGGATGCAGCGCGACGCCCGCCAGCACCTGGGGATGAGTGTGCGCCATCACGACGCTTGACCGGGCGCTCTCGACCTCGCACCCGATCTGCACGACCCGGTCGACGCCGACGGCCGCGGCCGCCGCGATCGCCTCCGAGACCTCCAGTCCCGGCGCGTCCGAGCGCACCGAGTCCAGGTGAGTGTGGTTGTCCACCAACGCAATCGGCAGCGGGTCCGGCCGCGGGGGCAGTTCGCTGCGGGCCATGCAGGTCAGCCCGCCATCCGGTCGAGTTCCTGCGCGACGACGCTCTCGTCGAGCTTGACGAAGACCGGCCCCGGCTTGGCGACCGGCGTGCCCGGGACGACCGGGACCCGGCCCCAGCGCGGCGTCGCCGAGTAGTCGCCGGTGATCACCGGATAGGCCCGGCCGTCGTCGAGGTCGGCGACGTCGACGACCTGCGGCATCGGCATGAAGTCACCGGTCCCTCCGAGGACCCGATGCACAGCGTTGCTGGAGTGCGGCAGCATCGGGGCGAGCAGGGTGTTGCAGTCGGCGACGCACTGGGCCAGGACGTGCAGGATGGTGCCGAGGCGTTCGCGCTGGTCCTCGCCCTTGAGTTTGAAGGGCTCGGTCCGCGACACATAGGCGTTGACCTCGCCGACGACCTTCATGGCCTCGGCCGTCGCCTGCCGCAGCCGCGAGCGCCGCAACAATCCACCCACGATGTCGAAGCCGGCCGCCACCGCACCCAGGATCGCCTCGTCCTCGGGGGCGAGCGGGCCGCATACGGGGATCTCACCGAACTGCTTGTGGATCATCGTTGCGGTCCGGTTGACCAGATTGCCCCACCCGGCCACGAGTTCGGAGTTGGTGCGCTGCACGAACTCCCGCCAGGTGAAGTCCGCATCCGAGGTCTCCGGCCCGGCGGCGCAGAGGAAGTAGCGCAGCGCGTCCGGCTGATAGCGGGTCAGGACGTCGCGCACGAGGATCGTGTGCCCGCGGCTGGTGGAGAACTGTTGGGACTCCATCGTCAGGTATTCGGAGCTGACGACCTCGGTGGGCAGGTTGAGTTCGCCGTACATCCCGGGCTCGCCGCCCCGCTCCCCCTTGCCCATATAGCCGAGCAACTCGGCGGGCCAGATCTGGGAGTGAAAGGTGATGTTGTCCTTGCCCATGAAGTAGTAAGACAGGGCACTGGGGTCGTTCCACCACTCGCGCCAGCGCTCGGGATCGCCGGTGCGCCTTGCCCATTCGATCGACGCCGACAGATAGCCGATCACCGCGTCGAACCAGACATAAAGCTTCTTGGTGGGCAGGTCGCGCCAGCCGTCGAGGGGCACGGGGATGCCCCAGTCAATGTCGCGGGTCATGGCGCGGGGCTTGATGTCGTCGAGGATGTTCAGGCTGAACTTGATGACATTGGGGCGCCAGGTGCCCGAGGCTTCGCGCTCTCCGAGATAAGCCCGAAGCGCGTCGGCGAGGGCCGGCAGGTCGAGGAAGAAGTGCTGAGTCTCGATGAAATCCGGTGTCTCGCCGTTGATCTTGGACCTCGGATTGATCAGATCCTCGGGCTCGAGCTGGTTGCCGCAGTTGTCGCACTGGTCGCCGCGGGCCTCGCCGTAGCCGCAGATCGGGCAGGTGCCCTCGATATAGCGGTCGGGCAGGGTGCGGCCGGTGCTCGGCGAGATCGCGCCCTTTTGGGTGCGCTCGATCATGTAGCCGTTCGTCCA
>Ga0075158_10001671_pt1 | contig 16556 bp, 15 predicted proteins | sample JI91814BDNA_FD_70968 | JGI IMG/M metagenome (GOLD analysis project Ga0075158, IMG submission 70968) | Wastewater effluent complex algal communities from Wisconsin, to seasonally profile nutrient transformation and Carbon sequestration -... | ecosystem: Engineered > WWTP > Effluent > Algae... | reverse complement strand
GGTGTGTCATCGATATAAATCGGAGCTTCAGACAGCGGTGCGGTTAGATGAACGATGCGATTCATTTCCTCATCGGTAAGATTTCCTTTAACCAGGTTCTCTCCGGGAATGTCGGTCATCGCACTGATCATCCGGTTGGTTAATTGGTATGAGGCCATTTCCAGGGAGAACATTCCTACCGGGATATTACGATGCACAGCCGCGTTGATCATGAAGGTCAGAACAGTCCCGGTTTTTCCCATGCCGGGCCTGGCCGCAATTAGAATCAGATCCGAGCGCTGCCAACCTGAAGTGAATCTGTCCAAGGCCGCGTTCCCGGAGGGTATGCCGGAAAGTTCCTCTTGCAGGAGCATTCGTTTGTGCATGAGTCCAAGGGCTTCATGAACTGCTGCGGGCATGGATCGAATATCCTTTTTAACATTCTGCTGACGGAGAGCCAGCACGCTTCCTTCGGCATTATCCAGGATCGTTACCGGGTCAATTGTTTCATCAAAGGAATTATGCAATACATCACTCACGATTTGAATGATTGCACGTTTCATGGAGCGTTCAATGATCACCCGTGCATAATGTTCGATGTTGCCTGCGGAGGAGGCTTTGGCGGCCAGCTGGGTGAGTTCAAAGGAACCGCCCGCCATTTCCAACGTTGCTGTTTTGCGCAGCTCGGTAGCGACTGTAATCAGGTCCACCGGGTTTGCCTGGACAAACAAATTGACAATCGCCTGGTAGATGGTACTGAATTGAGGTGAGTAGAAATGATCAGGCCGGAGAATGTCTACGATAACAGAAAGCGCTTTCTGATCGGTAAGCAATACACCGATAATAAGTTCTTCCAGGTCCATTGCCTGCGGAGGTAATTTCCCCTGGAGTTGTTGGTGCTGGGGTTTAGCCAGCTGTGTCCCCTTCTTCTTAACGGCTACCTGTTTCATTGTCTTTTGTCATTCATGAATTCCAAAAAATGCCGATAGCAAAACCGGCCGGTTCATAGTAATAAAAAGCGTAGGGCTGCTAAAGGCACTACGGTATCCATAAACACATTGGGTGGTGTGGTTATGGCAAAAGAGTATTCAGGGTACTCGAAAAATTAACTCAAAAGTTTATTTCCTCCTCATTCTTTTCTCTGTGTTTTGCCAGCAATACAATCCGTCAAGCTTATACAGGTCATCCATCTGGGCAACGTTTATAGCCTTTTTAAAATATTCACGGATCGTAATAGGATTCGAATCGGTTTGCCAGTTCAATCCTTTTATTTCGATGCCGTTTTTAGCTAAGGTTTGGCTTGCCCAGCCTGACCAGTTTGATTGAAGCAAGTCAGTCCAATCGGGCCTGTTCTCCCGGGTCTTGTTACCAAGCCATCGCATCCACCTGGTTCTGAATTTTTTTAAAACCTGTTCGGCTGACGGTTGTGCTTTAGATTCTCGGTTAGCTTTAATCACGGCCATGGTTTACGCTTTACGAAATGCAGTGTGGTAAAAGCACAGGATCATTTCTTATACTTTACTTTTCTATGACCCGGAACAGTAATACAATCCAGCCGGGTGAGGAGGATAACACCCATTAAATTGCCGATAAATAAAAGGATAACGTATTGCTGTTTATGATCATAGGAGATTGTCCCAAGTTTCGTTAGTTGACAGGTTACAATAAAGATGATGGTAGTTAAAAGGAAAGCCGGAAGTATCCTTAAAATAATACCCTGCCAACCCGGGGGAGTATTCGTGCTGAGCCTCCCGTCTGCCTTTTCCATGTAATCCGGCTGCCAGGTATAAGAAAGTAATACCATTGGGATAGCCAGGCAGACAGAAAAACACAACAAATTATTGATAATGAAAATTATACCGAGAAGGGACCGTATAACAAGATCATCAGCGGGGATCAGCGGAATAACAGATGGACTTACCAGCAAACCAGTTGAAACATCCAGGTATAGTAAAGAAAATTTGATAAGACCGTAAAACAGAGAAATAGCTGCTGCTGTGATTGCGATCCGGGAGATCAACGTTAGCCTTCTGAAAAACCCGAGTAAAGAATTATTAATCGATTGAATTATGTTCATCGTTTTATTTTATAGGTTTTTGATGAAGCGGTCGATCCCGTTACCTTCAGCTTCTTTATTTTTTAGAAACTCCTGCTTTTGTTCCTCCTCCAAGCGTTTTTTCTCAGCCTTCTTTTCATCCCGGGCAGTTTTATTTTTTAGATGCCCGGCTTTGATCTTCTTGGATCTGTTCAGGAAAGTTGCCAGCATCTTTTTGGAGATCGGTTGAATTTCTAATCCTTGGGAGATAAGCTTTTTCTCCAGTAAGCATAGAGCTACCTCGATGATATTTGCCTGGGTAGTATCTGGTTCAACGAACTTTCGAAAAGTTGCCACGAGCTTACCCATCCGGATAAGATCATCCTGCTTCAGGCGGTAGCCATGGAAAACCCGTTCATTAGAATCTTCCGGGGCGTGGAAATGTTTCAGGTTATCAGCCGCTTCCTGGAGGAATATATCCTCTACTGTTTGAGAGCGTTTGATTGATTCTTTCTCCTGTGTTTGTGTACTCATACTAACAATCATTTAATACTGGATAAAACTCGGGTAACCTTATAAGATTTTGTAAGCTTGAGCTGACCTGATTGAGCCGATCTGATTTTCGTATGATAGAAAAACAGGTTTGTTATCCGAGATCTGTTTTGGTTCCGTAGGATTCTCAGGATCCGGAATACTTGAGTCCAGGTTAGCAACGTATTCGATTTTGTCCATCCCGGGGATCCCGAGTAGATTGAACTGGTAAAATTTATCCGACACCTTAACGACCAGCGATGAGATTGCTTCATTCGGGGCATCAGGGTCTTTCTGGATGATGAGGACTTCAGTGGTATCCCCCTCCTGGATTTTATATACAGTGGTAAAAGAAAAGTTATCGGTGCTGATCTGGGCCTTGGAAATTTTCTCTCCCCTGAAACTTAGTTCAGCCAGCCCAGGTGCCTGGGCGGTTAGAATGGTATCCCCTGAAGAAACAACAATCGGAAATATGATGGTTTCTCCAGCCTCAATGACCTGTGAATTTTGAGTATGAGTTTTAGAATCCCCGCACGCTGCCAGAATGAGGACCGCCATAAAAAGGAGGGAAGTAAAAACCAGGTCTGTAAGTTTTAAGCGGTTGATCATGAAATTGGATTTGTGGGTTACGTTAAAATTGAACTTCAGGAAAGGTAGAGTCTATGCGTGACAACCTTTGTCACCTTACGAATGGGGTACGGCATTCCCGGCTTTACCGAACCGGCCCAGCCCGGAAATACCCGGCCAGCCGCCCCGGATTTTCCCCGAAAATTCCCGCCCGCCCGGCCATTGCTTAAGGCAAAAAAAATTGGCGTTACAAGGCTTTTAATGCTGTTCATGCTTATAAAAATAAAGATTTTTTGACATATATCTATTGTTAAAGATATATAAATAATTGTCCTTTTTATTCATGTATACATACGTGTAATGTATATGACTATCACTACACTATATAGATTCCTGCCAGTAGTCAAGTTTATATATCTGATATAGCTAACGCCTCTGAAATATAGGATATATAATAAGGAACTATTGGTTAATTCAACTCGGGCCGGTCAGGTCATCGCGAGGTGTTTTACCGGGAAAACGCTTCATTTTAGGGGTTTTATGGCTGCGTATCTGGCGATCTGCTTCCCTACCCCTCGGTAGAAGGGCCATTTAAAACACATCGGAAAGCGGCTTTAAATGGGCAGGAAAGAAGGTCTGCCTTATTTGCCCAGGTGGAGGAGGACCTTGATTTCCTTCTCGCTTAGTACCGCGTGATGCTCTCCTGCAAAATTCACGTTCCTGAACACTGTCGGGAACTGGTGTGGTCCGGTCATTAAATAATGTACCGTCCACGCTTCCCTATGACTGAGCTTAAAAGTGCACTTCCTGAATGCCGCAGCTTATTTTTTGGGACCTTTGAATCGTTTAATTGGGGGCTAATTAGAAATGTGATTTAATAGCCAGTTTGATTATTATTTTGAAATCAAAATGTGCCTGAGGAGCGCTTAAATCTGATTCCAAACACCATTTATGAGCATTTTTATCCCGATAAATTTGCAAGCAAAGAATTGCTCAATCCCGTAAATCATCCCGAATAAATCCCGAACGTATGTGCAAAATTACACAATGAGTTTTTAAGCTCGTTTCAACCTTTCTCTTTGCAATCGTGATGGAAAGCTCTACTATCAATAGGAGTTACTCTTATAAGAGAAATCGTATTCCGGAATTTTCACTAACTAAGGTTATCCTTTTTCCCTCAATCAATGAAACCCATTTCCACCCCAGAAAGAGCAGCTTTGCTGTCGATTTTTCTCCTGATGGCATCTGCTGCTATGGCACAAGATGCATACAAAGTTCGCGATGATGTTGCTTCGTGTGTCTGGATCCACAACGACCATTCAACCGATGCATCTAAGTGATGGCCGGCCCCATTTTTTTTGATTAAGCTTTGATTATTGCCCGGGTTTAAGAATGATCTTCACGCAATTGTCTTCTTTGTTCTTAAGCATAGAATAGGCGTCCGATACTTTTGATAATGGCATCGTGTGCGTGAGGATGTCGTTCAAAACAACTTTTCCACTCTCCACAAAAACTTTTATTCTACGCTCAGCAAAAGCAGCCGGAAGAGCTTAATTAAAAATAGGATAACTTAACTGTGCCTTGTGTAATTTTTAACAGAGCTTCAACAGCCTGATCCGCCTCTATTTTGATGCAATCCACCAAAGTCCCTACAGAAACAGAACAAAACCAGGGAAATACCAAAAAGCCAAGCTTCATTTTTTACGAAGGCTGCCGATTTTAATGCCGACAGAGTTATTCCTATTGTCATAAAACCGCATACACCGAAAGCGACCACACCGCCTGGCGCACTCTATTGTCTCTGCCTTTGTCATAATGTAAGATTTCAACCAAAAAAGTACCATTTATTTCTAAAACTGGTTATCCATAATTCAAATTGACATCAAAAGTCAAAATCGGCCGCCTCTGCCATAGGAGTTACTCCTATGCCGATACGTGTAGGTTTTTATATAACATTCTATCGTTACTCAATGTCGAATGAAATAAATTTAACTAAATGTTACTTCAGGGAGTAGCATCGACCCTTAACCCCTAAACCACCTCATGTCATCCCGTCTACGCTTGATCCTAGCTGTCATTTCGCTATCCCTCACATCCCTACTTTTCATCTACCTTTTTGTACGCCCAGCTTCGAAGATCGCATATGTCGATTCATCAAAACTTATTAATGGCTATCAGGGCATGATTGAATTTGGGTTAAATGTTAGTTTATGTGTCAAGTCAAAATTCTTATCAAGGCAACTCGGTTTCTGGAAGGTCATTAGATGCAACCGGATTTAAATAATTCATAAAGTATTGTCATCCTTATGGAAGACAAAAGGCAGATTCCGAAAAGCCTTAACAGAGTAGGAGTATTTTCTAAAACAATTAAAAATGGAAGAATCATTAAAAAAACTCCAGTTTAAGAAAGAACAAATCATAAGTCTTAACGACAACGATCTAAATCAGGTCTATGGTGGTGTTGCTCCTAGTGACCCTTTTGTAGTTACTGTAGTTAGTCCTGTATCAGCTTTACCATTAATTCCAACAATTGTAACGGAGACGGTTGCTGATAATGAAAGAAACAAGGTGCCGGAAGTTTCTAAGAATTATATTGACTTAGATAATGGAAAGGCTTGTTTGCTTGATGAGGTTGTAATTCATGCAAATTAAAACAGTTTAATTCATGATTCCCTGGTAACTCTTTTCCGAAGAGTATAGCTCGAAGATCACCTACGTTTGATTTATTTAAATTCATTAATAGGTATTAGGGGCATGATTGATTTGGGTTAAATGTTAGTTTATGTGTCAAGTCAAAATTCTTATCAAGGCAACCCGGTTTCTTGAAGGTCATTAGATGCAACAGAATTTATATAATTCATAAAGTATTGTCTTCCTTACGGAAGACAAAAGGCGGATTCCGAAAAGCCTTAACAGAGTAGGAATATTCTCTAAACCAATAAAAAAATGGAAGAATTAAAAAAACTCCAGTTTAAGAAAGAACAAATCGTAAGTCTTAACGACAGCGATTTAAATCAGGTGCATGGTGGTGTTGCCGCTAGTGATCCTGTTGACTTAGCAATTTCAATTGCATCAGTTATAACTGCCATTACAACGCTTGTAATGGAGACGATTGATTATTTTGAACGTCACGAAAATGATCAGCCGGAATTTTCTAAGGTTTATGTTGACTTGGATAATGGAAAGGCTTGTTTGCTGGATGAGGTCGTGGTTCATTCCATTAAAACAGCTTAGTTTACAGTTCCCTAGTAACTCTCCGGAAGGAGAGTTACTATTTAATTATAAGCAATGAGATTTTACGTGTGGTTTTTGTTTTTGATCCTACTTCTTGGTTGTGGCAATCAGGAACGTGACCTATTGAATTGCATTGGAAACAACTATAACCAGGCTGAGCGAGAATTGTTTTTGGAGTGCGGTTTCCTGGATATGGATCGGGTTTTGAAGTGGAAAAATGACATTTCTATATCCTATGAAGGAAGCGTCAGTAGCGAAGACATTGCAAATCTGGATTCATTAATAGAAGAATTTCGACCGCTCTTACACCCGATCAAAATTCAACGCGTAAAGAAAAATGCTAATGTAATTTTTTATTTCACCGAGGATTTTAAGGGAGAAACGCCATCGGTAAGGGGACTGGCAGAAAGAGGGCACAAGCTATTTTCTAACGAAATTATAACATCAAACATGTGGGTGGCTCCATATCTTAATCCGATGGCAAGAAGGAAAACCATGCGACATGAATTCATGCACACATTGGGTCTCGATCACTCAAAAACTCCCGGATTAATTCTTTCGGAGAACGAAGAAGCAAAGGTTTTCAACAGTATTGACGAAGCAGAACTGTATTTGAATACTTACAAGAGAATAGATGGTTTAGATAAAACACTGGTAACCATGCTGTATGATGAATGTATACCCGAAGGCTTGACCAAAGCAGAATATGAAAGATATTTAGCAGGGATGAAAAGCAAGAAGTAATTAGTGCACAATGAAGTTTAACATATATTCCGTAATTAGGATTAATAACTCCATTTCAATATCATTCGATAGGCTCCAAAAAAGTAATTGGAACACTTCAATTTTGAATCTGATTGAGTGAAGATGATTTCAAGTATTGATTATAATATTATTATTGCTGACCTAATCCGAACTGCTGGAAAAAAGGAAGGCAATATTTTGTTTGACAAACCCGGAGTTCTTACGGGTAATCAGGGAATTACAATACTCTACTTTTATCTTTCACGAGTTTCAAACGATCCATCTTATTCTAAGAAAGGATACAGTCTGCTCAATAGGTTTATCGAGCACTGTAACAGCATCGAAAAATTAGATTTAAGGTTTGGGTCTGGGATGGCAGGCCTTGGATGGTTGATTGAGCATCTGTCACAGCAGGAATTTCTTACTCATCCGGAGGATTTTTTGATTGATTTGGATAAAGTTTTAAAGGCAGAGCTTTACAAGCAACTCCATTTGAAAAACTTTGATTTGTTTGACGGTGCAAATGGGTTAATGCAATATTTCTTAATACGAAAAGAGTATCCCGAATTTGAAAAATTAGTCGGGCTTTATATTGAGAACTTGATCTCAGCTTCTGTTCAGGCAGAGGATTTAAGAAAGTGGTACGTTACTGCTAAGAATAACAGAAACTCCATAGAACTAACCTGTAACCTGGGTGTTCCGCATGGAGTGTTAGGTACTTTATCGGTTTTATTAAAAATTGAAAAACGAACACAAATTCACCACGAGTCAATCATAAAATTAATTAAAGAAGTATCGAAATCAATTTTGCACGAACGTGTTTCGAATGAAGTTTACAGTTTTCCGAGCATAGTTTTTTTAGAAAGTAAAACCATGGCCCCCTCGGATTTAGCGTGGTGTTATGGTGACTTATCCGCGGGATACATGTTACTTCAAGCCGGGATAGTTACAAACGATGAAAGCCTGAAGGAGGCCAGCCTAAGTTTTCTTTTGGAGATTTGCAAAAGAACGGACTGTAGGGAGGGTAATTTGACTCTATGTCATGGTTTAATCTCAGTCTCACACTTATTCTATAAAATATTCTGGCTTTCCAAAGAAATGGCTTTTAAACAAGCGTCCGTATTTTGGCTTCACAAAACTTATACTTTAATAAATGAAAAGATCAAAGACGGTTCACTTCAGGATGATAAGCAAGATTTGATTAATGAATATTCTTTACTATATGGATATCCCGGCTTAGCCCTATCCCTTATTTCCCAAACAACCGGCCATGAAGTGCTTTGGGATGAATGTTTATTATTATAAAACAATAAAAAATAAATGAAGACACTAGCAATTTGCCACCCAAGAATTAAGGAAATACGAGAGGATGATTTTTTTTCTGAAATTCAAATTAGTGGTACGCCCATTACAATAGGCTTGGTTGACTCAGAACTTGTTGAACTGCCGCGTGATGAAAAATACGCTCATTGCTTATTAGTCCGAAAAATAGCCTTTTCGTGCAATTATCGGGATAAGACATTAATGCTTTTGTTTAATGATAAATGCCACGCGAAATCTGATGATAATTTAATTTATTACTCACCAATCGGGTCAGAATTTGTTGCAGAGGTTGTAAGTGTTGGTAGCGCAGTGACCAATTTTGAAGTTGGAGATAAAGTTATACCGAATGGAACATATCCCATTTTAAAGAAGGGGAATTCGGGACTAGGAGGACTTCCTACGAATTTAGGTTCACAACGCTTTCAACTGTTTACAGAAAATCATTTAGTTAAAGTACCAAATGATATTCCAGATGAGGTGCTAGCATCACTGACGATCGGTGGCCATACCGTATATTCCATGTTGAGAAGATTAACGATCAGGCAAGGGATGAATGTACTTGTAACAGCGGCAACTTCTAATACCTCACTGATGGTTCTCGAAGCACTAAAAAAATATAACGTTAACGTTTTTGCAGTTTCAAGCAGTCTCAAATCTGCCGAGAAGATCAGGGCAATAGGTGTAAAAGAAGTAATTTCCAGCCCAGCGGTAGATAAAAATGCGTTACTGCAAGCCACTAAGCGTGTTGGTTCGTTTGATATTGTAATTGATCCCTTCTTTGATCTGTTTATAAATGAGATTATTAAGTGTATGAATTTTAATAGTAGCTACATCACATGTGGCTTTTTCAATCAACACAAAAGTTTTGTCGCTAATGGCCAAGTTATTAACAACGATTTTAATGTCATAATGACTCAATGCATGATTAAGAATATTTCCCTTATCGGTAATTGCCTTGGAAGTCTGCAAGATTTAGAAAATGCCATCCGTGATATACAATTGAATCAATTCAAAATTGCCATTGATTCTGTTCACCAGGGTGATCAAATTCAATCCTTCTTTAACAGAACCTTTAACGCACCTGACCGATTTGGAAAAGTTGTTTACAAATATGAGTAAGAGCAGTGGTATAAAGGCTAAAACACAATTGCCGTATCGGGCATTTGGGAAATTTGTTTTTAGAGCTCCCTTGTTTCCAGTTTCAGTTTTACATGATCTGTATACGTCTGATTTTTTTGACGAAGACAGAGCTTTGCTTGATAATCCGTATTTCAAGGAGGCCATACTACTTAGCTCCGGTGATCTGTATGAAGAGTTGGAAAAACTTAATACGGATGGAAAAAAGGGTAATCTTGAAATTAATGTTAAAATTTCCATTCTGAAATACCTGATTCGAATGTGCACACGGTGTACTCCATTTGGCTTATTTGCTGGATGTGGCGTAGGAACAATTGCAGGAGATAGTCGAATCGAGTTAACAGACACTTTTCACTACAAAAGTCATACGCGACTTGATATGAATTACCTCTGTTCTCTTGTTCACGAGATAAGTAAGTCAAAAGTAGGCCGACAGAATTTTAAGTTTTTTTCAAACAACAGTATTTATTATGTTGGGGGAAATTTAAGGTATACCGAATATACTTACAGTGGCAAAAGTAATCGAAGACGGCACTTCTTGTCTTCTGCTGAGTTAACGCCTTATTTAAGCGTGGTTCTTGAGACTGCCAGGAATGGTGCAACGTTACATGAGCTCGAAATTTCTCTATCTAAATTTGAAGTTTCCGGAGAAGAGGCGTATGAATATTTGAGTGAGTTGGTGGATAATCAAATACTAACGAGCGAAATAGAGCCCGCTGTTACTGGAAATGACTTACTTGAGACACTGATTTACAAGCTCAATCAAATTGATAAAGGAAACCGGGAACTATTAACCTTGCAAAAGCAGCTATCTGATCTTAATAATTTGCCAATTGGACGCCCTAAAAATGAGTATCATTCAATCATAGATGGTTTAAAAAATCTTAGAAATGATTACAATAGTAAATATCTATTCCAGACTGATCTTCTTCTTAAATCGGATCAAGCAACTCTTAGCCAATCTGTTGTTGACAATGTTTTAGCAGGTATTCGTGTACTTAATAAACTTACTCCAATGCCGGCTGACACAATATTGGATAGATTCAAAAAGGATTTCTTTGATCGGTATGAATATCAGGAGATCCCGCTTCTTGAGGCCCTTGATTCTGAAATTGGCGTTGCGTTTGGAAATGCAAACCTTAAAGGTGACCTTAATCCTTTAATAGATGATATTCGATTCCCCACTAAGCGAAATCAAGAAAGAACAATTAAAGTTGATCTGATTCAACAGTTATTGTTAACAAAGTATGACGATTTTTTAAAGAACACTGGTGAAAATGAAATTGTACTAATGGATGAGGAACTGACGATATTGCCGGAGTCATGGCATAATCTCCCCGATACCATGTATGCCATGTTTAGTATTTTGAAAAACGATACGGACAGTTTAATTGATTTGAGAGCGTGCTCTGGACCATCGGCAGCAAACTTATTGGGTCGATTTTGCTACATGGACACTGAGATTCATGACTTAGCAAAAAGTATTGTTGAAAAGGAGGAAGAATTGAATTCAGATTCAATACTTGCGGAAGTTGTTCATTTGCCTGAATCAAGAACAGGTAATATTCTTTTTAGACCGACAATACGAAAATATGAAATTACCTACCTAGCAAATCCTTCTACAGAATCGCCTTACGTAATACCTGCCAGTGATCTGACAATTTCTGTAGTAAATGGCAAAGTAATTCTTAAATCCATAAGATTGAAAAAAAGGGTAATACCACGATTAACAAACGCGCATAATTACTCAGCCAATAGCACTCCAGTATACCACTTTTTATGCTCCATGCAAACGCAACATTTGCGGGTGCATTTAGATTTTACGTGGGGCCAGTTATTGGCAGGCAAATTGAGCTTGCCTCGCGTTCGTTACAATAATATTATACTTTCTCCAGCGATATGGAATATATCAGCCCGGGATATTCAGGCACTACCAGCCATTGAAGAGAAAAAATTTGCCGAGGCCGTCCAAAAGTTCCGATCAGCGCGAAATATTCCTGACAAAGTTCTAGTTTCTACTGGCGGTGATAATAAGCTTCTCATAAACTTTAACCATCTGCCTTCCGTGCAGCTATTATTTTCCGAAAGGAAAATGCCTATTGTGCTGGAGGAATTTTTATTTAATGAAACTGCTCCTCTAATTCAACGGGGTGAACAGGCTTTCACCAATGAATTGATTCTTTGTTTTCATCGAAATAATGCCGAATGACAGAAGTTAAGCGAACCTACTTTGTGGGTGATCAATGGCTGTATTATAAGCTTTATTCAGGACCAAAAACCATTGAAGCCATATTACTAAGCGAATTATTCCCTTTAATGAAGAAACTGAAAAAGGATGGTTTAATCGATAAATTCTTTTTTATACGATATACAGATCCCGAATATCACTTAAGAGTAAGGTTTCACTTGACGCATATAGACAGGATAGGAGTGGTAATTCTTGAATTAAACAAAGTTCTGAAACATGGTGTTGAAAATCGGATTATCAGCAGGGTTTTGATCGATACGTATACCCGAGAACTTGAACGCTACGGAAAAATTACCATGAACGATGTCGAAACTTTTTTTGATTTTGACTCGAATCTTATCCTTGATCATTTGACAAAAGAACGTAATGACGGTCAACGGTGGATTTTTGGAGCCTGTTGCATGGACCAATTATTCAATGCACTGGCATTTAGTTCTATTCAAAAAGAGGATTTTTGCCGTAAAAATGCGAACCACTTTTTAACAGAATTCGGAAACGTTAAAGGGCTTAGAATTCAACTGGATGACAAATACAGAAAGCAAAAAAAAGTGATTGAGTCTCTTTTAATTCCAAAGGATGGAAATTCAACGAGCCCGAAAAATTACTATACTGAAATTGAGTCCATTATTACGAAGTTTAACTCACTCGCTAAAGAAGGTCTTTTAGAAATTTCATTAGACGATCTCCTCAGCAGTTTAATTCATATGAACTTTAATCGTCTCTTTAGAACCAAGCAAAGAATGCAGGAATTCGTTGTATATTATCTTATGGAAAAATTTTACATGTCGGTGAATGCCCGGTTAAAATACAGTAAAAGCACCTAACACTGACTAAGTGAAATTTCCAAATTACAAACAGGCGGATGCAACAGATTGCGGCCCTACATGTTTAAGAATTGTAGCTAAACATTTTGGCCGGCAATTTAATCTTGCATCACTAAGGGAGCTAACGTACAAAAACAGAACGGGAGTCTCCTTACTGGGAATAAGCGATGCGGCCGAGAAGCTTGGATTCAGAACTCAAGGCTGCAAAATAACCTATGAGGCGTTAGCAACTGCCCAATTACCCTGTATCGCACACTGGGCGCAAAAACACTTTGTTGTAGTCTATAAGATTTCTAAAGAAAAAGTTTATGTCTCTGATCCGGCTATTGGTCTGTTGGAATATAAAAAGCAGGAATTTCTTTCTGGATGGGCCTCAACCTCAATAGGAGAAGAGCCTGCGGGGTTAGTATTATTACTTTCACCAACACCTTCATTCTACAATACTGAAAATGAAAAGGAGCAGAAAATTAATCTTACGTATCTCCTAGAGTATCTCAAGCCTTATAGAAAACTTATTCTAAATCTTTTGTTAAGTTTTCTTGTGGCTAGTTTACTTAGCTTGATTTTTCCTTTCCTGACCCAATCCATTGTTGACGTAGGCATTGGAACACAAGACTTAGATTTTGTTGTTTTAGTTTTAATCTCGCAACTTATCCTCACTGTCGGGCAAACTTCAGTTGAACTTATTCGGACTTGGCTCATGCTCTATCTGACAAGTCGAATTAGCATCTCACTTGTATCAGATTTTTTAATCAAGTTGATGAAACTCCCAATCCGTTTTTTTGACTCTAAAGTCATTGGAGACTTAATTCAAAGAATGTCAGATAACAGCAGGGTTCAATCATTTCTGACGGGAAATTTAATACATATGTCTTTCAGTATTTTCATTCTGATATTGTATAGTTTTATTCTGGCCTATTACGATTGGAGAATATTGGGAATATTTTACTTAGGTAGTTTTTTATACATCGGCTGGATACTGCTGTTTTTAAAGAAACGCAAGGAATTGGATTATAAACATTTTAGCCAGGCGGCTGCAAATCAAAACACATCATATGAGTTAATTACCGGAATGCAGGAAATAAAACTCAATAATTTTGAAAAACAAAAGCGATGGAAGTGGGAACACGTACAGGCGAAACTTTTTAAGCTTAATATTAAAGCCCTTAGGCTCACACAAAATCAACAGATAGGATCTCTTTTTATTAATCAAATAAAAAATATTTTTATTTCATACTTAACAGTAAAAGCAGTTATAGCGGGTGAAATTACGTTGGGTATGATGGTATCGATTCAATACATTCTTGGCCAGTTAAATGCACCAATCAGTGATGCAATTGGGTTCATCCGGTCAGCGCAGGATGCCAATATTAGTTTAGAAAGACTTGGAGAAATTCATCAAAAAGATGATGAGGAAAAATCAGCTGAACAAAAAATTACTGAGTTGGGAGAGAATAAGGATCTGATACTGAAAAATTTAACATTTAGCTATGACGGACCGCGATCACCCAAAGTTTTAAACAATATCAGCCTGACTGTGCCGGCAAATAAGGTTACAGCCATTGTGGGTACAAGCGGGAGCGGCAAAACTACTCTGCTAAAAATCATGCTCGGATTTTATCCACCTACAGAAGGTAAAATTATGATTGGGGAATTTGACTTATCTCAGTATAGTCTTGAAATGTGGCGCAAAAACTGTGGTGTTGTGATGCAGGAGGGGTTTATTTTTTCGGATACAATAGCCGGTAATATTGCAGTAGGAGATGAGGTTCCAGACAAGGAGAGATTATCTATTTCGGTTGAGCTTTCAAACATAAGTGAATTTATCGATCTGCTACCGTTAAAATATAATACTAAAATAGGAGCAGATGGAGTAGGCCTTAGTAGCGGGCAAAAGCAGCGTTTGTTAATCGCCAGAGCAATCTATAAAGACCCCGAATTTCTTTTCTTTGATGAAGCAACAAATTCTTTAGATGCTGAAAACGAAAAAGTAATTATTAAGAATCTGGATTCCTTTGGAAAGGAGAAAACGATGGTAATTGTCGCGCATCGTCTCAGTACGGTAAAAAACGCTGACCAAATTGTTGTATTAAATAAGGGAACAATCACTGAGATTGGAACTCACGATGAACTGATTAGTAAAAAGGGTGACTATTACTCCTTGGTTCAAAATCAATTGGAGCTGTGATGCTATGGAAAAAAATCGAATAAAGAATTTTAATCTCAGGAGCGAAGAAGTTCAAGATATTATTAGCGAGGTACCAGGCTGGTTAATCAGAAATGGAATTATTTTGGTATTAGTAATTATTTCGTGCTTGCTACTTGGAGCTTATCTTTTTAAATATCCTGACATAATTTATTCGAGAGTAACAATTATTTCTGAAAATCCGCCTATTTCTATTGTATCTAAGATTAATGGAAATTTAGATCAACTTTTCGTGAAGGATAATCAACATGTTGATGAAGGCGATTTGATCGCAGTAATGGAAAACCCTGCGAATTATGTGCATATATCCAAGGTAAAACAGTTGCTCGATTCGCTTCAACCTGTTATTAGTGACCCAAATGGTTTTAACTACAATACGCTCAATAGAAATTTTGATTTAGGATCGGTATTTAACTACTATTCTTTGTTCATTACAACACACGAGGATTATGTTCGTTTCTTAAATTTCGATAATCGAGGTAAGAAAATTAGTACATTAAAAATTCACAAAAATGATTTTCAAAAATACTTCAGAACGCTTGTGAGTAAAAGTGCAGTATTGAAAGAAGACTTAAAATTAGCTAAGAAACAATTTAAAAGAGACTCAATACTCTACTCTAGCAAGACAATTGCAGATGTAGAATTTGAACGTAGTCAGTCTCAATTTCTTAAGCAACAATATTCTTACAGTAATTCTCTATCAGAATTAGCAAACACTCAAATTCAAGTAAATCAGCTGGAACAACAAATTCAAGAATTGGAAACTCAAAAATTGGAGGAGAAAAGTAGACTATTGGCGGCATACAGGCAAGCTTACGAAAACCTCAAAACGCAACTAATTACCTGGGAACAATTGCACTTATTAAAGGCACCAATTTCCGGAACAGTTTCCTTTACAAATGTTTTTAGTGCGAATCAGTATATAAATGCAAATAACGCCGTATTTACAATTGTTCCGGAACTAGAAAGTAGCATAATAGGTAAAGTGATGCTGCCGATGAGTGGTTCAGGAAAAGTCCAATCTGGTCAAAAGGTTAACATTAAATTGGACAACTTTCCTTACGCAGAATATGGGATTGTTCGCGGAGTCATTCAAAACGTATCATTGACACCTTTTACAAATTCGAGCGGTGTGTTTTACACAGCAACACTTATTTTACCAAATGGATTAAATACCAGTCACAACAAAACCTTGCCGCTTACTCAGGAAGTACAGGGCTCTGCTGAGATCATTACAAAGGACCGAAGGCTCATTGAGCGTTTCATTGAGCCAATTGTTACTGTATTCAGAGACAAATAAATAGCACTGCACCGAGTATAATTTTGAACCCGGGACCGAGCCCAAATTTGGGGAGCTTACAATCACTGTTACGGATGAGCAACGGGAAGAGCTGGAAATTTCACAACTCTATTTCAATCTACCTCATGGCTACTGCCTTGTACAGTTACGCTAGCTGATGTAGCATTTGCCGCAAGGAATGTTAGTATCTCACGATTTATAAAGAAGATATTGTCTGCGGACTTTACTAACAAGGGAATTTTTTCCAATCAACAAATCATAGTCGCAATTGTCGCAAAAGCTTAGAATTTCGTAAAGCATTTTCCAAAATGGTCTTTACTAACTGAATTTCAGAATCTTTTCATCTTTTGAAGGTAGTTTTTATCAACCGCCTTTTGAGTGTAGATCATTGTTGTTCTAAGGTCAGCGTGCCGCAGCGTTTTTTGGAT
>Ga0075158_10001670_pt1 | contig 16556 bp, 12 predicted proteins | sample JI91814BDNA_FD_70968 | JGI IMG/M metagenome (GOLD analysis project Ga0075158, IMG submission 70968) | Wastewater effluent complex algal communities from Wisconsin, to seasonally profile nutrient transformation and Carbon sequestration -... | ecosystem: Engineered > WWTP > Effluent > Algae... | reverse complement strand
CTCGACAAAAACACCCATCTCTTTGATCAATGCTGCGGTGTCGGCTCTGTCAGCCTGCCTCTAGCAGCTCAATCAGTAAAAGTTACTGGCGTCGATATCTGCCCCCAGTTTATAGACGAAGCCAAAAGAAGAGCAGCCGCACTACCAGCAAGCACCAGGGCAAGTTATCATCTCGCTGATGCCACAGAATTTTTACCTGATACCGCCTGTGATATCGCTGTCAACTTATATACTAGCTTTGGTTACGCTGATGATAGCGTCAATCAAGCCATGCTAAACCAGGCCCACGCTAGCCTCAAAGCTGGCGCGCCCTTTGTCCTGGACTATCCCAATATGTATAGTATTTTAGGCGTTTTTCGCAAGCATATAGTCAAGCACTTAGAGACTGTAAGTGGACCAATAACAGTTACCCGCCAATCTACGCTCGATCATCAAAATGGTCGGCTTTTGCAGCAGTGGACCTTTATCCAGCCCGATGGCACCCGCACCACTCGCAATAGCTCCCTGGCGATTTACCTGCCACATCAGGTCAAAGAGATGCTCTTAAAAGCAGGCTTTGAGACAGTAGCACTATACGGCGGTTTTGACGGACAGGCGCTAAGTAGCGACTCGGTACGCTGTCTGGCTGTTGCCAGATGACCACAAGCCTGGCACCACTGACGATACTGGACAGACTGGCCAAGGTCGTACACAGTCGCCCGGACCATGCAGCAGTGGTAGTTTGTGGCACAGCTACTTATAGCTACAAGCAGCTCTGGCAAGACGCTAGCTACATGGCGTCCTGTCTTAAACATGCCGGAATTGGCAAAGAATGTATCGTAGCTATTGCTCTACCCAAGTCATATCAATATCTAGCGGCGGTCCTGGGCACATGGATTGCAGGAGCGGCGTTTGTACCTGTGGACACCACCATGCCTCTGGAGCGTGTTGCCCATATATTAAAAGAGTCGCTCGCATTTAATGGCGGTCATGTGATTGGGGCCTTTGTTCCAACCGGCGAGCGCTCCAAACTTCAAGCACTTTTGCCTGAGCTGCTTTTGATGCCGCTTGAGGCCCCGGACAATTACAAGCCCCTGGGCATAGGTCAAATCATAGACATTAATACCGATGTCGATAAGAGTTGTGCTAGCAATCTGCACCTGGAGTCAAATGCTTTTTGTCCAGCAAAACTAGCGCCGCAAGACCTCGCCTATGTGATTTTTACCTCTGGTAGTACAGGTCAGCCCAAAGGTGTACTGGTCGAGCATAGAGGTCTGGTCAATTTGCTTGATGAGCAAATCAGCGCCTTTGCCATAGACGGCAATACGCGCTCACTATTTTATCTATCCACAAACTTTGACGCTTCTATTTCGGATTTTGGCACTGCTCTTGTGGCTGGCGCCACACTCTACATTGAGCAACCAGCAGATCTCACACCTGGCAAAGCATTATTTGACCTGATCAAAGTCCGCGGCATCACCTATGTAGACATACCGCCAAGTGCGCTGAGACTGATGGACCCGGAGCTATTACCAGATTGTCTAAAGTCAATGGTGATTGGCGGCGAAGTCTGTCCTAGAGATGTTGTCACAGCCTTTGCCAAAAAGCTCAGACTGATATGTGTCTATGGACCGACAGAAGCCACTGTTTGTACAAGCTGGACGCACTGTCTGTCCGACTTATGGCAGGCACCACTAATTGGCAAACCGATAAATGGTATCAAATACATAGTTGTGGACGCCCATGGCAAACCTGTAGATGCAGGCACGGCTGGTGAATTGTATATCAGCGGCAGCGGACTGGCACGCGGTTATCTAAACAATCCAACTCTCACAAATGAACGCTTTGTCATCATAGACGGTGAGCGCTACTATCTCAGTCGCGATACTGTCGTAGAGACGGCTGATGGTAATTATGAGTTTTTAGGCAGAGTAGATAGACAGCTCAAGCTACGTGGACTGCTGATTGAGCCCGAAGAAATCGAAAAGCATCTAGCCGAACACAAACAAATTGCCCGGGCAGCTGTACTCAAAAGAAGCATGCCAGACAATCCAGAGCGCCACGTCCTGGTGGCCTTTGTCCAGGCAAGTAATAGCGAGCAAAAACGCCCTGACAGTATCGAGCTAAGAGAGCATCTGACAAAGAGCCTGCCTCGCTGGATGTTGCCACAGCGCTACCAGTGGATAGAGAGCATGCCCGAGACCACAAGCGGCAAAGTTGACGTCAAGGCGCTAGGGCAAATCGCTCTCACCAGGACAATCAATCCGAGCCGTCCAGGGGCTGGTACTCAATCAGAATTGGCACAAAAATTAAGTCAGGCAGTGGAGCAACTACTGGGCTATGACCATTTACAAGACGAAGACAATCTCTTTGATCTAGGACTCGATAGCCTGGCAGTTATTGAGCTTTCGGCGACTCTCTCCAGCCTGGGCGTTGAGATATCACCGCATACAATATTTCAAAATCCCACAATCAAAACACTCGTCGCCACTATCAGTCGTGACAGCAAAGCGCAGGGGACTGATAGTGACCACAATCGAGACGCACTAAAAGCCAACTATTTGCGTCAGGATGTATTTGATAGCCCGCTGTTTAAAGAGCTAGAGACAATCGCCGCGGGCCGCACTCAAGACAAGCAAAAGACCAGTAACTGCTTACTTGTCACTGGTGCTACTGGATTTTTGGGTGCGCGTATATTGCAGCTGTTACTAGCACAACCTTGCCCAGACAATGACCGAGTCATCTATGCCCTGGTCAGAGCAGACGACGACCTAGCGGCCGGACAAAGACTGATTGCCGCGGCCACAGCCAGTGACAGAGAGCAAATCACAGGGGCAATAAAACAAAAGCGCCTGCTACCACTCGCTGGCGATATATTATCGCCGACTTTTGGCTTAAGCACAGCCCAGTACCAGCATTTAGCCGATACGGTGGATTGTATCGTCCATCTAGCAGCCCGAGTCAATATGGTCCAGCCCTATAACCTACTCAAAGACGACAATGTCACAGGCAGCCTCAATCTAGCCAGACTGGCATTGACTGGCAAAAGTAAAAACATGCATTATGCCTCCACTCTATCAGTCTTTGTCAGCACGGATAAAAACACAGGTAGGGCAATGGAGAGCGATTGCCTGGACGACACAGAGACAATCTGGGGCGGCTATAGCCAGAGCAAATGGATTGCCGAAGTAGCTCTGCGTAAGTTATCAAGCCAGAGCTTTAATCTCAATACCTACCGCCTTGGACTGATTACCGGTGATACCGCCGATGGCACTACTGGCAGTCACGACTTTTTGGCTATGTTTATACGTGGTCTAAGAGCTCTGGGATGCGTGCCACAAGAGGCATTAACAGAGTTGGGCAGCAAGTTAGCGCTGGATATCACCCCGGTAGACTGGGCCGCGGGGGCTATGGCAGCCCTAATCCTCCATCAAAATGGAGCCAATCAGACTTATCATCTAGCTAACGAGGAGCCGCTCTCGCTCAAGCGATTGGCTCAGCTATTTATCAAAACAGACAGAGACCTACCTCTACTAAAGATGTCTCAATTACAAAGCAGACAAAGCTCATTTAACCAGGAAGCAGCAGCAGCATATCTCAGTCTCTGCAGGCTATATGACGGCAATCTCAAACAATTTAAAAACCACCGCGTGATGGATTTGTTTCAAGCCACAGATATCAAATTTGACTGTCAAAATAGCAAGCAAGCCTTATCGAGCCTAACCGATGGCAAGGTCAGCCACACCTGTCCTCAAGCCACTGATGAGCTTATTAGTCTCTATATCAGAAAGGCTCTAAGATGATTTAGGCGGAGAATTTAGGCCGGGATTTTAGCAAGTTCTTTTAGCGCCACCACCAGCTTATCGACCTGCTCAATTGTGTTAAAGGCACCAAAACTTACTCGTGCCAGTCCGGTTTTTTCGGAGTTAAGTACTTTATGTGCGGTAACAGCACAGTGTAGTCCAGCCCGCACGGCGATACCATAGCCGGTATCAAGCCAGTCAGCTACCCTATCGGCAGTATGACCTTTATAGGTAAATGAAGCCAGCGGCAAATGCCCGGGATCAAAGGGGGCGCGACCTTTGATCTCAATAAAATCGAGCTCGGCAGTCGCCTCAAAAAAGCGCTGCATCAGACTGTTTTCGTAGCTATAGATCTCATCTATGCCCCTGTCGATTACATATTGCACACCAGCAGCCAGACCGGCAGCTAAATGCATAGCATGTGTACCGGGCTCCAAGCGATCGGGCAAAAAGTCAGGCATTTTAAGACTCTCTGAGCGCGAACCAGTGCCACCACAAAAGGGCGGGTCCAACTCAAAACCATCACGAACATACAAGAGACCAACTCCAGGAGGACCATAAAAGCCCTTGTGCCCGGAGGCAACATAAAAACTAATGGCATCATCGGCACCCAGGTCGTCGTGGATGAGCCCGGCGCTCTGAGCGGCATCAAGCAGCAAAGGCACATTGTATTGCTTGAGTAATGGAGCGATAGCAGGCAGGTCAAGGACCACACCGGTGACATTGCTTGCTCGCGTAAAAGCAGCCAGGGCCGGCGTGGGATGAGCGCTCAATAAACGACGCAAAGCGACCAGATCAACCATCGTGCCATCAGCTCCAGGCGGTACTGTTACTACTTTGATCTCGTCTACACGCTCATGATAAGCCAGAGTGCGCATCACAGCATTGTGCTCAAAGCTTGTCACAAGCACACTATCGCCACTTTTAAGGGCACCGCTACCGAGCATACCGCTTATGACCAGAGCAATAGACTGAGTGCATCCAGAAGTAAAAACAAGACGCGAAGTGTCGACTATGCCCAGGTAGTTGGCAATAAGCTCACGGGACTCAAAATAAGTACGCGCCGCTTGATAAGCCAGGCGGTGAGCGCCGCGCCCCGGGTTGCCCGCCACCCTTAAATATTTGTCGCAGGCGCTGTAAACCTCATCAGGCTTGGGGTAGGAAGTACTGGCGTTGTCAAAGTAAGTAATTGATTCAGTCATGCAAAGATATCCAGCAAACTATAGACGGCTAACACCCAAGGCGAAGTGGCTATGCTAGCATTCTTTGATGGTAGAGGATTAAAAGCTTGATTGGACGTTGTCAGTCAAAAAAGACCAGCTCCGGCGCAATTGCCCTGATTGCCCTGTCGGCCCAGCTCGCACCGCTCTTTAGCACAGCCCTGAGTGCCCCTTGTCTGGCTCAGTCACCCCACAAAGCAGCGATCAAAAGCGAAATCCCGACAGAGGTGAGCAATCTCTGGCGCCGACCTTCCCAGGCTTTTGGTGAAGTAATTGCCTCTCTGGGCGAAACCACCGCCGAAAATTCAATTGCCAGATTGCGCAGCTTTTTAGCCAATAATCCTGGCACCACTGAGAGACATTTTGCCGCTTATGCCCTGGCACGCTTACTGAGCAAGTCAAAAGCACCAGAAGACCGCAAAGAAGCTCTGGAAATTTTTACCGACACAAGCTCTTACTCGCTCCTCAAAACACTATGCCTCTGGCACTGCGCTGAGCTAGCGGCCGCCCAGGCTGACGAAGAGCGGCTGCGCAATATACTCTCCACAATCAGCAAAGCCCATGAGGCCGAAACACAAGAAATCGCCCGTGCCACCTATGAGTTAGCACAGTCATATTTGCGCACAAATGAGACTGATAAAGCCAAAGCACTTTTATTGACGCTCAAGCAGCGCTTCCCCTCTACCGAGTACGCCAAAGGTGCCAACTATTACATTGGTCAAATGGCACTCAATAACGCCATAGCGGGATTACCCGGGGCTCAAGACGATCCCCTACCGCTGACAAGTGCTGTGCAAAATTTTAGAGACTACCTCAAAGGCAGCACTTCAGGGCGGTTTTCGGCAGAAGTAGCAGACAAATTGATGAGCTTAAATGCGGGCACTGTGCAAACAGCCAGTGGCAGTACTTTGCAAATCCCGCCACTGACAGCAGATGACCTGGATTTAATTGGCCTGGTTTACTACAAAAAAAATGACTACAACAAAGCACTCAGTCTCTGGCAAAAAGCCGGAAGCAATCGCAACTTCCAAAAGGCTCAATGCCTGGGCAAATTGGGCAAGCGCACTGAAGCAGTAGAGATGCTCCTGGACGCCATAGCCAAAGATCCTGCTGCCACCAATTATGATGACTACACAGACACTATCACCGGTCCTTTGTCGCGAGCAGACACCTGTGCAGTCTGGCGCAAGATCATGGTGCTTAATCCCAAACATGCTGACCATGCCATCTGGAATGTCGCAGTACGCAGTGAAGACAAAGAAGCAATAACACTCTTTGAAAAACTGCTGGCGCAATTTCCTACATCTGAGCACGCACCAGAATCATTATGGTGGATTTTTTGGCATCAGACCAAAGCGATATTTCCCGCCAAAATACAGGCCAACAAAGTCAGAGCACAAGCCCTGGCCCAGCTAGCACAGAGCGGCGCGATGCGCTATCCCAAACATGTAAGTGCTGCCAGATTTAGTTTTTGGTCAGGCAAACTACACGAAAAACTGGGCAATGCCGCGCAAGCACATCAAGCTTATAGCCATGCCGTGAGTAACTACCCCAACAATTATTACGGCTCCAGAGCACGGGCCAGATTGCATGTATTAGCGGCCCAAGCAGCAAAAAAACCAGGAACTGATAGCGGCTGGTCGACTCAGCCAGGACGTGAAGACGCCCCCAAGCGCTGGAATTGGCCCCATCATTCAGAACTATTTGACTATGATCAAGTAGCTCGCGAAATTGGTGTCAAAGCGGCACTGCTTGCTACAGCAGGTCAGTATGACGAAGCACTGACCTATGTGGACGCTCATGACAATGATGCCGGACTGCAGACTAGCAGCGGCAAAGAATTGCTCTCGGGCTTTAAGGGCTGGCTATTTTTAAGGCAGGGTCAAGAAATCGAGGCCATAAGAGCAGCCGCTCGCAATCTCGGTGACCACCCTCAACCAGCCAATCCACGTTGGCGCATGCTTTATCCATGGGCTTATGCTGGTCGTATCGACGAAGAAGCACGCATACGCAAAGTCGATCCTTATCTAGTCCATGCTCTGATACGCGAAGAATCGCGCTACTACCCGCGTGCACTGAGCCGCTCCAATGCCATTGGACTGATGCAACTTTTGCCCGGCACCGCATTTGGTGTAGCAAAACGTATCGGTCTGCCCCTGACAAACAAAGAAGAAATCTTTATACCTGATAACAATATCAAGATGGGTACAGCCTACTTAAACTCCACACTGAGCCGTTTTAACGGTAACGCTATGCTTGCTGTAGCCAGCTATAACGGTGGACCCAATGCCGTCAAACGCTGGCTCGATGCCTTTACTGCAGCAGGCGGCAATGACTTAGATGTCTTTGTCGAAAACATCCCCTACCGCGAAACCAGAGACTATGTGCGCAAAGTCTTTGGCAGCTACTGGACTTATCACATCATGTACCCGCCTGGTCGCGGTTGATATTTAAGGCAAGCCACTAAATTAGATACCGACTAATCAGTCTCTAAGTCTATTTTTACTGCAAACCTTTGTCGCGGTAATGATTGACCATGGCGTTAAAGGCGGTTTGTACTTCTACCCAGTCATTACTTTCCAGTGACTTTTCAACTTCAGTACACCAGTTACCCAATTCTTCAAAACCGCATGAATGGCAAAGCCCTTTCATTTCACGGGCAGCGGTGCGAATCTCTTCGGTAGCTTGATTATGCACGGACAAAAATAGCTTTTGCATCAAAGTAGAAAGCGACTTGCGAAAGGCTTCTACTCTTACTGCGTCTTGCTTGGGATCTTTGAGAGCATCAAGGCTATCGTAGGTCTGAATGGCACCTTGATCATTATCCTTAATCAGCAACCAGCGACCGAGTATCTCTTTAAGGTCAAGCAAACTAAAAGGACGTACAAGGATCTCATCCATGCCAGCATCAAAACTTTGCTGCCTGTCAGCTGGAGATGCTTTTGTCGTGACACCAATGATGATGCTTCTAAACTGACGTCCCTTTTCGGCATGTCTAATTTTTCGTGTAATTTCGATACCGTCAAGAGCAGCCATCTGGCTGTTCATCAAAATTACACCAAAAGTCTTCTTACTGGCAGCCTCGATTGCTTCATCAGGGCTTTTGACAACCACGGTATTGCAACCCAAGCCTTCCACCTGACGAGTCAGTTGGTTGCGACTTGCTTCGTCATCCTCGGCAATGAGGACTAGCGATGGCCCCATTTTTGTACCCCTTTAAACCACTAGCTGCTTGGCAAAACGCTCATTCCGGCAATAACACTGGCAGCTGCAAGAAAGATATTTTACAGCCTTTGAGTAATTCTTGTCGTTGTCAGCAAATACCATGACAAAATCCATCAGATGCTAAACTTTAAGCTGGAGAGGGACGCCAAATCCTCTCCCACTGATACTTTGAGAGGATTAAGCGTTGACAACCCGGCAGTCCAAAATTGTCGCCCGCATTTTTAGTGCACTGACAGGCACCGCTCTTTTATCTACCTTGATTGGTTTTGCACCAGAGGCACAAGCACAAGCCGTATACAAACTAATCACCCAGGGCAAATATGCCCAGGCCTATCCGGCAATCAAAGCACAAGCGCGCAGCAACCCCAGAGACGTGCCCACCCAGTACTACTTGGGTCTATGCGCTATGGGTCTAAAAGACTTTGGCGCCGCCGATCTAGCTTTTAGCCATGTCATAGTGGGCTCACCCAAAGACAGCCCCTGGGCAGCAAACGCATTTAAGAGCCTGGCAACTATCCAATCCAAAAGCAAACCATATAGCTGTGTCATCAATGGTCGCACCCACCGCTGGTCGCCAGCCGCCCAACCACTCAAGGTTTACATATCGGATGGACGCGGGCTCAATGCTAATTTAGCTGGTCGAGATCTGGGCGAAACCGAAATCACACAGGTCAATAACATGCTGAGCAACGTAGACAGCATGCCAGTAGCACCGAGCTATCGACCAACATTTAAAAGAGCTGTGATTGATGGCATGCAGTATTGGACTTGGGCAAATAAGTCCGGTCTGGTCAAGTATGCTCTGGTCGGTGCGCCAAACGGAGCAGACATTGTGGTGCTGTTTAGTGAATCATGTAGCGGCGGCAAAACCGGTTTTACAGCACTGCCTGCCAGTGCTGGTAACCGCTGCCTGGTGCAGATCAGTTGCAACACCGGTGAATCCACAGAGCTAAACGCTTTTAACGCAGTAAAACTGGCAACAGCAAAAGAGTTTGGTCATTCCATGGGTCTGGGCTCATCTAGCGAGCAGACAGATCTTATGTATGAAAACACTCAATACCCGCAGGCCAAAGGAGCAGCCCAGGTAAGCGCATCAGACCTGGCTACACTGCGCGCTCTGTATTCGATGGGCACTGATGTAGTGATGACTTCAGCTCGCTAAAAGCAGCTGTCGTTTTTTCAAAAAATCAAAAAAGGCATACTTGTGGCACTTCTATGGCACTTATGTGGCACCGTTGTGGCACTGTTGTGGCACCGTTGTGGCAATCAACAAAACGCAGTCAGAGAGCCACTTTCATTGCGTGACAAAATATTTGTGACATTCTTGTGGCACGGTATTTGGTATCACTTTCAAAATTTTTTTGTTAAATCTCAAAAAATATTTTTGCATTGTGGACGCAAAAGCACCACTCAAGACCAGCTCCCCATGCCATTCTTTTAAATTTGTCACAAGTGCGCCACAAAAGTGAATTGGTAGTTTCGTATTTCTCCTCCTTGCAACCGCGTTGCGATTATGTTTTGCTAATGCCATCGAAACGCAGTTGATGCCGTCACCTTCCGAGGATATTTGCTATGTCATGTGATCGTTTTAACCCCTGCCCAGATCCTAAAGTCGAAACCGCTCGCAATATCGCAAGCGATCTTGATCGCCACAACACCGAGAGCGCAGCTCAGACAATGCGTGAAGCTTCATACGGCATGTCTGCCAGAGACTTTAGAGAGACCATCGGCATGGCTCGCAATATGGAGCGCAGAGGGGTTGGTGATGATCTCTATATCAACCAGCAAGGTCTATTGATTATCGACACCGGACGTCAGCAACTGACAGTAGCCACTCGTGACTATGATCAGCGCATGGCCGCTGCCCGTCAAAACGACCGTTACGGTCATCATCCTCAAGATGGTCGCCATCCACAAAACAACTATCCTCAAGACCGCCTGCCTCAAGGCAGACAACAAAATGGTGTCAATGACGTAGTCATCAACGGTGTAGTCGGCGCTGCTGCCGGTGCGGCAGTAGATGGACGCAAAGGCGCCATCGCCGGTGGTGCAGGCGCTGTAGCCGGTAAGGTAATAGACAACATGGGTGGTGGCACTGGTAGTGTTGTCGGTGACACTGTAGTCAAAGGTGTCGTCGGAGCTGTAATCGGTGGTGCCATCGACGGTAACAAAGGCGCCAAAGCTGGAGCAGCTGGCAGCGTAGCTGGCAGTGTCCTAGATATCTTCCGCAACCGCGAAAATCCAAACAACAGATAACTGCATTTCTCCTGACCTAGCAAGCAAGACGTCCCGGCAAGCCAAAAGCAAACCGGGGCTTTTTGTTTGTGCTTGCATTTAGCCTCAAATAGCGGGAATAATAGTCTGGTTGTTAAAGCTAAGTGTATGAGCACCTACCGTTACTTCTTTTGTGGACCCTGTGGCGCCCTGGCCAAAGCCAACGCCGCCCATGGCATCGGCCTGAGCACAATTATCTGGGCGCCCCTGAGCGATTCAGAGCTTTTGCATTGCGGTCAATGGGCCAATGCCGAAGGTCTGCAATTAAACGAAGGGTGCGGTGCTAGGGCCTCCATTCAGGCGCTGATTGATGACTATGTTAGCCCTTTGAGCAATACCCAGTACCAGGAGTTACCCAGCCCGACAGACTCCGATATTGAGACCACCAGTATGCTGATGCGCTGGAAAAGCCCTCAGTCCTGGGCTGATATCAAAGACGCGGTGAGAGCCAATAGAGAAGACCTGACACTGGCCAATGACATGTTTACCAAACTATTTTTGGAGATTGGCTGTCTCGATAGCCACGCCAGCACTGACGAAAACTTTGCCGGCATGCCTGACTTTAGTAAATTTAGACTGGCACTGGATGTCTTTGACAAACTGGTGCAAGAAGTCGACGATGACGACATGCCCTATCCGCCAGAAGATGGAGAGAAACAGGCGGAGAGTGCCTGACAGTCGCTGAGCTAACGACCATTAAACTCTTTGACGACCTGTCCATAGCGCTTGCCGACTGCCCCGCAGACTATTTCGCAAAGCTCGTAGATAGACTCATCCTGGATACTGTAATAGACAAAAAGTCCCTGGCGCCTCTTTTGCACAATGCCCTGCTCACTCAATAGTGAGAGATGCTTGCTGACATTAGCCTGGCTCATGCCACTGAGCTCGCAAAGCTCTTGCACCGAATGCTCCTCTTTAAATAGATATTGCAAAATTTGCAATCTGGAAGCATCAGATAAAGCCCTGAATCGGGCTGCGACGATTTCGAGAGCTGGTCTCGATAATAGCTTGCCTTTGTCCTTCATATAAATATCCTGCCGGTAAGACCAGTTTACAGCTAGCAAGATAAATCCACAATCAACCCTTTGGTTGATTCACTATATAACCGATCGGTGATATAGTGTTATTGTTAGCCTGAGGAATTGTTATGTCAGATAGACCTGGATTAACCCTGCCCGAGATTGCAGCAAAAGACCTGTCAGTCCTATCTAGCAAGACGTTATTAGACGTGCGTAGCCCGATAGAGTACGAAGTTGAGCATATCGACGGCGCCATCAATATACCGCTCGACAAGCTTGAGACACGCATCAGCGAAGTGCCCCGACAAGGTGAGCTGGTGGTCATTTGCCGCTCTGGCAAAAGAGCCGAGCGCGGCGCTTACACACTTGCCGGGCAGGGCTTTAACCCTAAAGTAATGAGCGGAGGCATGCTCGCCTGGCGCGAGGCCAAACTGCCAGTGATAGAAGGCAAAAAAATGTTGCCAATCGAAAGACAAATCCAGCTCGTGGTCGGTCTCGGTGTGCTCACCGGTGTGCTACTTGGAGTGTTAGTTGACCGCTGGTTTTTACTAATACCAGCCTTTTTTGGCGCCGGACTGACTTTTGCTGGTTTGAGCGGCACTTGCGCTCTGGGCATTCTGCTGGGCAAAGCCCCCTGGAACCAGTTACCTGGCACTGGCAAAAATTGTTGCCAGTAAAGCTTGCACTATTACCCAAAAGGAGCCACCAGTGAAAAACACAGCCATAAAAGAAATCACAGCAAAAAAAATAGTGATTGTTGGCGGCGTCGCAGGCGGAATGAGTGCTGCGGCAAGAGCGCGCCGACTATCGGAGCAGTCTGAGATTATCGTTTTTGAGCGCACTGCCCATGTGAGCTATGCCAACTGCGGCTTGCCCTACTATCTGGGTGGCGAAATCAAATCACAAGCAAAATTACTGGTGGCGACCCCACAAGACCTCAAAGATAAATTCAATCTCGATATACGGGTCAAGCATGAGGTCATTGCCATAAATAAAGAAGCAAAGACTGTCACAGTAAGAGATATCGCAGCCGGACGCGACTATCAAGAGAGTTATGACGACCTCATCCTCTCTGTGGGAGCCGCAGCCCTGCGCCCTGATATCCCGGGCATAGATGGTCCCGGTCGTTTTGTCTTGAGAACAATCGAAGATGTCGCCAATATCGAAAACTGGATCGAGCAGCAAAAGCCCTCAACAGCTGTCATCGCCGGCGGTGGCTTTATCGGACTGGAAATGGCCGAGCAACTAACTAAACGCGGCATGGCCGTAACACTGGTGGACAACAAAGAGCAAGTTTTATCACCAATTGACATAGAGATGGCAGCACTGGTCCACTCTGAACTAAAAACACATGGCGTCAAACTCTTGCTCGGCAAGCCAATTGTAGGCTTTAGCCAACCAGAAAAGTATCAAGCTCAAGAGGGATCAAAACCAAAATCTTGCTGGGTCCACGCTGGCAACGAAGCACCGGTGGCAGCCGATCTCGTTATACTCGGTATGGGCGTAAGAGCGGAGACAACCCTGGCCAAACAAGCCGGTCTTACCATTGGCGAGCGCGGTGGTATCAGAGTCGACTCCAAACTACAAAGTAGTGCCGCCAATATATGGGCTGTGGGAGATGCCATTGAAGTACTAAATCCAATCAGCCAGAACTGGACTTTAATTGCTCTGGGTGGACCAGCCAATAGACAGGGCAGGCTTGTAGCCGAAAACATTTTGGGTGCAAAAAAGACCTATCAGGGCACAATCGGCACGGCAATTTTGCGCATATTTGATATTACAGTAGCCACAGTGGGTCTCAATCAAAACCAATTAATAAATAGCGGACGAGCTTTTGAAGCTCTGCACCTGCATCCAACCAATCACGCCAGCTATTATCCCGGTGCCACCAGACTGGACATCAAAGTGCTTTTTGATCCAGCTAGTGGACAATTACTCGGGGCGCAAATAGTCGGTCAAGATGGCGTCGACAAACGCATAGATGTTTTTGCCACCGCCATCAAAGCTGGTATGACAATGCGTGACCTGGCTGAGCTAGAGCTAGCCTACGCACCACCATTTGGCTCTGCCAAAGATCCGATTAACTTAACCGGCATGGCGGCAACCAATATCCTTGATGGACTGATCAGCCAGGTGCAATGGCAAGAGATAGGCCTGCTCAAAGATATCGAGAGCTGCATAGTGGACGTACGCACCGATGGCGAGCGCGAGCGTGGCTACATACCAGGCAGCAAACATATACCTCTACAAAAACTGCGCCAGCGCTACCATGAGCTACCAAAAGATAGAATGATCATTACCTATTGTCAGAGCGGACAACGCTCCTACAATGCCGCCAGGTTTTTGCAACAACATGGATATACAGTAAAAAATCTATCCGGTGGTTACCTCACATGGCATGCAGCGGAGAGCCTCAATAGTGAAAAAGCAAATAATCTGGTGCAAACCCTGCCCTGTCTGTCACAATCTGATTGTAGTGCGGGAGCAAAAAAATAAGCTATGCTAAAAGCAAAGGAAGTACGCACAATTATGGACAACTCACTCTGGTTTATTGGTCTGATTTTGTTTTATTTTGCCCTGCAGCTCTGGATCTTGCCCAAGCTCGGCATCTCCACGTGAATGTCACGCAGCTGCTCGGTCGAGCAGAAAAAACCTGATCAATCAAAATCTGAAAGCAAAGAGCCGACAAAAGATATCTCAGAAACAACTGGCAAGTAGTTAAGACTCAAATAAGATCAACCTATAAAGGTCGACCAGGAGGCTCAGATATATCTTTGATAGTCTCGGCCATTTCAGTTGGATTATTGACCAGTAGTGCCAGATCCGCGACAGACACAATGCCCTCTATTTGATCATTGGCCGAGACCACCGGGATACGGCGCAACTGATTGTGCTGCATCATGGCAAATACTTTATCGACCTCATCAGTCGGCTTGCAACATACAGGAGACTCAGTCATACAATCGCCGACTGAGACGTTTGTCGGATCCTGTCCGGCTGCAACCACACCCATACACAAATCACGGTCAGTGACTATGCCAATGAGATGGCCACGATCGGCTTCATCTACTATTGGCAAGACACCGACGTTTAACTCTTCCATAAGGACCGCCGCTTGCTTGGCTGTGTCTGTGCGCAGACAACAGACTGGATCTATTGTCATCACTTCTTCAACTTTCATTTAACTCCCTCAGCCCTCAAGCTGTCATACGTGCTCTGAGCTGACTTATGGCTGAGCGTGTCACTTCCTGTCCGGGCAATAGCTCATGCAAGACAAGTTTTTTACTGGCGCTATCTAAAGGTTCGAGTCTACTTTTGTAATTCCTGAGACCTTCATTTTCTCCCTCTTCCAGCACGGTTAAAGCGATCTGACGTCGACGCTCACTGTTTTCGCCACGCGCTCCAGCTGGCGGATCCATTGGCAGATTATTCCAGAGCGCATTACCTGGGTCGAGCGTACCGCCCAGCTCGCCGATTCGCTCTTCGAGCTGACTTATACGCCCTCTATGAGACACTTGCAGCTCTTCTAAAAGTTGCCTGGTGCCTGTGTTTGGCATTATACCTATAGCCTGTTTGTAGACTTTGACGACGGCAATTTCTTCTCTGACAAAATCGTTCAATCTGGCTATAGCTGCTTGTTTATTCATGATCCTTTCCTCCAGATCGATGCTTATGGGACTGCTAACTACAGCCAGGGTTCCGGCTTTTTAAAAGACAATCGTTAAATCACGGCGGAAAATTTCAATAGCGACTATTGCTCAAAAGTTTCTTTTTTTGTTTGGGAACTAATCATCATCACTCTGGTCAAGATAACCGGAAGGGCACGAAGTATTTCCACCAAATACCCCAGAGCCCAGACAAAGAGCCGGTCAACTGGCTGTTGTAAAAAGAAATTTTCTCCGGCATCGAGCAATCGATGCCGGTTCTTTTAAGAGAGGTTGTAAGGCGGTACAGCCAACGACCTCCACTGGTCACTCGTAAAAACACAGGTTGAAATCAATGTCTAAAAAAGTAGAAAAGCTAGCCAAACAAAAACAGCTTGACCATTTTACACAAGACGCCCAGGGCGCCCTGATGAACACCAACACAGGCACCGGCATTAATGATGATCAGAATTCACTCAAGGCAGGAGAGCGAGGTCCATCACTTTTAGAAGACTTTATCCTGCGCGAAAAAATCACACATTTTGACCACGAGCGCATACCCGAACGCGTTGTCCATGCTAGAGGTTCAGCCGCTCATGGCTACTTTCAGGTATATAAAGATCTCTCCAACTATACTTCCGCTCAATTTTTAAAAGACCCTCAATTAAAGACCCCTGTCTTTGTGCGCTTCTCTACAGTGGCTGGCAGTCGCGGCTCAACTGATATGGCCAGAGACGTACGGGGCTTTGCCGTCAAATTTTATACAGAGCAAGGCAACTTTGATCTTGTGGGCAACAATATGCCCGTCTTCTTTATACAAGATGCCATGAAATTCCCAGACTTGATACATGCAGTTAAACCAGAGCCCAAAAACGAAATCCCACAAGCAGCATCAGCACACAATACCTTTTGGGACTTTATATCAATAATGCCAGAATCAATGCACATGATTATGTGGGTAATGTCCGGCCGAGCCTTACCGCGTAGCCTGCGCATGATGGAAGGCTTTGGTGTGCATACTTTCAGACTGGTCAATGACAAAGGTGAATCACACTTCGTCAAATTTCATTGGAAGCCACTACTGGGAGTGCATGCCCTTTCATGGGATGAAGCACAAAAGATCTCAGGCAAAGATGCAGACTTTCATAGACGGGATCTTTATGATGCTATCGAAGCCGGAGCTTATCCAGAGTGGGAGCTGGGGCTGCAGATAATCCCCGAAAAAGACGAGCACAAATTTGAATTTGACTTGCTCGACCCCACCAAACTCGTGCCAGAAGAATTGGTACCTGTGGAGCGTGTCGGCAAATTGGTACTAAACCGCAACCCTGACAATTTTTTTGCTGAGACCGAGCAAGTGGCATTTCACCCCGCTCATATCGTGCCGGGTAT
>Ga0075158_10001668_pt1 | contig 16568 bp, 19 predicted proteins | sample JI91814BDNA_FD_70968 | JGI IMG/M metagenome (GOLD analysis project Ga0075158, IMG submission 70968) | Wastewater effluent complex algal communities from Wisconsin, to seasonally profile nutrient transformation and Carbon sequestration -... | ecosystem: Engineered > WWTP > Effluent > Algae... | reverse complement strand
TTTCAGTATAGAAAAAACGGATTATTTTTATTACACAACGAACAGGTAAAACTTTTGAAAAAATGGAGAGATATATCGGCTAATGAGAATAATCCGGAAGCAGAAACATTTTTAATGAATTTGCTCTTAACCGTAAATGCAATTGCAAGTGGGCTAAAGACTACTGGGTAAATTAAAAAATAGGGACTATGTTAAAAAGCAAACATAGTTCCTAATAAGAATACACTTCATTAGCCACTTAATAGTTAAACATTAAAGTATAATACGTGTTAGTCTAAATTATTCTTTAATGAACATATATTGCGAACCAAAAAGAAACTGATGAGTCTAAGTTTTAGTTTTATAAATCATAGGAGATAAAATGAAAAAAATAATTTCAATCTTATTACTAGTTCTGATTTCCATTTCAGCATATGCAGTGGAAGACATCGACAGGCTAATGGTAGAAAAAGCAGAGAGCCCTCAAGAGAAAAAAGCGGTTCACACATACTTATTAAAAGAAGCTGAGAACAGAAAAAAAATGGCTGCACGACTCAGAGAAATGGCTAGTGTAAAGAAAGGTGGAAAGGCTACTACTCAAATTAATCATCAAAAAGAAATGCTAGAAGAAGCAAAATCTTTAGATGATTTAGCTAAAGAATACGAAGAATTAGCTAAAAAAGTAGAAAAATAAGTTAGCTGATAGTTTTTCTTTATATAAATATTCTAAAAGCAAATGTTACTTTTTTTAATAGAAGCATTTGTTTTTAGAATGTCTTTATTTTTATTCTTATTTGTTGTCTACACCCCGTTATCCGCAAGATATTATCTCACAAATTCTATTGGTTTATTTTTACTAAATCAAAAACTAAAAGTAGACTTTTTATGTTGAGTAATTTCAAACTCAAAAGGTCAAAACTCTCATTTACTTCTTTATCTATAAAAAAATATTCCTTTGACAGGATAAATTGAAAATCTAATTTGAACCAAAAGGACTTGGGAGAATAGCATGGAAAAATACTCGGAGAAGTTGGCTAGGATTTTAGATTTTATTATATTTATTGGGTCGGTGGTTGTGATACTTGCCTGGGTTTTAGGAATGCCCTTGTTTTACAATCCGAAGGGTCCGGTCATGTCGATATTCACTGCTATATCTTTGTTTGCGCTAGTCGGAATTCGATTGGCTACTAGATATTTTGCGCTATGGCCTTTTACTGGAAACATCGCGCTTTTAATGATTGTAGGGGGAGGAAATCTTTCTTCGATGATGATGTTAAGCACTGCGGCTACAGTGCATGTGAATACTTCCTCTCCAATTGTCATGACTTCAATTTTTACTTCTCTTGGTTTTATATTTTTTAGCATCTACGAAATTCTTTTATACTTACGCAAGACTCCTAAAAATGTTTTTATCTTAGATGATATTCTAATTCATTTAGCGTTAGTTCCCGGAGAGCTAAGTTTAATCGGACATCTTTTTCAAAATCCAACCTACCTAAGTATGGGAATTGATCCGAGAATCGGAATTTCCATTTTAGAAATGTGCTTCATGGCAGCCCTAGCGGCTTCTACCGTGTTAGCCAATAAAAATTTATTCCTCTGGCAATTTCTAAAAGGAGGTGTTGGAAATCAAATGATCTTCTCTGCGCTTTTTGCCAATCAATACATCGCTCCACTTCTTTATTTATTCATAATGGGAAAAAGCTCCGAAGCCTACGGTGCTGAACTTTTTATCATGCTCGGTGGAGTCTTTGCTACTCTAGGTTTTTTACTCATTCAAGCTAATAACTTAAATAAAGATGTTGTGGAAGCTTAGGAATAAATATTAATTTCTACTTGCTTTTTTTGAAATCTTTGATTTCCTACCGTGTTATTCTTTTTAGATTTAGGATTTGAAGTGGTGAATGGCATGTTAAATCAATTTGATTTTTATAAAAAGAGAATGCTGATACAATCTATATTGCTTATTCTTTTTGCATTCAATTGCACGCCTGCTACTTATACCAACGCATGTGAGTTCGGTTCTAAAACCTTTGTGAATAATTTTATAATTACAACGGTAGGTCTTCAAAAGGATTCCTATTGCGGCATTGTGAATTCTGCAACGGCAGCGGCTAACGCAGCAGCGGCGAATGCAATTAGTTTTACAAGTTTTAGTTTTACAGATACAGCAAATGGATTAAGTAAAACCTACTCGGGAACGATAACTGGAACCAATATCGCAATTGATATTCCTTATGGAAAACTTACAACCGCAATCCCAACTATCGCAACCAATGCCGCAGTCATTCAAGCAGGAACAACTACAGTAGTAAGCGGAGTAACGGCGTTAGACTTTACAAATCCAGTAACATTTACATTGACTGGTTCGAATGGTAGCAAAATGGTGTATACCGTTACGGCGTATGCGATTACTCCAGTTGAGGATACGGGGAACTCGGCTTGTTCTGATAATGCCGCAATTCAACCCTGTTCCACTGTGATTGCGACATATCCCAGACAAGATGGTCATTTGATTGATATTCCAAATCCTAAAGGAGTTCAAACACCTTCGACAAATCCTGGTTATCCTTCCGATTTTATTACAAAGAATACTCTTACTGGTATAATTTGGAAAACTTGCTTAGAAGGAAAAACTGGATTTGATTGTTCTGGAGGCTCAATAGCTTCTTTAAATTTTACAAATGCAACGAATGCGTGTGCAAATTTAAATTCGGTAAATTCAGGGGCTGGTTACGCTGGGTTAAAGAATTGGAGGTTGCCACATCTTCAGGAATTAATGCAAGGACAAGTATTTTTATCCTATCAAATTAATTGGGATGTTACTTTTTTTCCAACTCCAATTGCAACGGAGAAAAATCCACAGTTAAGGTCTTCAAATTTAATACTACCAGGAGCGACTAGTAGCATGATTGTAAATGGATCTGGACTTAACGATGGAATGCCTAGTGTTTTAGCAAACAGCACAACAACGAGTGTAAGATGTCTTTCTGGTAGTCCTTTCCCTGCTGCCGATTTAATTGATAACAATGATGGAACTATTTTTGACAAAAGGTCTAGTCTTTATTGGCAAAAATGTGCAATCGGTCAAACAAATGACTCCACTTGCAGTGGTGGAACTGCTCTAGGAAGGTCATGGCAAAATGTATTGAATGATTGCAATAACTTGACTATTTTAGGAAAACAATGGAGAATGCCAAATATTATTGAATTTACATCAATTATTGATTTTAGGCGAACGGCAGATCCTTATGTCGATATATCTAAATTTATTAATTTTCCTGATAATGCAGCAGCAACTCCAACTGCTAATCGTGTTAAGCAATTTCAAGTTTCAAATTCAAATCTAAGTAATGCCAACTATCCAGCGAGAATTAATTTTCAAGATCCTTCAGCAACTCCAAATGGATTGGATACGAAAGGCACTACTCCTGGAGGAGCTCCAAATACTTATATGGGACGTTGTGTAGCCAGTCCCTAAATATTAAAGGAACAATTATGAATTACAATCAGAAAGGTTTTGAAAAATTAAAGTATGGGTTTAGTTATTCTTTTGGGTTCGTTGTGTTGTTGTGGATAATAGCGATTATAGACTTGCTATTGCCGATAGATTTGACAACGTTAGGCGTTTACCCTAGAACTTTGTTTGGGCTAATTGGTATTCCCCTCTCTGTATTTTTGCATTCCGGTTTTTCGCATCTTGCTTCTAATTCTTTGCCGCTGTTATTTTTGATGGCGACTCTAATCATTGTATATCCCAAGCCTGCTTTTCCTGCGATGCTTTTTATGGTTCTTTATGCGAATATACTCGTTTGGATTTTTGGAAGACCTGCTTATCATGTTGGTGCGAGTGGACTTGTTTATTCTCTTGTAGCATTTTTAATTGCAGCGGGATATTTTAAACGAAGACCTCTCTTTGCGATCATCGCATTTATTATTGCTTTAGTTTACGGAGGACTTGTATGGGGAGTCGTTCCCGGTCTTGTTGGTTGGTATATTTCCTGGGAGTCACATCTATTTGGCGCAATCGTCGGTGTATATCTCGCGCATTTTTACAAAAAAGATTTATAGATTAATGCAGAAAGAATTTTAATAAAACTCAAACTGAAAAATCAAGAGTAAACTTAGTTCCGTTCTCGTGCTCTATTTTCCACATGTAATTTTAGGGCGAGACTACATTTTTAATTTTTCTAGAGCTGTCATCTACAGAGTAAGCACATATCGTTTCAAAATAATTTTTACCGCAAGCAGAAGCTGGAAGTTCTTTAAAGCAATTGCATGGCACACCTTTTTTTCCTGCTATGTAAAGTTTTTCACAGGATGGCTCTGCCGGTTGCTCGATTGTGTAAGTTCGTCTTTTTTGCCAAAGTTGAAGGATGATTTGTGATTCAGGTAAGGGTAATGCTGCGGCTAATAATGCTTTGTCTCTCATGGGAACGCTTAATTCTCTAATTTTACCGGATAATGCTTTTTCGATTTCAGGCTTTAAATCGTTTGCATCACAAATATGCGATCTCTGTCCGGCAGGGCAAAAATAGGATGCATCGCATGTTGAATTTTCAAGTGTTTTTAAAACAGCTTTGCAGGGATAGTTTGCATAGCCAATGGAAAGAAGTGCTGCGGGTAAATATACAATAGCCCCTCTTTTCATTTCCCGCTCTAATTCCAGGCAGGCAAGCTCTGCTCCAACTTTTGGATCAGATTTTGTGATTCGTTGGAGAATTATTTCGGAAGCTGCATCGGTTTCGTAATGAGGCTTTGAGTTTACAATTCTTCGCATATGACTTATCATTGCCGGTAGGTATTCTGGATTATCTAGATTTAAATATCGAACCGAGCGCTCGAGTGCTAGCACGGCTGATTCTTCCATTATGGACTTTCGGAAAATAGGAATTAGCCGTTCCTTTGCAGAAGGGGATAAGCTTAAGTAAACATCATCCCATGCTTGTAAATTGTCCATTGAAACTTTACGATAGGCATTGTATGAAATAGTTTTAATTAAAAGATCGGTTACTGCTGATTCGCCTTCCCTTTGTCTAAACTCTTCTGCTAATTCGCTAAAAGAAAAATTTCCACATCGTCTTCCAATTATATCGGGACCTGCAGTTAATAAATCGGGAACCTCCGCCCAATTAATATTATCCGCAAAAGGATATACCTTGCAATCTAAAAAGGATCGATTCTCTGAGCCTAAATAAATTACATGCCAGGAATCTTCTTTACTACATTTGTAAGCGATTTTATTTCCTGATTCTGATTTATTTGTAGAAATAGATGCTTTTGGAATTTCAGAATTGGAAAGAAGGCAACCGTAGGGAAGCTCCGTCCCGAACATTCCACCAATTTGGATGAAGGCTTCTTGATAAGAACAGGTTCCGCTGGAATAAAGAGTAATGCAAGGAGTAGTTTTTACAACTCTTACAATTAACTCGGCTTGCAAGGGCTCAGATGAATTTGCAATTTTTATCGTCTTTGTAGTAGAGCACTGAAGAAAAAAAAATAAAAAGAATAATGCTCGGAATTGAGAGAATGGATTAATAGTTTTCATAAAAGCTATTAGAGCATGTTTAATTAGGTTGGTCAATTCAGAAATATTTTAATTTTTAAAAAGGTAATGACAGGTATAATAAAAAAAAGAGGTTTATGAGTATTACCCTCAAATTTTTATGAGAATTCGGTTTGACAATTTTGAAAGCAATTGAATATATTGGCAAGTGCTTATAGGGGTTATGTAAAAGCATTTATTTCTGATAGTGCGCTCTGGATTTTTAGAAAGCAAACAGGTGAACTTTTCGGAGAAGATAAACTGGAAGACGATATTGCACTCATTGTGATCGATTACCTTTAACTTAATATTATTTATCTATTGGCAAAATTAAATCTTTTTTCTAGTTTGATAAAGGAGATAACTATGAATAAAATATTAATCACATTACTAATTTCCGTTTTTTCTTTATATGGACAAAGTTCTGGAATCGGCACTCCAGGCACAGGACAGGGAACTCCGAGTGGAAGTTTTGGAACACCGGGATCAGGCGTTGCCACTCCAGGCACCGGCAAATAGCTATTAACTTGTCGGAGGTTAGTGGATAAACTGGATTAGCCTCTAATATTAGTCTTTATTCTTAAAAATAATTTCCAGGTCTTTGCATTCGTAATTATTAATTGCTTTTTTAAAGGTGCAGATTTCGATTCCAGCCTCTTGATAAAAATAAAATTTAAAAAAAGCTTCTCCCGTGTTGGAGTCGTTTCCTTGGTAAACTCTTTCTACTCCAAAGACATTATTTTTAACGACGGATTTGTCTTCTAAGTCCACATAGAATCTATAGAATACGCCGGGAGTATTTGTTTGGACCTGGGTTAGAATTCTACGCGTAGGAAATTTTATTTCTCCACTTGCACAATTGGATAGTATTAATCCTGTTAAAACAAAAATTATATTAATGCTAAAAACTTTTAACTTTATTGGCATAAAAGTTTCTCATCCTTATCGATTACGCATAACATCTTAGTAACCATTACATATTTATCCGGCGCGGGTTTAAATAAAACTACTTTGTGGTTATCCTCAGCTTCCGGGTCTTCCAAAAAAACAATTCCAGATTCACCGGTGGAAATTGCGAATCGAACCAGTTTTAAAATAGGCGGAAAAGTGTAATAGTAAATATTCTTTCTTCTCGATTTGTTAATTGTTTCTGCTGTTCGAATGGTTGTGACGCGTGTGATTTCGTAAGTATCAACTGGCTGCACAGGATAAGAGCCAATTTTTTTTAAATCTGTGTAAACATGTTTTACATAAATGCTATTATCACAATGAGTAAGGAATAGAATTATTAAAAATAAGAGGCTATTTAGAATTAACTTCATCGGAAATATCCTTAATGATTAGTTCTTCGGTGCATTCAAGAATAGTATTTTCTTTTAACTTACACTTCCAATAATTTCTTTTTAGTTTATTGTCGGCATGAAGTTCTTGAAATTTTTCAAATGCCTCTTGTCCTTTTAATTTAGGGATATAAACAGACCTAGTTGATAAATAAATTGTATTGTCTTTACCCAGAGTGATATCTCTAAGAGCAAAGTAATTATGATCTTTAACTTCTTTAATCTCTTTGACTTGCCTTTTTGTATTACAAAAAGGCAAGAAAAAAAGAATAGAAATTAAAATGGAAATACGGATCATGAGTGGGCGAGCTAACTGGCTAATTCTGATTTACCCTAAATAAAATTTGACAGTTTTCTCGATTCCTGTTTCAAAAGTTTCTTTTGGAAACCAACCAAGTTCTTTCTGAATGCGAGTCGCATCAATCGCATAACGTCTATCATGGCCGGGGCGATCTGTAACATAATGGATCAATTGCTCATAGGCGCTTACTGGTTTAGGAGTAAGTTTACCTAAAACTTCGCAGATTTTTTTAACAATGTTTATATTTGCCCATTCATTGTTTCCGCCAACATTATACGAGCGACCATTTTCTCCTTTTTGTAAAATCGTCCAGATAGCATCGCAATGATCTTCTACATACAACCAATCGCGCACATTTTTTCCATCTCCATAAACGGGGAGATTACGTCCGTTAATCGCATTGGTGATCATAAGAGGAATTAATTTTTCTCTATTTTGAAATGGACCATAATTGTTTGAACAATTTGACATTGTAATTGGTAATCCAAAAGTTCTATGAAATGCATTTACAAAATGATCAGAAGCTGCTTTAGATGCAGAGTAGGGAGAGGATGGATCATATGGAGTAGTTTCTGTGAAAAATCCTGTTTCGCCTAACGATCCAAAAACTTCATCGGTTGAAATATGGTGAAAGTGAACGCCTTCTTTATATTTACCGTCTTTTTGCCAATAAGTGCGCGCTGCGGTTAATAACTCGAATGTGCCCATGACGTTAGTCTCTGCGAAAATTCTAGGTCCGGAAATAGAATTATCTACATGACTTTCAGCTGCGAAGTGAACTACTGTATCAATTTCATTTTTTGAGAAAACAAAGTTAAGATAATCTTTGTCTCGAATGTCACCGCGCATGAATTCGTAATTGATTTTATTTTCTATGCCAAAGAGATTTTTTAAATCGCCTGCATAGGTCAATGAATCTAAATTTAAAACGTGTCCTTTAAATCCAATCTTTGCTAAATAGTGTATAAAATTTGCTCCAATGAATCCTGCTCCACCGGTTACTAAAATATTTTTTAATGCTCTTGCCATGTATAATTCCTAATTTTTGTTTTCTTTGCTACTTTGAATTTTAGGTTATTTTTGAAAATACATTTCTATTTCAAATCGGATATTTTCCCGGGCTTGTTTTTCGCAGGTCTCGAAAATTTCGTTTGTAAAATAGATACGTTCTCGATCTAGAAACTTCTGCATAAGTTTTGCTCTTTCTTTTTTGTATAATTCTTTTTCAACCCATTCGTATTCTTTTCGAATGCTATCCATATATTCTATGTATCGATTTCGCTCCCTTCCTAAAATCAAAAGGTCTGAGTCTAAAAATATTTTACTATCAAAATTATTTTGTAGATACTGGTGAGTCTTTGTCCCAATTATAAATTCTTTACAAGTATTGATTTGTTCCTTTGAGAGAAAGTCTGCGAAATCTTTTTCTAGAAACTCTGCACTTTTTTCCTCGTTGTCTGAAGCATGCGTATCATAGACTATATCATGATAGAGACAGGAGATGTAAACCATTGGATAATCTAAAATAGCCGCTTTATAATTTTGTAAGCAATCCAACATTTCACGAATATGTCTTAAATTATGATAATCCCTGTGTGACTCTGAGTAACAACCAATGACTCGATTAAAAATCTCAATGCTTTTTTCTTCAGGAATTCTTAGTTCCTTCATGATTTGATTAAATTCTGTTTTCATAGTAATAACTTATATTGATTGATTTACTTCATCTTCAAACCTGGTTTTTTTGGTATCTCCGAACTTCTTCGTTGCCTTCACATGCAGATGGGGATAGAACTTATCATATTCATCCATCATTCTATCAAAAGGTAAATCAGAGAAGCTTCCATAATCATGAAGATATTCCATATGCTTTTTACCGGATACATCGAAGGGATGAAAAATGGAATCTTCTTTACCATTAAATTCTAAAGGTAAAATTTTAGATCTTTCGCATAACGTTATATTAAAAGCGGGAGTTGCTTTTAGCCATTTTTCTTCGAGATAGAGTTCTGTATAACCATGAAACACAAAAATGTCAGATTGCATTAAGTTTTGGAGTCGTCTTGAGTTTAAATGATTCTTTACATTCGCAAAACCTATTTTAGCCGGTATCCCTGCTGCTCTTACACATGCGGCTAAAGTTAAAGCCTTTTCAACGCAGAATCCATAACCTCTTTTGATTACTGAGCTTGCTTTTACTTCTTCAGGGGTTAATATGATGTTATATGGATCATATTTAATTTCATCTCTAACTGCTAGATAAATTTTTTTTGCTTTTTCGACCTGAGATAAATTTTCCAGTTTCAGTTTAGAAATAAATTTTTTTACTTCTTCTGAATCTGAATCCAGGAAGTAAGTAGATTTTACATTGATATCATTTGTCATAATGAGAATATATTTTTAAAATCAATTATTGGCAAGTGAATCTTTGAAATCTTTAATCGCTCTTATATTGAACTAAATTTAGTTTTTAATTCTTTAATCTTTGGATGATTTGGTTCAATTAAAGCTGCATTTTCCAATGTTCCTTTCGCCCGTCCAAATATTTTTAGATCAAAGTAAATTTCTGCTAATAAAATAAGATTTTGAAAATTTCTAGGCTCTCTAAGTTTTAGTCTTTCCGAATAGTCAGCCGCGGATTCTAATTTATTTGATAGCTTATAACTAATAGCCGCTTGATAGAGAAATTCCGTTTCTTCCGGGAATAAATCTAAATACTCAGCAAATAAATCGGCAGCTTTGTTAAACATTTCTCTTTGAAAGAAAAGATTGGCTCTCAGTTTATAAATAGATTTATTTTGTTTTCCTGCTTTAAAAACCTCTTCTACTAATTTTTCGGCTTCTGCGTATTTGCCGCTCTCATAAAGCTCTTTTGCCTTTAGCCCCGCTTCCGTATCTTCAACCGGTTGCACTGGGTTTTTGTAAGCAATTCGAAGCAAACTATAATCGTCTATGAGTTCTCCCTTTTTTTGCGTAAGCTCAAATATTTTTTCAAGGTCAGCTTCTGCATTTTCTACTGTTTCTAAAAATAAGTTTTCGTCTTCGTTAATAACTCTTCCACCCTGACTATCGCCACTTATCTTTATATCATCTCTACCATCCGATCCAAGAATGATTATATCTTGATCCTCTAATTTAAAAGTATTTACTTGAAAATTTCCGGAATGCTCAGCTGTCGTGATTCCTATCTTTCTCAGATTGAGTTCTTTCTCGATGAAGGAAGCTTTATTATCACGGTAGAGAACGCAAAATGGATGTTCTGCGTTAATATAATAAATGAATCCTTTCTCGTTATCTATTAGCCCCATGACAACAGAAATCATCATCGAGCCATCAAAAGATTCAAATACACTTTGCAATTCTTGAAACGCAACTTTCAACCAGCGCTCGGGAAATACCGTTTCTTTTGTGGAGAACAACCTTGCTCTTGATAAAATCGATTTGAATACAACGCCTAATACGAGTGCACCACCGGCTCCCTGGATTGATTTGCCCATTGCATCTCCATTTACAAATGCAGTGAATTTTTTTCCTTTTAGGTAAATGCTTTCTGAAATACAAATGTCTCCACCAATCTCGTGAATTTTATTTTTAAATTCAAATTTCTTTTTTTGGTGAATTAAAATCTTTAGATCCAGTTTTTCATCGCCAGCTGTGTTAGAGGCTAATGGGTTAATAATGAGAGTTGTTAAAAAATAATCTCCATCTTGTTGTTCTTTTAGAAGTTTTACCTGCGAAAGTGTTTCTTGAAGTTCTTTAGTCCTTTGTATCACTTTATCTTCTAACGTTTTATTTAGATTTTCCACTGTCTCATGTAAATTTAAAAAACGATTCGCAAGAATACCAACGATCCCAACGATAAAAGAGAAAAATCCAAAACGCGTTAAGACAAGTCCAGTTTTAAAATAAATTGAATCTAGAACATCAAATAGTGCAGCTCCTACCAGGATAAAAATTCCAAACATTAATCTCTTTGCGGAATCGGACTTCCTTTTAATTGCAACTCTAAAAACATATATGAGAAATACAATAGAAACAAGGGCACTGATTTGCCATGCTCTTAGAATAAAAATAATCTGATGTTGAGGGATAAATGGTGTTAGGCAGAAAAGAATGGCACTGTAAATTATATAGCTTTTAAAATATCTTCCAATTTTTTCAAAAAATAATAATTCTAAAAAAATTCCAAGCGAGAGTGGAATAAAATATAAAGACATAAGTTCTATTCTATATCCTAAAGTAGAATCAAGTCCATATTCAAAGAAAAATCCATATCTACCCAGAAGATAAATAAATGCACTCAAAGAAAGAATTGCAAAGGCGAGATTGTATTTTTCATGTTTTCTTTTTAAATAAAGAAATAAATGGTAAGCACCAAAAAATAAGTAAAGGAAAATAAGTATTATTCCCGTTCTATCTCTACTTTCATAAGAAATTTTCTCAAAATTATCCAGATAATACCCATTAGCCCGAAAGAGTCCAGTCAGGTTAAACTTTGGATTTCCTTGAACATGCAATACCAGGACATTTTTTCCTTCCTTAAAAAATGAAAAGTTCAGTGGATATTTTATACGATTTCCGTAGCGACTAAGGACAACTTTCCCGTTTTCAACTTTACCTTCTTTGCCTACTAATTTCCCATTTATGTAGATTGTATACGCGTCGCCTATCGCATCTAAATATATTCCTGTAGTTTCTTTTTCATTTAAGTAATCGGGAAGAATGTTGAATTCTGTTCGGAGAGTAAAGTCCATGCTTTGTGTTTTTGGATAAATACTTTGCACAGCTACTGGAAATTTTTCAATCGGCTTCCAATCGGTTGGATTAAAATCAGGTTTAATGAATTCATCCGAAAACGAATCTGTTATCTGCCAGGGACGTTGTGTGCATTGATTGTTTAAATCGCAGGATTTAATTAAGTCTATTCGTTCGAGTGAATAAATCGGAGAGAAAAATATTAAAAAAATATAGAGTAAATAATAGCGAGTTTGTTTTATAATAGTAGATTTCATAGTTGTCAATTTATTTCATTTTATTCACATTAAAAAAAATTGGTCAACAACGAATCCTAATCAAAATGAAAAATGATAAAGTTTTTTTGAAAACATTCAAGTTAAATTTATCTTATTATAGTTATCCTTTGTAGTATGAACCACCTAACTTTGAGTTTGTGCATTTTTCATTTTCAAATTAATAAAACTAATTCTAATTTGGTAAATGATTGATACTTTTTTTGCTGTTTAATTATATCAAATTACATTTTGCAATATGAAAGTTTATAAATAGGTCGAATTGGAATGTATGATAGCAAGAAATGAAATTCAAAAGAGAATCAGTGATAGGAAATCACAACCCAGTATATTAGATATTGAGACTTATTTACTTCATTTTGCATTGATTAATTATACTTTGCCGAAAGAGCGCCTAATCCCTTATATACCGCAACAATTTGAAATTTCAGAATACATTGTAAATGGGAAGTCTATGGCGATGATGAGCGCTGTTCCTTTTTTAGATGTAGACTTTCATTTTAAGAAAATATTTCCCTTTCTAAAATTCCAATTTCCACAGACGAACTATAGAGTTTACATTAAGGATCGTAAAACGGGAGAAAGTGCTGTCTGGTTTTTTGGAACGACTCTTGGTTCGAATTATGTGTATTTGCCGCGACTTGGTTTTAAAATCCCATGGCACTTTGCAAAGTATAAAGTAGATTGTAATTACAATTCTATCAAAAGAGCTTATGACCGTTATTCGTTTTCAGCCCAATCAAAATGGGCTAGTGCAGAAATTGATTTAGTGGATACGGGAAAGCCAATTAATGATTACCCTGGGTTTTCCTCTTATGACGAAATGAAATTAATTCTTACACATCCGGTTACCGGGTATTTTTATCGCAATGATTCTAAGCTCGGAACTTATTCTATCTGGCATGAAGAAATGAATTTGACTCAAGGGATTTCGCGCAAACTCTACTTTAGCCTTTTCGAGAGATTGGGGCTTCTCTCAAAAGAAGAAATGCAAAATCCATTTTCCATATTTCTTTGTCCTAAGATTTTTTTTGAAGTCTATCTTCCACCAAAACTCATTTAGAATAATTTGTGTTTTCTTGCTACTTTAAAAATATGTCCTTCTTTTTTTTGTTCTTTTAAAAGGGAAGGGTTGGATAGGATTTCAAAGACAACTTCAACTGGAATTTTTCTTAAACTTTCAAATTCTTCTTTGTATTGAACAAGAGAAATTTTATTAAATAAAATAAATGCCTGGTATTGCGCAATTTGATGTTCCATGAGAAACTTGAGTGTTTCTAAATCTCCGACTGCTTCTGCTGTAATTACAGCTTCTCTGTTATCCGCTAATTTTTTACAATAGTCAATGAATGCAAGGTTATCTAGAAATTTGACTTTATCCTCAGTGGCTTTAAATTTAAAGCTGATAGGGTCTAGCTTAAACTCCTGGATCATAATTCCTAAATCTAATACAATTTGATGACTCGAACTTTTTACTCCAAAATCATCTGCCGCGAAACTATACCCATAATCCCAAAAGCACTGGCAAACATCTTTCAATAAAAATTCATCTTCTTCGTAATGTTTTTCAATAAGTTCAAAGCGAACATTTTGAGGTAATAGGTTTTTAGCGCGGATAAGACCGTTAAACCGGTTAACCTTTTCGTGGTTCGAAAAAGTATCAATGAGAGACTGTGGAGTTATATTAAATTTTAGAAGACCTGGCGCTTTTTCGCTAGCGACGATTAATTTTTCTAATATCAATAATTCTACACGGTTGATATCTTGCTCTAAGGGGATATCTGCTATTAACTCCTTATAACCACGATAAGCTCCGCCGCCGACAAAAATTTCCCCACCTTTTACAGAAAAAGTTTTATCTTTGGAATCATAGCATACTGTTGGTTGAATCATTGCATCGTGTGAACTTCCGGATATATAGCTGTTAGCCTTATTAAAATAAGTCCATCCCCAACGAACTAGATTGTCGTTTAAATTTTTCTCAGAAGTTCTAGATAGATCATCGAAGATTTCGTTTACACTAGAAATAAAGTTGCACTGAGTTCTAGATATTCCATAACTAAACTCGCAAGTTTTTTTTCGAATATTGTCTTGATGAATTTTTCCAAAATGCCCATCTAAATTTGGGAAAGCGTCATCCGCTATATCTCCACCGGCTGCTATTCCAAGGAGTAAACTTTGCTTATTCTCAACAAAATAAAAACCAAAATCAACTATTTTAATTTCTGGAAAATTTTGAATTTCTTTTTTTATGAAATTGATAAAGTCAACAAGAGAAAGTCCTCTTATATTTTCCATTCGAACCATAAAAATCGCGCGACCTCTATGGTTATCAATAAATTTTTTCTTAAAGGTTTCTAAGTCTTGTAAATCCTGAGACCATCCAAAAGATTCTTCCTCATTGAGTGAATTTTTTTTCATTTAGCAAACGTCCTCCGCATGTGCAAGATGATAGGAATTAATAAATTCCATGTCAAGGATTTCTTTTATATAGCAGGATAGAATCGAGAAATTTACCAGCGTGTAGAATCTAATCGAATGTAGCCTTCAAAATATCCAAATACTTGATGAACTTTAGAGGCAATGACTAGAAAATTAGTCTCTGCGATTCGTTCGTAAATGGGATGAAAGGTAAGGTTTACTCTGTCCGTTTCGGCTGATTTATGAGTCCAGGGTTTTTTATAATCAGATGTGTTATATCCAAATAGGATTTGCTCACTTATTTTATAGAGTTTTCCATCATAGAAAATCCCATTTTCAGTGTAACCGGTATTATCCGTCCATTTTGCTCCAAAGTTTTGCCCTATCTTCTTTCCATTTACTTTCCCTGAAAGAGAAGCCCAATTCCAGGAAGAGGAATAATGTCATATACCTCTTCCTAAATCAAGCGTAGCTGTAAGCTTCAAGATTAAGCTTTTTGTTACCTATGCACAATAAAGTCTCTTTTGAAATTTCTTTTTCTGATAACATCATAATTCCTCTTTGTAAATATTATTTCCACGATTTGGCATCTAAATAGATTTTATCGAATAGCTTGTCGTAGATTCCATCAAGATAAATTTCATAAGAGCTACCCGGTCGAGTTTGTATAGTCTCTACATATTTATAGGCTCCAATCGGAATTTGCCGTTCGAATGCATCGGATTCTATTTCATCAACGTGTAGGTATTCAGAAATTTTTTCAGAATTTCGAAATACTTCTATTCGAATTTTAATATTGTGATTATAACTCGTAAAGAAAAAAGGAATCCCTGCCATAAACATTCCACTAATTAAAGGATGAATTGGATAATAGATGGTTCGATGGTATTTTTCTAGAACAAGTTTTATGCGATAGTCTTGTAATTGATTTTCACAGAATTCTATTTGTGGAAAAATATTTTTATATCGAATGTATTTTAATAAAGATTGATTTAGTATTTGATTAAAATGAGTTCCGTCTTTTTCGGCATCGGATATGCCATAGACATTAAAAGTATTGAAGGTATGTTCAGTAAGATAAGATTGCAATTTCATGTCCTTATTTTCAAGCGGCAAAAGGCAAACTTTTTTGGGAATGGGAGATTTATAACCAACTGGTTCAAAGAATTTTGTTGAATATACGTAGCCCTGTTCTAAACTGCAATGGAAAAGGAGAAAATGAAAAATGATTATTAGAAGTTTGAATTTATTTTGCATACTGATTATTTTTTTATTTACTAACTGTAATACTACGACAACTACCAATATCCCAACCGCAACGGGGAAACTCTGTATTTACCCCGAAAGAATAAATGGCACTCTTCCCGAATCCCAAACCTATTTTCATACTGTATATGTTAAATCAGGTGACATTCTGATACAGTTTGATGAACAGGAAAAAGATTGCTACTACTTTACTCGTCTTCCTGTTGGAAAAGTATTTCAATTTTATTCGGCTGCAAATGTAAATATTAGCGAGTATCGTTTTAAATGGAAGAATGATGGCTCGTTAACGCGGGGAATTCATGGAAAATACAATCCGAAAGTTCCAGACAAATTAGAAATTAAAAAAAGCCAATTGAACTTCTTTGGGAATTATAAGCTCGTTCTAGATTATTCGGAAGATAAAAAAGAATCTAGCCCAAATTGGGATGTTGCCGGTGGACGTGGGGGAGGTGCTGCAACAATACTTGATGCCTCGTATGAAATTATAAAATTGAAATAGAGATGAGAAATCCATTTATATTCAGATAATTTGGATTATGAACTTGTTTTCACTAACGCAAATATTGAGGAGTAGAAAGCCGCTGACCTTGTTACAAATTTATTGACACTCTCAGGGATAATTTTAAATTGAGAATACTCATATCTAGAGGGTATAAAGTTTTGAAAAGAACATCTTTATTCGTAAC
>Ga0075158_10001666_pt1 | contig 16573 bp, 15 predicted proteins | sample JI91814BDNA_FD_70968 | JGI IMG/M metagenome (GOLD analysis project Ga0075158, IMG submission 70968) | Wastewater effluent complex algal communities from Wisconsin, to seasonally profile nutrient transformation and Carbon sequestration -... | ecosystem: Engineered > WWTP > Effluent > Algae... | reverse complement strand
AACGACGGAATAAAATTCCCTACCCGCTACGACCGCCGGCATGATTTGTCGGTAGTGGCCAATTATGAACAAAGCACCAAATGGAAATTCGGAGCGGTACTCGTGTATGGCACCGGAAATGCCATCACCCTGCCAGAGCGGTTTTATTTTGTCAACGGGGTACTCACACAGGAGTACAGCCGGTTGAATCAGTACCGGATGAAATCTTATCACCGGTTGGATTTATCTGCCACCTATACTCCGGCTCCCAAAAAGAAGCGTAGGGTGAATGGTTACTGGGTCTTCAGCATTTACAATGTGTACAGTCGCCTGAATCCTTATTTCATCTATTTTGACCAGGAAGGATCGGCCGTGAATGGCGATCTGAAAGTCCAGGCCAAACAGGTTTCCCTCTTCCCGGTGATCCCCGCTGTTACCTGGAACTTCAAATTCTAGTACCCCATTCAGGGTATGTTTTGCATTTGGTTCGCGCTGCGAAAGCCATTAGCTTTATATTTCCATCCAATACCTGCTGATCCAGCCCCGCCCTCTGTTACATTCACCATAAACCACCAAGTATGAAAAAGTATTTTCTGAAAAATGATGCCGGCGATCAGGAGGGACCCTTTAGTCCGGAGGAATTAATAACCAAAGGAATCGGACCAGATACAGCTGTTTGGTACGAAGGAATCGAAAACTGGACTACAGCTTCTCAGGTAGAAGAACTACAGTCAGCACTTGGCAACTTACCTGTTAGTCCTGTGACAGCAGAAACTTTCAGCTCCGACACATTACCCGTGGAAGAACCTGTCGTTATTCAGGCTGCATCAGTAGTTGAACCCGTTGTAGCTTCACCTGCCCCAGAACCAGTAGCACCTGTTGTTGCTACGCCTTCCCCGGAACCGGTAGCACCCGTTGTGGCTGCTGCTGCTCCTGTTGCAGCCATGGCAGCAAAAGCGGTTCGTACAAAAGGAAATCCCGTGATCACTTGGGTGCTTTCGTTACTGGTGCTGGGTGGAACCGGTTACTACGTGTACCAGGATATGGAAAAAAACAAAGACAGTAAAATGGTAACCGGCATGGATATCGGAACCAGCAGCGATACCACAATAGTTGAAAAGGAGGATCCAACAAATACTGAAGTTGAAAAACAGGACCCGGGGATCACAACAGAGAATACTGATACAATAACCACAGCAGACAGCAAAGATCCGCTTGCTGAAACGGATAAATCTGTTAAGGAAAATCCGGCTGATGCAAATGTGAAAAAGGAAGAAGTGAAAAAGCCGGTAGTGCCGGTTGTCAATAAAAAAGAAGAAGAGAAAAAGAAACAATTAGCCGCAGAAGCTAAGAAAAAGGAAGAAGAAAAGAAAAAATTACTGGCCGCTCAGGCATTGGCCGCCAAAGAAATGGAAATGCGGAATGGCTGGGTCCGTTATGTAACACTTGGGTCATTTACCACCGAAGGAGATGATAAAGTAAAACCATTCACCATTCCGGTATATAATGGATTTAACGTTGCCGTTGATAAAGTAACATTACGGGTGGATTACCTGAAGAAGGAAAAAATTGTCGGTTCAGAAACCCTGGTATTAGGCACGATCCCAGCGAAAAGCGGATCGAATATTCAGGCAACCGGTAATAAAAAAGGGAAGAAGGCAAATGTTTATATAATCGGAGTCAATAGCCGTGCTCTCCATTTTTGTTATCCTTCAACCGGAGGCAAAGCCGGAGATCAGTATTACTGTAACTAAAATCTGGATAGAGAATGAATCTGATTCGGCTGCATCGGCAGCCGAATTTTTTTATGGGGTTCGCTGGGCAGTGCCGGGCTTCTCATAAATAAACCGCACCATGGAGTTTTTCTGATCATCAGAAGTAAGGTAGAGCTGGTATCTTTTATCACCGGCATTCACAATCATCAGGGCCGTATTGGGAGGAATGGATCCCAGGTTTTCACCTACCATGATCAGTTCCTGCTCCGGTTTCTTAAAATCAATCCGAAGGGTCATGGAAACCGGTTTGGTGGTAAGCCTTTTGCCGGTAACAACGGGCATCCCATTGGCGTAAACGGAAATCGTGTCTCCGTCAATTGTACCATTGTCGTAAAAATCAATCTGAATCAGACCCGTATCCACTTTAATCTCTTTTACCAGTTCCACTTTCCTTTTGGTCAGTGCCGGAGGTAACTTGAACTCTGGTTTAAAAGTTGACTTCTCAAAACGGGTGAGCACCAGCGTCCCCGGATCACAGGCGGTTTTACCATCCGTTGCTTTACCCGTCCAGGAGCCCCGAAGCTGCTCTTCTGTAACCACATTACCGCCGCCTTTGTGAAAACTGAGTACATAGCGTTTTACACAGGGTACACAATCTTCCCTGATTTTAAAAGTCACAATTCCGTTTTCCTGTATAATGATCTGGTTACTGTCTTTTTTGAAAGTGCCCTCAAAATTCTCCCTTACATAATTCAGCGAATCGGAAAAATGATAGGCCGTACCGGTAATTCTGGAGCCGGCCACCTGTAATTGCAATTCGATATTGTATACCGGGAAACAACCCCCGGGGGCCATCACCAGTTTACCTTTCCAGATACCATTGATATCCTGTGCCTGAATAAGGGTAGGGGAGAAGAGTAATAAGTATAAAATGAAGCGATGGATCATGTATTGGCCGGAAAAATAAAATAAATAATCATGCAGGGCTTAAATATTTGTCACACGGCCACGGGAATACAGCAACGGTTAATTTTACTCCGGTTTTTTGTATTTAAACCTCACAACAGCGTTTTTCTGTTCAGTAGACGTAATACGCACATCAAAACGTTGCTCACCGGCTTCTACCACCATTAAAGATGTATTGGGAGGGATCGTGCCCAGGTTTTCGGCCACCATGGTCAGCTCATGTTCACCATCATCATCGCTCATGGGAATGGTCACCACCAGCGGGGTAGTGGTCAGTCTTTTTGAGGCCAGCACCAGTTTATTATCCAGGAATACGGAGATCGTATCACCGTCAATTTCCCCGTTATCGTAGAGTTTTACGGTTACTACCGGCACACTAACGGTAAAGACTTTAACCAGTTCATTGGTCCGGTTCTTAATGACCGGCGGGGCGGGAATCACCACTTTGGGTTTGGGCTTTACAATGGGTTCCGTTATGATTTTACGGGTGGTATCCTTTTTTTCAACCGGAGGAATCACCGGTTTGGTTACCGGTTTGGTAACAACAGGTGGCGGATTATTGGGTTTGGGATTATTGGGCACCACAGGTTTTGTAACAGGCTTGGTAATGGGAGGATTGACCTTAAGGGTATCCTTTTTAGGAGGGGGAGGCTGATTGACGATTACCTGACGGGCCTTGATCTTATTTTTTAAAAATGGTTCCACATAAAAATCGGTCGTATTCACTTTCCGGAGAAAGACCTTCCCGTTTCCACAATCGCCCCATCTTCCGCCCGATGGAGAGCTGTACTTGCTTTCATATTTACCCAGGTAGGTTCCTTCGAGGTATTCTTCCTTTCCGGAGCGGGAATAACTGAGATTATAATTCATGATACAGGTGCCACCACCCAGACTGCTTTTTACTTCAACCGTTTTGATTTCCCGGATCCTGAAAGAAGAGGAATTCCGGACGAAATTGCCGGTCATGGTAGCTTTACCGTAAAAGCGCACATCCAGATAAGAATAAGAGACTCCCGTGGCCGCAGCATTGCCATTTTGCAGCACCTGGAATTCCAGTTTATAATAGTCTCCTGTTTCGGTAATAAAATAGCCCTTCCAGATCCCGGTTACATCCTGGGCCGGAACTAAAAAAGAGAAAGACAACAGCAAAGAAAAGGACAAGGCAAATTTTCTGAACATAATCCACCTGATAACAGGGTCAAAACTAACGAATAAGTTCGTACGGGAAGATGGAACTCCGGCAATAGTTTGTTAATTTTGCCCTCCTGAAATCAAGCAGGAAAAACAGATTATGATCAAGATTACACTTCCGGACGGTGCAGTAAGAGAATACGAAAACGGTACAACAGCGTTGGGCGTGGCCAAATCCATTTCCGAGGGACTGGCACGTAAAGTATTGGCCGCAGAAATCAATGGACAGGTTTGGGACGCCACCCGACCCATTCAGCAGGATGCTTCCTTAAAATTGCTGACCTGGAATGATACGGAAGGAAAAAATACTTTCTGGCACTCTTCCGCCCACCTGATGGCTGAAGCAGTGGAAGCCCTTTTTCCCGGCGTAAAGTTCTGGGTAGGACCTCCCGTTGAAAATGGCTTTTATTATGATATGGACCTGGGTGATCGCAAAATGAGCGAGGAGGACCTGTTGGCACTGGAGAAAAAAATGAATGAACTCGCCAAAAAGAACAGCGACTATATCCGCAAAGAAATACCCAAGGCGGAAGCACTGCAGTATTTTGCAGAGAAAGGCGATGAGTATAAGCTGGATCTGCTGAGTAACCTCAGCGATGGAGAAATTACATTTTATACACAAGGCGAATTCACCGATCTCTGCCGCGGACCCCATATTCCCAATACCGGTTTTATCAAAGCCATCAAGCTGATGAGTATTGCCGGGGCTTACTGGAAAGGTGATGAAAAAAATAAAATGCTGACCCGTGTATACGGCGTGACTTATCCTTCTCAGAAAGAACTGGATGAGTACCTGCTGATGCTGGAAGAAGCTAAAAAAAGAGATCACCGGAAACTGGGCAAAGAGCTGGGTATTTACACCATGGATGACCAGGTGGGACCGGGGCTGATTTTATGGATGCCCAATGGTACTGTGATCATTGAGGAACTGGAGAAACTGGCCAAGGAAACCGAATTACAGGCTGGTTATAAAAGAGTGGTGACGCCGCATATTGCCAAGGAAAGCATGTACCTCACCAGTGGTCACCTGCCTTATTATGCAGACAGTATGTTCCCTCCCATGGAAATGGATGGGGAGAAGTATTACCTGAAAGCAATGAACTGTCCGCACCACCATAAAATTTATGATGCGGAACCCAAAAGCTATAAGGATTTGCCATACCGCCTGGCAGAATATGGTACCTGTTACCGCTATGAACAAAGCGGAGAATTGTTTGGGCTGATGCGGGTACGATGCCTGCACATGAATGATGCCCATATTTACTGTACCAAGGAGCAATTTGCACAGGAATTCAGGGCCGTTAATGATATGTACCTGAAGTATTTCAAAATTTTCGGGATTGAAAAATATGTGATGCGGTTGTCATTACATGATCCCGAAAAACTGGGACAGAAATACGTGAATGAACCAGAATTATGGAATGAGACCGAAGAACTGGTCAGGAATGTACTGGTTGAAACAGGTGTACCCTTTGTGGAAGTAAAAGGAGAAGGGGCCTTCTATGGTCCGAAGATCGATGTACAGATTTGGAGTGCCATTGGTCGGGAGTTCACCCTCGCCACCAACCAGGTGGATTTTGCACAGAGCCGCAGTTTCAAACTTTCATTTACCAACCAGCAGAATGAACCGGAAGTACCCCTGATCATTCACCGGGCACCCCTGGGAACCCACGAACGTTTTATCGGATTCCTGCTGGAACATTATGCCGGCAAATTCCCGCTATGGCTGGCACCGGTACAGGTTAAAGTATTGCCGATCAGTGATAAATTCATAGACTATGCAAAGACTGTTTCTGATACGCTGAAAAAAGCTGATATTCGTTGTGAAGTGGATGACCGGAATGAAAAAATCGGCAAGAAAATCAGGGATACTGAATTAATGCGAGTACCTTACATGCTGGTAGTAGGAGAGAAGGAAATGAATGAAGGAAAAGTAGCCGTACGCAGGCAGGGAAAGGGAGATATGGGAGTGAAGTCAGTAGAAGAATTCCTGCAGGATGCGGTTTCCGAAATCAAAGAAAGAAGAGCAGACTAGTTTTTTATCAGTTGCCCCGATTCCTGAGTAGGGAGCAATCATCATAAGACAAATCAATGCCCGTCAGGAAGGGCTCACTAAAATTATTCAATGGCAGTACCACAAAAACCCGGAGGCGGGTTCAGCAGGCCACCAGGCCAGGGCGGTTTCAGACCCGGTGGTGGCGGATTTAACAAAGGCGGTTTTAATAGAAATAAATTCGGACCGCGCAAAGAAGCAGAACATCGCATTAATCACTTTATCCGGGTGCCACAGGTCCGGTTAGTGGGCGACAATGTGGAAGTTGGAATTTATGATACCCCTGATGCGATGAAAATGGCACAGGAACAGGGTCTTGACCTGGTAGAAATTTCCCCCACCGTTGATCCCCCCGTTTGTAAAATCATCGATTACAACAAATTCCTCTACGACAAAAAGAAGAAGGAAAAAGAAATGAAGGCCAAGAGCAAGGTCTCTGAAGTAAAAGAGATTCGCTTTACGCCTAATACCGATGATCATGATTTTGATTTCAAAGCCAAACATGCCGAAGGCTTTCTGAAAGATGGCAATAAGGTGAAAGCCTATGTTCAGTTCAAGGGACGTGCTATCCAGTTTCAGGACAGAGGACAACTCCTGTTGCTGAAATTTGCCGAGCGACTGGCAGAAGTAGGTATTCTTGAAAATATGCCGAAGATGGAAGGCCGGAGAATGCTGGCGATGTTCGCTCCCAAGGGAAAAAAGAAAGCATGATTCGCCGAACAATAAAAGTTTAAAACCCGCCCTGGCGGGTTTTTTTATTACCTGTTGATGGCTTTTGGCTGCCGTTTGTACAAAAAAGCAAACAAGCCAATATTAAATCAGTCCAATCCGTATCTTGAGCCAAATATTTACAGGCAAAACACCATATCTATGCAAAGAATTTCTCTTTCCATTTTAAGCTTGTTTTTACTGGTTGTTACGGTACAGGGACAACGCCCTGATAGTACCCGTCGCTTACCTGGCGGCCCCGGTGGAGGCAATGGCAGCGGACCTAAACCATACCGCGAAGTAATTACTTCAAAGGCGGTATCAGACCAGGGACTGTTTACCGTTCACAAACTGGATGATAAATACTTTGTAGAAATCCCGGATTCCATCATAGGACGGGATCTGCTGGTGGTAAACCGTATTTCAAAAGCATCAGCTGGTATGCGGACACAGGGCAGCTTTTTTGGCTATGGCGGTGACCAGATCGGTCAGAATGTAATCCGTTTTGAACGCGGACCCAATAACAAAGTCTTTCTCCGGAGTATTTCCTATGCAGAATATGCCAAAGACTCCAGTTCTCCCATGTTTACGGCGGTGAATAATTCGAATGTACAGCAAATTGCTGCTGCATTTGACCTGAAAGCACTCGGTAAAGATTCTACAGGTGCCGTGATTGAAATGACAGAGTATTTTAACGGAGATAATGATATTTTGTTTTTTGGTCCAGGTGCGAAAGGAGCCCTTCGTTTGGGTGGATTACAGCCGGATAAATCATATATCAACAGTGTCCGTTCATTCCCCATTAATGTGGAATTGAAGACGGTTAAAACTTACAGCAGGGCTGCCGCCATCGCAACCGGAACAACGGGTATAGCAGTTTCTTCGGGTAACATGACCATGGAACTGAACAGTTCCATTGTACTGCTCCCCAAAGTACCAATGCAGGCCAGGTATTATGATCCAAGGGTTGGATATTTCTATGTTGGGTATAATGATTTTGACATCAACCCGCAGGGGGTAAAACAAATCAATATTGTGAAACGCTGGAAACTGGAACCCAAGGCCGGTGACTGGGAAAAATATATGCGTGGAGAACTGGTGGAACCTCAAAAGCCCATCATCTTTTACATTGATCCCGCCACTCCTAAAAAATGGATTCCTTATCTGATTCAAGGTGTGAATGACTGGCAGGTTTGTTTCGAGAAAGCCGGTTTCAAAAACGCTATCATGGCTAAAATGGCTCCTACCTGGGAGGAAGACAGTACCTGGAGCCTGGATGATGCAAGGAATTCAGCCATCGTTTATAAGCCTTCCGATATTCCCAACGCCAGCGGCCCCAGTATTTCCGATCCCCGCAGTGGCGAAATCATGGAAAGCCATATCAACTGGTACCATAATGTAATGGCACTGGTACGTGACTGGTATTTTGTACAATGTTCACCCGTGGATCCCCGGGCACGTAAACTGGTATTCGATGATCAGCTGATGGGACGACTGATCCGTTTTGTATCCTCACATGAAGTGGGACATACCCTCGGTCTTCGTCATAATTATGGATCCAGTTCATCTGTACCGGTCGAAAACCTGCGGAATAAAGCCTGGCTGGAGGCCAATGGACATACACCTTCCATTATGGACTATGCCCGTTTTAATTATGTAGCACAGCCAGAGGATAATATTCCGGAAGAAGGACTGATGGCCAGGATCGGGGATTATGATAAATGGGCCATTGAATGGGGCTATAAGATTTTCCCTCAATACACTTCTCCCGAAGCGGAAGAAGGCCACCTGAACCGTTGGGTGATTGACAGATTGAAAGATAAAAGACTTTGGTTTGGCACCGAATCCAATCCCGATGATCCTCGCAGCCAAAGTGAGCAAATAGGAGATGACCCAATGAAAGCAGGTGTATACGGTATCAAAAACCTCCAGCGTATCATTCCCAACCTGATCGAATGGACCCGGGCTTCGAATGAAGATTTTACCAGTCTGAAAGATATGTATTCAGCAGTCGCCGGACAGTTCCGTTTATACAATGGACATGTTGCCAAATTTGTTGGTGGTATCATGGAAACCCCCAAAACACAGGAACAGACCGGGCCTGTCTATGAAATCGTACCAGAACAAAAACAAAAAGAAGCAGTTGATTTCCTGAACAAGAATCTTTTCACTACACCGTCCTGGCTGATCAATCAGGATATTTTTGATAAAACCGGGGAGACCGGAACCAGGGTGATTGGGAATTTGCAGGATAATGCACTGAGCAGACTGTTAAGTAGTCGCACTTTAGGCAAACTCCTGGATGCTGAAGCAGTGAACGGAAACAATGCCTACCAGGTGACAGAATTACTGGCTGATTTGAAAAAAGGAATCTGGTCAGAACTGGCTGCCCGCAAACCGGTAGATATTTACAGGCGCAACCTGCAAAAATCTTATGTAAGCACTATTATTGGTCTGATCGCTGCTAGTTCAGCACCTATTACCAGCGGAACTTTTACCATCAGCATTGGTGGCGGGCTTTCCGATAAGTCGGATGTCAAAAGTATTATCCTGGCTCATTTGGCCGCTTTACGAGCAGAGATTAATGCCGGGGCAAATGGTATTCCCGATCCGATGACAAAGTATCATTTACAAGATCTTTCTAAAAGAATTGATAAAGCATTGAATCCAAAGGATTAAAAAGCTTTTATTTCTAATAAATTGTAATAAAGGCGGGTTTCAAAAACCCGCTTTTTTCTTGTAATTCGGCTTGGCCTCTTGTAGCAAAATGGTTATCTTTGCACCCCGTTGAAAAACGGAGCCCCGCGCTGCGGGACTATTTCCTGAAGAGGTTCGATAAAGGTCCCCCGGTGGGGAATGCCTCAAGGGTGAACAATTAATACTGGGTAACATGCCTAAAGTAAAAACGAATTCCAGTGCCAAAAAACGCTTTAAAGTAACGGCAACCGGAAAGATCATGCATCAGAAAAGTTTCAAGCGTCACATTCTGACGAAGAAATCCAAGAAAAGAAAACGCAACATGCGGAAAGACGGAACGGTAGCAAAATCACATCTTGATTTTGTAAAACGTTTGCTGCGCCTGAAATAAGCCGCCTGGTATTCATCAATTTTTAACTCTAAACTCTTTATTATATGCCCCGTTCAGTCAACTCTGCTGCCAGCAAGGCCCGCAGAAAAAGGATCCTGAAACAAGCCAAAGGTTACTATGGCAAACGTAAAAATGTTTACACCGTTGCCAAAAACGTTGTAGAAAAAGGTATGACCTACATGTTTGTAGGCCGTAAACTCAAGAAAAGGGAATACCGCAGTCTGTGGATCGCCCGTATCAATGCAGCAGTTCGTGCTGAAGGAATGACCTATTCAACTTTCATCAACAGCCTGCAGAAAAAAGGAATTGAACTCGACCGTAAAGTACTGGCTGACCTGGCCATGAACAATCCGGAAACATTCAAGAGCCTGATTGATTCTGTGAAATAAGTCAAATAGCTACATCATAAAAAAAGAGGCTGTCGTAAATGACCGCCTCTTTTTGTTTCTTGTATCTTTTGATTTGTATTTTTTTTAATTATTGTCCGAAACTTTTCTTGATCTGCTCTTCAGCACATTTGCCCAATACGGCATTGAATTCGTCGGCCTTTTTTTGATCGTCCTTTACTTTGTTCCAGGCTTCCAGTTGCTTGGTGGAGCAGTCTTTCTGTGCAACGGCACGATTGGGGTCTGCAGGGTCCATGGCATTTGCTTTTTTGGAGCATTCACATACTTCTTCTCCGATCTGGGTTCCGCTTTTGCTTTTTCCGCAGGAAACTAATAAGGCCGTAGAAAAGACGAGGATGGCGATTTTTTTAATCATGGTAAGGGGTTTGGTATTTGGTGTTAAAATAATTGCATTTAAAATGAAGGGATCAGTCTCCGGTATGGGTTTTCCGGAATGCCTTCCCATCCCAATATATAACTAATGTAGCCCTTTCGAAATACTCCACATTGATGGCATCTGACTTTAATTTAAAGGAGGGTTGATCCAATCCAGCCAGTTCTCCTTTGGGATAGGTGGAAATTGCACAGACTTCAATATCATCTTTCCAGTAAATGATCCGGTCCTGACTCAGTGGCTGTCCCAACAAGATAGCCAGCTGATACTCCGCTTTGCCTTTTGTTTTAACCAGGGCAGCCATATCAGCCTGTCCGTCTCCGTTAAAGTCTCCTTTTGTCAGATAAGGATAGTCGGGATTATCTTTTCTTTTTGGAGCAATGAAATAGTCAAAATCATCTTTTTTCCAGGCGGCTGATTCATCTGTCAGCACGGCCAGCGTACCCCCGGATTGTTCAGCCAGCAGTTGATTGACCTGTTCAGTTTCCTTTGAAACAATCGGATGAAGTGGAGGAGTTGCCGGAGGGGGGGTATCAATCCTTGTGTCAGGGGAATCTTTTGAAACAGTCACTTGTCCGGATTTTCTGCTGTTGCAGGAAATCAGGATAATAAGGCAGAAGATGGTACTCAGTTTCATCATCATTCTATTCTGTTTGCTAAAGGTAATAGGAAATCAAAGTTAAGCCGCACCCAACACTACCAGTAATGCAAACACAATGGCCGCAAAAATCAGCAGCCAGCTGAAAAATACGGCCCCCGCGATGCCCAGCAGAAACAGTAAAAGCGTAATCCAGAATTTGGTATTGGTCTCCTGCTCATACAGATATACCGCCACAGGTGGAAGCAAAATGGCCAGCACCACCAGGATAAGTGTATTGGTATCCGTTTCCTTACCCGATTTTTTATCGGCATAATAATTCCTGATTGCTTTACGGGCCATTTTAAGCCGCTCTTTTCGTTCCACTTTCGACAGTGTTTTGAAGGCCGTAAAGGCTTCCCGGGTGATGGCCCTTTGATTTTCAGTCAGGGAATCAGAAAGAGGGAGAACGGGTAAGTTGGCACTGAGCCGTAGAAAAGTCATACCTAAAAAAAGAATCAGCAGCAGGCTTTTTTTCATAACGGGTCAGTTTGGTGAACAGGATGTTTTACTAAAGTTAAGCCCCGCCTATTGGCGGGGCTTATAAATATTTCAACAGGTGTTAATAGCTCACATAATGTCCAAAGCCTTTACAAAAGAAGTGGTCATAAAAGGCAGGATCAGGGTCAGCCATTCCCAGTGGGTAAAAATGGCAAATAAGAGGGCAGCGGTAGAAGCCAGAAAAACCAGAAACCAGAGACCACGGTATTTTTTAGTTTGCTCCATTGCAGAAAATTTTTGCAAAAATAAGGTGCGCAGGGGGAATGATAAAAATAGTTTTACAGGTCTGTTAGTATTTGCTCTTCCGTATCGCAATCGGGATGGCCAAAAGGGCAGCAGTCAGTGCCAGGATCCACTTCAACAGCACAACCATATGGTAAGTGGTGAAAGGTCCGGCGGAGGCCGGATTCCTGATCCAGTTCAAGAGGTAAATATTTTCAATAATATCACAGGCCCAGGCAATCCCCTGGGCGATGGCAAGGATCAGCAACAACTGCCTGAGCCAACCCTTACGGGATTTCCCCCTGGCGATCATACAAAGCGAAGCTATACCCGGATAAACACCAGCCATAAAGGCGAAATCAAAATAAAGATGATAGCCGAGGGTTTGTTTTACAGCGGGCGTGATCCCGGACAGGATTTCGACCAGGCGGTCACCGGAGTAGGATATCTCCAGCCCAATAATGGTAAACAACTGTCCCTGGAACAAGAAATCCTTTTCCATCCACTTCATACAAAATGCCGTACCGGCAAAGAGCCCCAGCGAAAAAAGAAATAGCTTTCTCCAGCCCTGAATGTTATTACTCATACGTTTGTGTAAATTTTTTCCGATAATTTGCAGCAAACCGGAAGGGTTGCCCGTTTTTTAAACTATATTCGTAACTTAATGTGTTATTGAAACACGACCAGCCGCAAAACCAAAGAAGCACGATTGCGATGAAGTTCCAGTTTTATTTGCGTTTTCATACAAAGTATGGACAAAGTTTATGGATTTCGGGGAGTTCCGACACGATGGGGAACGATGATCCAACCAGGGCGATTCCAATGGAATATCTCAATGATGAATTCTGGACTGCTTCCATTGAAATCCGGCGTAAAGATCTGGGTAAAAATCTCACTTACAAATACCTGCTGAAAAATGAAGAAGGAGAGTGGGTGAAGGAATGGGGTCAGGATCGCTTTATTGAAGAAACAGACAAAGAAACACAGGAAATTCAACTGGTTGACACCTGGAATCATGCTGGTGAGTATGAAAATGCATTTTTTTCTGCCCCCTTCCAGAAAGTATTACTGAAAAGAACAGCTCCCGGCGGTTCCCGGTCTGCTGATAAATCACCCACCCATATTTTCAAAGTCAAAGCCCCCCTGCTCAAAAAAAATGAGGCAGTTTGCCTGATGGGGACTGGAAAGCGGCTGGGTGACTGGCAAACAGAAAAGCCCCTGGTGCTGAAAAAAGAAAACGGGGATTCACCGGGTGACTGGTGGGTGGCCCGGCTTGACCTTTCGGAAGAAAGCTTCCCGCTGGCTTACAAATACGGGGTCTATGACAGCACGACCAAATCCTTTGTCCGTTACGAAGATGGAAATAACCGGCTCATATACAGTGATGCAGCCAAAAGAAAACTTACCTACCAGCACGATGGATTTGTGCAGCTACCCAATAACACGTGGAAAGGTGCTGGTGTAGCGATTCCTGTGTTTAGTCTCCGCAGTAAAAAAAGTTTTGGCGTTGGCGAATTCAATGATATCCGTTTACTGGCCGACTGGGCGGTAAAAACCGGACTGAAATTAATTCAACTGCTTCCTGTTAACAATACCATGTCCAGTTTTACCTGGATGGATTCTTATCCATATTCCGCCATTTCAGCATTTGCCCTGCATCCGATGTATATCAACCTGGAAAAAGTAGCGGGTAAAGAATATGCAGAAGAACTGGCGCCTTTGAAAAAAATCCAGCAGCAGCTGAATGAACTCACCGTAGTAGATTATGAAGAAGTGATGAAGTACAAGTTTGCCGTTCTGAAAAAACTATATACGGCAATGGGAGCAGAGACCCTGGCTTCAGAAGATTTCAAAGATTTTTTCAAAGGAAACAAACACTGGCTGGAACCCTTTGCTGCTTTTTGTCATTTCCGGGATCAGTATGGAACGGCTGAATTTAGTAAGTGGCCCACCCATGCCGTATATAATAAATCGGAAATCGATAAAATCTGCGCTCCCAAATCGGTGCATTTTAAAAGCATTGGCTTTTATTATTTCAATCAGTACCACCTGCATCTCCAGCTGAAAGAAGCATCAGATTATGCACACAAAAAAGGAATTGTACTGAAAGGGGATATTCCCATTGGCATTTCACCCAATAGTTGTGATGCCTGGATGGAACCTGACTTATACAATATGCAATGGCAGGCCGGGGCACCACCTGATGATTTTACGGCAGTGGGTCAAAACTGGGGATTCCCGACCTATAACTGGAAAAAAATGCAGGAAGATGGCTTTGCCTGGTGGAAAAAGCGCTTCTGCCAGATGAGCACTTATTTCGATGCATTCCGGATTGATCATATCCTCGGATTTTTCAGGATATGGAGCATTCCCATTGATGCTGTTCAGGGTATCATGGGGCGTTTTGTTCCCTGTCTGCCGGTTCATATCAATGAATTTGGTGAAAAAGGAATCTGGTTCGATTACCAGCGTTTCTGCAAGCCCTTTATTACCGATGAAGTACTGGCTGAACTTTTTCATGATGACGCAGAAAAGGTCAAAGAACAGTTCCTGACTCCCAACGATTTTGGTAGTTATGACCTCCTGTCTGCTTTTGATACCCAAAAGAAACTGGAGAAGTATTTTGATGAACAACTAACAGGAAATGACCTGGAACATCTCCGGTCCGGATTATATGACCTCGTATCCAATGTGATTCTCTTTGAAGAGGAAGGATCACAGGGACAGGAATTTCATTTCCGGATTTCAATGGAAAAGACCAGTTCATTCCGTCACCTCATACCACATATACAGGAAAAACTGAAGGATCTTGCTGTGAATTATTTCTTCCGGCGGCAGGATGATTTCTGGTTCCGGGAAGCGATGCATAAACTGCCCCAGCTGAAAGAAGCCACGAATATGCTGGTCTGTGGGGAAGATCTGGGCATGGTGCCCGACTGTGTACCTGAAGTAATGCAGCAATTGGGTATCCTCAGCCTGGAAATTCAGCGAATGCCAAAGGATCCTCAAAAGGAATTTTTCCACCCCAATGATGCGCCTTTTTTATCCGTGATCACACCATCCACTCATGATATGAGTACGGTACGTGGCTGGTGGGAGGAAGACCGGGAACAAACAAAACATTTCTACAATAATGTACTTGGTCAGTGGGGCGATGCACCAGTTTACTGCGAACCATGGATCAACCGCGCGATTGTTTTACAACACCTGTATTCTCCGGCTATGTGGAGCATCTTCCAGCTTCAGGATATTCTGGGTATGAGTGATAAACTCAGAAGAGAGAATCCACAGGATGAACGAATCAATAATCCGGCAAATCCCAAACATTACTGGCAATACCGGATGCATATCTCCCTGGAAGACCTGATCAAAGAAAAAGATTTCAACCAGGAACTGAAAGGTTATATTGACAATTGCGGCCGGGGCGCTCAGTGATCATTTAACCGGAAGCAGAATTTTTCCCAACCATCCAAACCATAAGAAGTAGCCGGCAGCGCAACCTGATATTAAAGCGGCAGGAAAATCCCATTTGTGCAATCTGGGAATAAATTTCAGATATACAAATGCCAACAGCCCGCAACCAATGATTCCAGTCACTACCGTAATGAGCCAGAAAGGCAAGCCAAAGTAAATGGATGTTTTGATTTCATCCGAGTTCTTGATATGATCTCCGCCTAATATCATTGAAATCAGCCAGATGAATAAATTCATTACCTGCCGTAGCCAGAAAAAGGATAAAAAAATCAAGATCCATTGCCTGATATTCAGTTGCCGGGATTTTTGAATAGACCGGCGATGGTACCATAAAAAGGCCAGTCCCAGCAAACCTGTTAGCATGGTTTGCAATGGACCGGCCATCGTTACCAGGATTCTTTTATTCATCAACGCGTTTCCTGCATCCGGTATAAATGTATAAATAGTAGACCGGTAGGATAGATACCCTTCATAACCCATCACTTTTGCGGTGAGGTAATGGGCCGATTCATGTAAAACGGTTCCAACAGGAACAGCTATCATGAACCCCCATACCAGCCACCAATAAGTTCGCCAATGAAATTGATGCTCCGGCATACCAGTTAATTCAGTGCGAATATGACTTCCACTTCAAAGCGGAGTTTGATCTTTTTGAAATCAATTTCAAATGTCTTGCCACTGCCTCCTGAAACCTCCTTATATTCATACCGCATCTGTACATTGGTTGTCATCCCGGCAGCTCTGCCTGATAAAGAACTTTGAATATTATCATTTGGTTCTTTAACGGTAATGGCCGGCCCCAGCTTTTCACCAATGGCTTCTGTCAGGTAAATGGCTTTGTCCTTGGCTGCTTTTACGGCACCGATCTTTAACTGTTTTCTGAATTCTGTCATTTTACTGTGATTAGTCCCCACAATATCAAAACTCTGCGTGGCTTCATCATCCAGTTTGTCAACCAGTTCATCCATTTGTTTGCTTTGCGAAAACCGTATCTGGTAAGTGATGCTGGCATTCATATCCGGTGATTTCTTTTTCCTGTGCAGCCAGTAGTAATTGTTATATCCGGTATACGATACAATGCTGATCAGGGAATCAGCAATCCCGGCATTGGCGCAGGCCTTCAGGAAATCCGTCTTGATGGTTTCCAGATCCTTTTTGGCTTCCCCTTTTTTCTGGTATTCCCGGAGCAGGATATTCACAAAGATCTGGTCAGGGATTACTTCCATCTCGGCACTGCCGGACACGGTGATGGTTTTGGG
>Ga0075158_10001664_pt1 | contig 16582 bp, 15 predicted proteins | sample JI91814BDNA_FD_70968 | JGI IMG/M metagenome (GOLD analysis project Ga0075158, IMG submission 70968) | Wastewater effluent complex algal communities from Wisconsin, to seasonally profile nutrient transformation and Carbon sequestration -... | ecosystem: Engineered > WWTP > Effluent > Algae... | reverse complement strand
AACAGGTATTGGATTCATAAACAGGGTTTTCATGACCACCCGGCCCGAAAGATCGGTAATTTCTATTACCCCCTCCTTTTTAAACTTGTCCACATCAGATAAATACAAGGAGGTCTGACATGGATTTGGGTAGATGTTTAACCGCTGGTTGCCGGTGTTCGGCTGAATGCCTACAGAAGCATTTGTGTACGTAATGACTTTTACAACAGAATCCTTTTTACAACCCAAGGTAACCACATGGCTCACAGTAAAGGTACCCGAGGTTAAATACGAATGTGTTGGCGAGGCCACGGTTGATGTTGAACCATCGCCAAAATACCACTTATTGGTAAGGCCATTAGAAACAGTGGTGAACTGAAAGTCATTACCTGTAAGTGAATGGGTAAACCCCGCCCATGGCAGGTTTTTGCCCATGTTCCAAACCGGTAAACTATCGTGTACGATGTTATGAGCCGTTTGTTGCAAGAAAGTTAGGGTATTTGCGGACAAGCCGGGGTTATAGGTATTAGACAGAACACTTCTTTGAAAAAGTGTTTCGTAAAACACGCAAGCTGCTAAATAAGAACCCTCTAAAGACGGGTGACTCTGATCCGGGCTATACAATTCAAGGGTTGGACTTGCTGCGATGGAAGAGCGAAAAGCTTCCCCGACCGGAGCCATAATTCTTAACGTAGTATCGGCAAATTTTTTATACCATTGTCTGAGACGGTTTTGCATACCCAGATAAGTGCAGAGTGGCGGAAAGAACTGACAATTAAACTGATCTCCATTTTTACGGCCCCAGGTTTCGTAAAATACGGTATGGGTGCAATTACTATTATCACGGACCACACTGTCTAATTGAATGGCATACGGTAATGTTTCAGAAATTACTTGTTGATCGGGAAAGGAAGGTTCCTGGCTTTGAGCCTGCAAGATCACGTAATCCCAGGCCCGGGATTTAATTTTAGCGATGCTGACCGCGTCGTTAAAATGATTTTTAAACGTGTAGCCCCCAATTGTGTTTGCGTCATACAGCATTGTATCACCATTAGCCAGCGTCACATTGTAGATCAGCATGGGTAAGTCGTTTACATACGTGTAACTGTTTCCAAGGAAAAGGACACTGGCTTTTTTCTTAAAATTGTTTTGTGAAAAAACTGTAAAAGACAGTAAACAAAGGACAGAGATCAATTTATTCATTCGTCAAACTTAAAAATATAAAAGAATATCTTAACAGATTATTTAGTGAATAAATTAAAAGACTGAGCGAAACCCCGATTTCATTGATTAAGAGAGGATTCTCTTAATTGTTTTAAAAATAACGGACAGATCGGTAAGCACACCTGATTCCGCTATGTATTTTTTGTTCAGCGCCAGTTTAGCGGGCATTATTTCGTGGATATACGTACGTTCCGGATCAATGGATTTTGCCAACAGATCATTTTCGCTAAAGTACTGAAGCGAGGCATAATCCGTAATTCCAGGTTTAACATCCAGTACTCTTTTCTGTTCCTCATTATAAAGATCCACATATTTCCTCACTTCCGGACGAGGCCCCACCAAGCTCATGCTACCCCACAAAACGTTTAGCAGTTGGGGCAATTCATCCAGTTTATATTTGCGCAGGTAATAGCCAATTGGTGTAATTCTGGGATCCCGGCCACCAACGGTTAACAGACCCTGTTTTTCGGCGTCCACAAACATGGTTCGATACTTAAAAAGGCGAAAGTCTTTATTGTTTTTTCCCACACGCACTTGCCTGTAGAAAACGCCTCCGCGGGAAGTCAGCGCAACAGCTAATCCAATAATGAACAGAAAAGGAAATAGGACAATAAGACCTGCCAAAGCAAAAAATATATCCATCAGGCGTTTTAGCATAACACCTTGTTTACCGCTTCAACCAGCACATTAACCACGGTGTGGACCTGTTCATCCGTCATGTCATAAAATACCGGCAGGCTGATTTCTCTTTGAAAGTTATCAAGAGTAGTTTTATAATTGGAAACATCGTAACCCTTGTTTTTGTAAAAACTCATGGCCGGCACCGGAATAAAATGCACATTCACGCTCACATCCTTATTAAAAATTTCCTGCATGATAGCATCCCGCTGCACTTCGGTAATTCCGTGAACGCGTAACGGGTATAAATGGAAACAGCTTGTTTTTGTGTCTGTTTCAAAAACGGGAAGCTGGAACCGGGTATCGTTCGCAAGTAAACTTGAATATAAATCAACCAGGTGTTTACGTTTTACCAGTGTGTCATTTTCATAACGATCCAGTTCTACCAAACCAATGGCAGCGGTTAAATCGGTCATGTTACACTTATAACCAGCCTCTACAATGTCGTACTTCCAGTTGCCTTTTTGTGTTTTGGCGAGGGCATCCTTATCCTGTCCATGAAGTGTAGTTACACACAGCTTTTTATATATTGTTTCATTATCAAACGGTGCGGGTAAATTCAGGGCAACCGCACCACCCTCTGCTGTAGTAAGATTTTTTACCGCGTGAAACGAAAAAACAGTGATATCCGTTAAAGACCCGGTTTTTTTTCCGTTCATAGAAGCGCCAAACGAGTGCGCCGCATCACTGAGTACCAAAACACGTCCCAGTTTTTGTTGCAATTCGTTCGCAGCTACAAATTTTTGTTTTTGCCGTTCGAGCACATCATGGATTTCCGGATAATCGCAAGGCATACCTCCAAAATCAACCGGCATAATTACTTTCGTTTTTTCGGTAATCGCTTTTTCCACCTCCCCAGGGTCTATGTTAAAATCATCCGCTTTTACATCCACAAAAACAGGTTTTGCTCCACAATGAATAACTACATTGGCAGTGGCCGAATAGGTATAAGCGGGCAAAATCACTTCATCCCCCTCACCAACGCCAAACCAACGGAGCAACACCTCCAGTCCGGCAGTCGCCGAATTTAAACAAAGGGTATTTTTATTTCCACAGTACTCGGTAATTTTTTTCTCAAACAATTTGGTGCGAGGGCCGGTTGTAATCCAACCACTTTTAAGGGCCGCTACGACCTCATCACAAATTTTTTGATCAATACGCGGGGGCGAAAATGGAATCATATATTAATAGATATTTACCTGAGTCGCTCCATAACCAAAGTCCTTGTAAGACGCGTCATGAAAAGTGACTCCGCTCGTTGTTTTTAAAATAGAAATAATTTCCTGTTTCAGACGCCCATTACCAACACCATGAATAAAAATAAGTTTCTTCATGCCTTTATTAATAGCGGCATCCAGCTCATCCGTAAAACGCTCCAACTGAATATTCAGCATTTCAAAATTACTCATTCCGTTTGTTTTATCCACTAACTCCTCAATGTGCAGATCCACCGTTTTTTCGAGTGATTTCAGATATTCCTTGTTGGACTTAGAGCTTCGGGATTGTGATTTAAACTCTTTAATACTTTTAAGCCTTGCCATATCCACCAGGCTTAATTCAGTTTCTACCCGTGTTAAGTTGGCAAAATCATCTTTTAACAAAAAGGCGTGAACCGGAAACTTGAATTCGTCGTGTTTTATTGTGGATGAATCCTGTAAAATTTTTGGGGTGATATGCAACACTTCCGCAATAGGAGTTTGCGCTTTAAAAAAAGAGTTTTTAAATAAGAGGCACTCCACTTTGTGATAAAAATATTCTTTAAAGAATTGAATTTTCACCTGCCGGAGCAATACTTTCTGATAGGCCCCGGCTTCCCCGTGCTTAATTGTTTGAAAATACTCCTCATCCTTTATCGAATACGAATACAGAATATTGAAGGAGGAGGCATTAAACAGGTACAGTTTATAGTCATTAATTAAGGAAGGGAAATCATGATCGGGTTCAATTACAAAATAAATGGCGTCGGTTAAGTGGGCGTCAGGATTCAATTCGATGTTATCTGTGTCTTTATCAAGAATCAGCTCGGTATGAATTGGCACCAATTGATTGGTTAAGAACGGAATTTCGAAACCATCCTGCATTTCGACAAAAACGGTATTCTTATCTTTTATCCTTGAGACAACTCCTTCTCCAACTTCGTTTAAAAACCTTACCTTATCCCCTATTCTGAGTTTCATGCGCCTCCGGGATTAAAGCAGTTTTAATTCCAGCGAAAATTTAAACGGAGTTGTGGTAACACATATCAATTCCGCATCACCAATATTATCGGGGATGTCGGTTTGCTGGGGGTTTCCATCCACCCTAAGGTTAAAGGTGAGGTCACCGGGTTTCGAGGTGAGCGGGTCTTTATGCAATAAAATGTGTTTTTTAGCCGGTACCGGTTCCACCGAATCTTCATAGATGATTGGATATACTAATTCAAGGTTGATATCTGAAACCTTGCAACCATTTACTGTTACCTTTTCAAATATTACGCCCTTACATTTATGGAGGGAAAACGCCTTTCCTTTTTCTGAATCAAATTCTAATTTCATAGTAATATTTTAAACCAAAATTAACAAAAGAAATTGATTTGATCTTCACCTATTTATGTTGGCAACTTGTTTAAAATAGTTAATTAAACCCATGAACATACGCGCCGCTTGTTTTGACATCATGAAGCGAGATACCGTTGTGGTTTTTTACCAGGTTCCGGATTCTTTTCACGGTGTAGGTATTATTGGAAACGTCGAGCACAATCATTTTTAAACTCCGAAAATTATCCAGTTCGGAAGCCGTTAAATTAAAACTGTTGCCTATCACTAAACAGGTAATTGCGGCGGGATTGATGTCAGGAAAATACCCGGGTTTATTTAGCAGCAGCAAACGGTAATGACGCGCATCTACGAAATTGATCTCCGGCGAAAGATGCGGTTCGGGATTATTAAGTCCTGTGAAGTGAGGTTTGATATGGTAATTAAATTCCGACGCATCTAACTTATTGATGTAAACCCGTTCTTTATTTTTTACGGCAAGTGTATTCCCACCCTTTACGGCATAAAGTGCTACCAGAGATTTGTTTTTAGACAAAAACGAAAACACCAACGCGGTAAGCTGCCAGCAAATAAGCAAAAGAAAAGCGTTTCTTAAAGACCTAACGGATCTGTACTTCAGGCTGATGGAAAAAAACAAAATGAGGAACGTTAAGAAAACAGCGTCTGTAATTCCAAAATCAATGGAATCGACAAATCCATACACCGGGGAATTGAATAAATTGATAAACCAAGTAAGAATAGACATCAATAAATTCAGGAAAAGCGCTACCGGGGTAACTTTAGCAACTACCAGTAGCGATAACAACAACATGACAAAAGTTGCCGGTATAACCACAACATTGCAAACAAAGAACCAGATCGGGAACTGTTTGAAATAATAAAGTGTAAATGGAAGTGTACTGATAGTAGCCGCAAAAGAGGCCGCCGTTGTTTGCCAAACCGCATTAATAATTTTATTCTCTGGTTTCAGCAACTCTGCCAAACCCGGTTGAAAACAAATTAAGCCCACCAATGCAAAATAGCTCAGCAAAAAACCAACATCCACCAAATAAAACGGATTATAACTGAGTAGTATAAACGCCGAAACCAACAATACGTTTAGTTGATTGGACACCCCACCTCTAAAATAAATTTTACCTATCCCCAACAGCGTAAACATGATTACGGCTCTCAGTATTGGCGCTGAAAAACCGGTAACAAGAGCAAAACCCCATAATAAAAAGGTGGTTAATAAAAAACGGGTGAGCTTGTACCTTCTTTTTTTATCCATAAGATCAAACAAAAAAGACAACACCAGATAGATGAGACCTGTATGGAGTCCGGATACCGAAAGAACATGAAGTGTACCCGAATGTGAAAAAGAAAGCACGATCGATTTATCAATTTCATCATCGTACCCAGTTAACAAAGCGCTGCAAACAGCATAGGTGTCGCTTGTAAGCGGGCTGTTTTTTAAGCGGTGCAATAAAATTTGTTTACATACCAACCCTGTTCGCCAAAAATAATTCAACACCTTCTTATCCTCACCCAGCGACACAAAAGCGGTTGGCTCAACAAACAGCGTATGATCTACCTGTTTATTTGCCAGATAATTTTTGTAATCAAATTCCATCGGATTTTTTGGCGCTGGTACTTCCAAAAATGCTGACCTGATAAGGAGCAGACTCCCTACTTTTATAAAACTGTCTTTTTCTGATCTTTTAAAATAAACCAGGCAATTCCCGTTTACGTTCTTAAATACTTTACCGACTTTTACTTTTAAAACCCGAACAGAACATTTGATGAATTTTTGTTTGGAAACAGGTACCTCGTCAATCACAACAGCACTCGTTACTAACGAATCTTTGGCGATAACGTGGCCATAAAACTGCTCCTGGTTTGACTGGTCGGAAAGATGGACCAGATTGATCCCGTAAATAAACAGGAAAACATCTATGACCAGCAATACGGCTTTTTTTTGTTTTGTGCCACCCCAAAACAAGAGGAAGGAAGCCGCCAAAAATAAAACCGCGAGGATGGGCCATGTAACAACTGTTGGTCGTGCAAAAATGCCAAGAAGAATTCCAAGAATAAAGGGTAAAATAATACGAAGGAAAGGAATGGTTCTAAGTACGTTCACAGGTCAGGGATTTAGTACGGGTGTGAATGGGATAAATATATCACTTTTTACGCAAAGATATACCCTCCAAATAAAAAAGCCCGCCTGTTGTTACAAGCGAGCTTCTTATATTGAATGATTGACTACTCGATAATCAGTTTTCTCGACATTTTAGTGCCATTCACCGAAACGTTTACAAAATAAATACCTTTTGGCAAAGTATCCTCTTTATTGATTTGAAGATTGTGTTGCCCGGCTTCAAAATTAGCATCGGCGGTAGAGAGTATTTCTTTACCTAAAACATCTACTACATTTACTTTTACCGTGGAGGCCTCGCTGAGTGTAAACTGTAGGTTTGCAGCCCCGGAAGTAGGATTTGGGTACATTTTTAAACCTAAACGATTCGTAAGTTCGTTAATGCCCACAATACCCGTAAGATTAATTGCGTCGAGGAAGAAGTTGTTACCTAGTCCCTGATCGCCTTCCGTAAACCTGAAACGAATCATGACATGCGGAGAAGTATTAAAGGCATACCAATTTGGATAATCTGTGGTTACGTTCACCACTTTCCAATCGGCTGGACTTTGCGGTACATAAGGTGTGGATGTTGTGCCACCTCCCGTTTCAGAGGCCATCGTAGCGGCGGTCTTTGTCACCACATCGGTCCAGGAGCCACCGCAATCGCTCGAAAATTGAACTTTAAACACATCGTTGTGTGTGGAGTTTTTACGGGCGTAGGAATACGCAAACGTAAAGATCGTGTTTGGGTCGTTGGATAAGTTAACCATTGGCATATCCAAAATATCGGTGTTGCCACCTGCGGAATTAGCTCCGGCGATGTAATACGAGTTTAACGCATCGTATGCGGCCATACTGGTTTGTGCCCAGCCTACGTTTTCATCATTGTACACCATCCAGCCGGCTGGAAGCCCGTTTTCAAAACTTTCGCTATAAATGCCAAGAATAGAGGCGGTGGCATCCAATACTGTGACTGATTTTACAATGGAACTGCTGCCCTGTGCATTGGTGCAGGTAAGTGTTACGTTGCTGGTACCAATGGTATTAAAAACGATCGGTGTAATGCTGCTTGTAGGGGAAGTCACAACGCCACCATTATTCGCTGACCAGAGTCTTGAAGTGGTGCCATTATAGGAGTAATCTTTAAACGTTAAACTGCCACCCACACAAATGGTGTAGGAGTTGGTGGTGGTCATAAAATCTGCCACTGGCGCACAAATACCTGCACCGCTTATGTCAGTGGAATTAACGCCAAGGTTATACGCAGTAATCAAATTGCTCCGGCCACTGATAGCTGATTCTAAAGAGGTTCTCATGGCTGTGGTTTGATCCTGTGTGAAATTTCTGGCGCAGGTGGAGTAATCCATAATATTTTCCACATTCTGGTAATAAGGATTTACATTCATGCTGCAAACAATGGCGGTGTTTGTGGTACTTACCGGGCAGGCGTTATAATTTCCTTTAGTTACAGGGGTATCCGCAATTCCGTCGTCGCCACACACAGCGCCTGGATTGTTGGTATTACCGAAGGTATGGCTCAGATTTAACCAATGACCAATTTCGTGGGTGAGCGCCCTTGCCTGGTAACCGCCCGATGAAGGAAGTAACGTGTTGTAGGTAAACACGATCGCATCGTGCGCGTTACCTGTAGGCCAGGTACCCGGTTTGTAAGTGTAACCGGCTACACCACCACCCGATACGGCCCCTGAGGGAACGATAAAGGAAACGATGTAGATATTCAGATAGCGGGTAGGGTCCCACGTGTAGGTCCAATAAGAACTGTTGGCACCAGCTGTTCCCTGGTACCAGGTGGTTTTAGGATCGATGTGACGAACGATCCCGTTGATACAGTTACCGGCAGGATCTTTCTTTGCCAGCATAAATTTAATATCTGAATCGATGTAAAGGGATTTAAACGGTGTGAAAATCTGGTTGGTATCGCTGCCTTCCCTGGCAAAGTCGCGATTTACCTGATCTAACGCCGCGATGCATTGCGCGTCGGTAATATTTTCTGCTCCCCCCTGATGTAATATGTGAAACACAACCGGTACCGTATATTCCAGAGCGGTCGTTTTATTAGCGCTTCTGTTTTCACGCGCTTCGCGCAAAACATTTTGAAATTGCGCCTGTAACGCATCGTAGTTAACTTTTGCAGCGGGATCTTCGGCAAAGTGTTCTTCCATGGCGGCGTAGGTATTACATGGGTGCAACCTTTCCGTTTGGGCGAACCCAAAATTAAACCCCGTTAAAAGTAGCCCGAGGCCTATTGTAGATAATTGATTTTTCATGTTGTTCTATTTATTCTGTTTTTTGATTGTTATTTTTTTGTGTTTAATTGATTCATTGCCATCATGTCTTTCATTGTTTTTTGCATGCCATCAACGCTGCCATCCAGAAAAATCACATTTCCTTTTCCTTCCTGAGCAAAGTTCTTTACCGCTTCTGTCCACATGCTAAAGAGAATCAAAGAGGAATCCAGATTCGCTTCATTCATTTCACGTGCGGCGCCCGCCATCCCTTTTGCCACCTCTTGCCTGAATAAGGCAATGCCCTCCCCTTTCAAACGGGCGGCATCTTTTTCAGCTTGCGCCGAAATCTTGATAAAATTACCTTCGGCTTCAGCAGCTTTTGTGCGGGTAATCAATAAAGCCTGCCCTTCATTTTCAGCGGCTGATTTCAAGTTGTTGCTGGCCACCACTTTGGCCATGGAGCGCATCACCTCTTCATCAAACGTGATATCATTCAACTGAAGATCAATTAAATGATATCCCCAATGCTCAAGCGTAGCGTCTAATTGATCTTTCACCGCTTCCACAATTTCGCGACGTAAAATAAGAACCTCCGATTGTTTTTTTGTAGCCACAAACGCGCGCACCGAACCTTCTACCGAACGCACCAGCGCCTGCATGAAGTTACGCTCGTCAATGAATTTAAAGGCCACATTTTTAATGGTTTCCTCATCGCTGTTAATCACAGAATACAATAACATGGCCGTAAAATTTACATTTGCCTGGTCGATGGTTACAGCCTGAAAACCCAATTCAGAACTTCTGTTTTGAACGGAGATTTTTTTGAACACTTTTTCTATGAAAGGGATCTTAAAATTCAAGCCTGGCCGCAAAATTCTGCTAAACTTGCCAAAGATGGTAGTAATGGCTATTGTTCCTTGTTGAACAGTGACAAAAGACAGAAATAACGTAAAAATAACCAGCAAGGTTATAATAATTGGTCCTATTGGGAGCATAAGTTTTATATTTGTTTAAAGATACAAAATTTAATCATCATTTCAAAACCGGACGAATGGGAATTAACGATTTTAAACGGCTACTACTATGCCTTACTAGTATTTTCTGCGCCGGTATGTTTGCTCAGGAAATACAGAAAGTTGATTCGGTACCCGATCATCAAAAACTGTTTGTAAAAGCGGCTAAGTTCATTGATTCGTCCAAATACAAAGAAGCCATTCCACTTTTAAAAAAATCGCTCAAATTAAAACCCGATTATTGGGAAGCGTTCAATAAAATGGGATTCGCAAAAATGAAATTGAAGGATTACAAAGAGGCGGAAAAGGACTTTGAAAAAGCCGAGTTTTTTATGCCGATGAATTTTGAAACTTCCAAATTACGAGGGATTAATTTTTACCTGGCCGAGAATTTTAAACAAAGTAAAGTATATCTGGATACGGCGGTTTCCATCGCCAGAGTGGATAAAATTGAAGACGCTGAAACCTCTTATTACCGAGCTCTGCTCATGTTCAAAGGCAAGAGTTATAAATCGGCGCTTGCGGAATGTGATGCCGCGGTGGAGATTCAACCAAAATACATCGAGGCCATGGTTCTGAGAGGCGAGATCCGTTTTACCATGAAGGACTACAACTATGCGATAAGGGAACTTAGCACGGCCATAAAAGCCATGCCTGCCGAAAAGCCCGATTATAACGCTTACAAACTGAGAGCAAAAAGTAAATTCGAGGTAAAGGATTTTAAGGGGGCGGTAACTGATTGGAATGTTTATATTGATGCGATACCGGGAGAGGAAGACGCGATCATTGCCCGGGCCGCTGCGAAGATAAACATGAACGACAATACAGGAGCCATTGTGGATCTGGATGAGGCTATCAAGATGAATAAGAAAAACCCGGTGAGCTATTGTTACAGGGGTGTTGCTAAGGGTGGAAATAAAAGTTATACCGAAGCCATGAAGGACCTGGATTACGCCATTAAACTCAAGTTTGATTACGGCGCTGCCTATGTTAACAGAGCCTCCATTAAAATGGCCAGCAAAGATAAACGCGGTGCCTGTGAAGATCTTGAGAAAGCTGATAGCCTAGGGGACGAATTGGCCATTCAACTCATTCAGCAGTATTGTAAATAGGTGTTGGCCGGCGGCGCGTTTAGTTTAACCTGGCAGGTACCACCAGATCAAATTTTGGAATTTGCACCTGAAATTCTTCGTTATTGATTAATCGTACCAGCGTATAATATCCGTTCATGTATCCCATATCGCTGGTTAAATTACATCCGCTGTTGTAATCGAATTTTTCTCCCGGCGCCAGTATCGGCGTTTCTCCTACAACCCCCTCACCATCCACCACCCGTTTTTCACCTACACTGTCAAAAATATCCCAGTGCCTTCTGATCAACTGAACGGAAAAATCACTTTTATTTTCAATCGTGATGAAGTAGATAAAAAAATAATGCCCCTCTTTTGGGATGCTTTGTCGCGACAAATACCTGACCTCGACAGTAACTTCAATATTGTGTGTTTTTATTTTAACCACCAGTTCAAAATTAAACTCTTTCTTTCAATGTGCGACCATTACAGCTTTTTTTAACAGTAGCTTTTGTTTTCGCTAATCCGATACAATTTCCTTCACCAGTGTTTGCTGATAAATTTTTTCATACAACGGGAGTATTTTTTCGATATCAAATTTTTTGGCTTGAGTAAATGCGTTCTGTTTAAATTGTTCCATTAGTGCATTGTCTTTTAAGAGTTTAAGCGCATTTGCCGCCATCTCCTCCACATCGCCTACCCGGCTCAAAAAGCCAGTGCGGCCATTGATGTTTACTTCGGGCAGCCCGCCGCTATTTGTGCTTATTACCGGCACACGCATGGCCATTGCTTCGAGCGCGGATAAACCAAAACTTTCTGTTTCGGAGGGCAAAAGAAACAGGTCAGCCACGTTGAGAATTTCTTTGGGATCGGCAATTTTGCCCAGGTGAATCACCTCGTGATTCATGTTCAACTGCCTGCAAAGCTGCTCAATGGCCGGTTTTTCAGGACCATCGCCCACCAGTATTAATTTGGCGGGTAGTTGTTTTTTAACGAGATCAAAAATACGCACCACATCTTCCACCCGCTTTACTTTTCTGAAATTACTGATGTGTACCAACAGTTTTTCGCCATTGGGCGCATATTTTCTTTTGATGCAATGCTCCATGGCCACCTCGTATTCCTTGATATTAATAAAGTTTGGGATGACAGTGATTTTATTGTCGATCTTAAACGTGTTCAGAGTGTCTTTCTTGAGGCTTTCGGATACCGAAGTAATTGCGTTACTGTGATTCAAAGAAAAACGAATAACCGGTTCGAAGGCCGGATCGCGTCCTACCAGGGTAATGTCGGTACCGTGCAGGGTAGTCACATAAGGCAGGTTAATTTTTTTAGATTTTAATATTTGCTGCGCGGTATAAGCCACGGAAGCATGTGGAATGGCATAGTGCACATGCAAAATATCCAGTTGCTCATAAACGGCCACATCTACAATTTTACTGGCCAGCACACTTTCATACGGCTGGTATTCAAACAGGGGGTAATCGTTGACACTGAATTCGTGATAAAACAAGTTTTCATTAAACAGGTTTAAACGAAAAGGCTGGCTATAGGACATAAAATGTACTTTATGTCCCTTATTGGCAAGGGCAATTCCGAGTTCCGTGGCTACAACACCGCTTCCACCGTACGTTGGGAAACAAACCATACCAATATTCATAGATCGTTCTTCAAAATTAATGCGCCCCAAAATTACAAATAAAAAAATCGGAATAATGTTAAGAGGTGTTTCACAACAACCAACTACAGGGATATTAATTTCTTGCTGTCGATGCAATAACTATCTTTGCCGCCGGTGAATTATAAATTACATAGCCTCAGTCCTTCGGACGACCTCCTGCTAAAAGAGGGTAAATTGTTGCCTTTGATGGAAGAGTTTTATACCATTCAGGGGGAAGGTTTTAATTCGGGTAAAGCGGCTTATTTTGTTCGCATTGGTGGTTGTTATGTGGGCTGTCATTGGTGTGATGTGAAAGAAAGCTGGGACGCTAACCTGCACCCACTTACCAAAACAGAAACCATTGTTGAACACGTGCTGGCGCAACCGGCCAAAAGTGTGGTGGTAACGGGTGGCGAACCGCTTATTTATAACCTGGATGAATTGACGGGTTTACTAAAAAAAAACAACGTTGAAACCTTTATTGAAACATCGGGCGCTTATGCCTTAAGTGGTACCTGGGACTGGATATGTCTTTCCCCCAAAAAAACAATGGCCCCCTTGCCCGAAAACTACCAGAAAGCCCATGAACTGAAGGTGATTATTTTTAATCAGCATGATTTTAAATGGGCCGAAGAACAGGCTGCCAGGGTGGGTAAAAACTGTTACTTATACCTACAACCCGAATGGAGCAAACAAGCACAACTGTTACCTCAAATTATTGATTATGTAAAAGATCACCCCCAATGGATGATTTCGCTGCAAACACATAAGTACATGAATATTCCTTAGGAGGAAGCCTGAATTTTTTAACACCTGTACACTACTCCTACACTATCCTCGCTTTATCTTCGCTTTATCTTCGCTTTATCTCCGGAGTATCTCTACACCATTATTGCTTAGAATCTGTTAAAATTTAACAAATAATGTATCGTCCTGAAAAAAGTTGACCGTGTTGCACGGTCACCCCAGTTTGTTAAAAAATTGTCCGGGCACACCGGGGTACATGGGTTGCATTTTAAAGTTTTTGCTCTGTTACTGACGCATTTGGCGGGTATTGTGAGCGAATTCGCATTAATTCAACCAATTATCCGGGTATTTGTGTTATCTTTACCTTCATCTTTGAGAATTTTGTAATTCTATCCGTTGTGCGGCCGTGAAACGCCCGTCCAAATTCGATTCATTTTCACAGTTTTTAAGGTTGCGGGCAGTGAAAAGTTTATTGCCCCCCATTCAACTAATAATTAATACATGTCACGTTCACACAAAAATCAGGCTAAGCCAACATTGGCGGCATCTGACAAAAAGAAAACTGCGCCGAAGGCTCAACCGCAGAAAAACACGTTTGCCAATTTCATTACCAAACTTAAAAATTGGTTCAAAGAGCAATCTCAATCCAACCCGAATCAACAAACCATCAAAACCGGTGTTGTAAAATTTTTTAGTCGTTCCAAAGGCTTTGGATTTATACAGGAAGAAAACGGTAACGAAGTATTTGTACACATTTCCGCGCTTACATCACAGATTCGCGAGAGCGACAAAGTCACCTTTAACCTGGCGCCAGGTAAACGCGGAGTAAACGCCATCAACGTAAAAATCGTTTAACACCACAAGAAGTAACTGATTTTGCTTTTTAATTTCCTGTTTAACTAAATACCGCTCCTAAAGCATGAGACAGCTTAAAATTTCAAAATCCATTACCATCCGCGACAGCGCCTCGCTGGAACTGTATTTAACCGAAATCAGTAAAAAAGAAATGATTACGGTGGAGGAGGAAACCCGTCTCGCAAAACTTATCAGGGACGGAGACCACGAAGCTCTTTTAAAACTCACCACCGCGAACCTCCGGTTTGTGGTTTCGGTAGCGAAACAATATCAGCATCAGGGCATTAGTTTACCCGATCTGATTAATGAGGGGAACATCGGGCTTATGAAAGCTGCCAAACGTTTTGACGAAACGCGGGGATTTAAGTTTATTTCCTATGCGGTGTGGTGGATCAGGCAGGGCATCATTCAGGCTGTCGCAGAACAATCGCGGTTGATCCGGTTGCCCATGAATAAGGTGGGGGCCATTAATAAAATTAAAAAAATGCAGGCCTCGCTTGAGCAGGAATTGGAAAGACAACCTACCGCTTACGAACTTTCTGAGGTGTTGGATATGCCTGAAAATGAAGTAGACAGTATCATTGCTTCCTCGGTTTGGCATGTTTCTACCGACGCTTCGATGAGCAGTGATGATTTTAAGCTCAGCGATGTGCTCCAGGATCATAACTCGCCATCGCCTGACGCAACGGTAATTGCTGACTCCCGGCAACTGGAAATTCAGCGAAGTCTTTCTACGCTTACTGAAAGAGAGAGGGATATTATTACTTTATTTTACGGAATAAATAATAAAAACCCGTTTACGTTGGAAGAAATTGGGATGAGGTATGAGTTAACCAGAGAACGGGTAAGGCAGATTAAAGAAAAAGCCCTGCGAAAACTCAGGTATGCCGCCAAAAGTAAAAACCTGAGGGCCTATTTGGGATAAATACGAAAGGGAATTATCCAGCGAATTTTCAAAATTTATGGATTGGTCTGCGGCAAATTACGCTCATATCCCAAGGCCCCTGATTTTATAAAATCGATTACGGCCATGTAATAACTTCTTGCAACCGCCGCCAGACGAAGGTTGGACTTTATGCCGTATACATCGTCCTTAGTCTGCATCAGCGTTTTTGATTCGCGCACATTGTCCTGATACAAGCCTTCGCCATAAACCAGGGGTGAGTTAACTTTACGACACAGGATCAGGTTTCTGGAAAACACGCCGGGGCTTGAGGTCGCGATACAGTTATCCCGTAAATAGGCCGCGTCAAATTGCGAAGCGATGGGAATACCCAACTCTTTGTTGAAATTTTTTACCGTGGCGGCAGCCAGTTTTTCGGACTGGTTAATCTGACTGGTGAGCAACAATCTCAAAAAATTTATTTTACCTTCTGTTTTTCTAAAACTATCGGCGGTTACGGCGCCGCCAATAAAGGCCATGGTGTAATTTTTTTCAGATGGTTTCTTCCAGGGCTCATTGGCCTCGTCCACGTTGTAATGAATAATGACGGTTAGGTGCGGATTAAACCGGTTTATTTTACGCGCGCGATTGGCCAGATCGTAATCTCTAAAAAAGTCCCAGAAAAATTTGTGATCCGTTGCCCTGATTAATTGTTTATAGCGGTCGGCAGTTATCCCTCCGTTCTCCTTTAAGCTATCGAGACACTTCCGTTTTCTGTGTTTGATCCAATCGTTATACGTGCAATCAAAGGAGGTGTGGTCATTTTGACTTCGTGTCATAAACACTTCCGCCCCCTGGTTTTCGAGCAGCGTTTTGAGGTGCATAGCGGTATTGAAGGTTAAAACGCTTTCAAACAATTTTACGGTGTCGGTGGGATCTTTGAGGCTGTCCCATAAAAAATAGAGGTATTTCTGCTCGATGCGCGCGTCGGTTAAGTTGGTTGAAAAGTGTCCCGGATCAAGCGCTATTTTGTATCCTTTTAAGAGTTTATCGTATTTAAAATGGTAAGGTTTTTTATCATCGGTGTAAATGAGCAAACTATCCCGTTGGTATTTGTTGTAACGGATCAATCCCTTTTTATGAATAAGTTCTTCCTGTTGCTTAAAGGTGCTGTTGGCAAAAAATTCGGCCAGGATGGGGATTTCAGCCGCATAGATCACGAGCTCCTTTTTTCCTTTCTCATTCAACAGATAAATAGCATCCCTTTCAAACACGACACTTCCATTTAAAGCTCCCCGAAAATTCAAATAGGTATCAAACCGTTTTTTACAATCGCTGATGGTTTGGGAAAATCCCAAATGCGCTAGGAGGCAAAAGACGATTAAAACTTTTCGACTACTCAAAATTTTCATTTTATATAAAATTACGTGAGGACTCTGCATTAAATTTGTAATTTCAAAAGTATTATTAAACCAGGTATGTTAACAGAGGAACAGGTTTCGAACATCTTAAAAAAAGAGCTCAGCTTTCAAACTTCCCGATCGGGGGGTAAAGGCGGGCAAAATGTAAATAAG
>Ga0075158_10001662_pt1 | contig 16597 bp, 14 predicted proteins | sample JI91814BDNA_FD_70968 | JGI IMG/M metagenome (GOLD analysis project Ga0075158, IMG submission 70968) | Wastewater effluent complex algal communities from Wisconsin, to seasonally profile nutrient transformation and Carbon sequestration -... | ecosystem: Engineered > WWTP > Effluent > Algae... | reverse complement strand
GGTGCCATGCAGCTCATCCAGCTCCACACCAAAAGAGATCTCTTCGCCATGGCACGAACCCTAGAGCCCTATCTCGGCCAAATTCTCCGTCGGTGATTGGAGATGTGATCAAGTGAAAGGGGCTGGGGCCGAACCGATCCAACCTGGCCGGGATCCTCTACGTTTCAATGGAGCCCCAGATTGGAATCCGGGGAAGGCCCAAATCCTACATCGAGGTCAAGGGGAGGAGTTCCGTTTCAATGGAGCCCCAGATTGGAATCCGGGGAAGGGCCCTACACCCAATACGAGAGAAACAGCCAAGCCCTAATGTTTCAATGGAGCCCCAGATTGGAATCCGGGGAAGGGCCTGGAAAGATACGTTTGATGACGCCAGGAGCGCGTAGTTTCAATGGAGCCCCAGATTGGAATCCGGGGAAGGATGGATGAATCTGATATGCATTTATAATATTATAACGTTTCAATGGAGCCCCAGATTGGAATCCGGGGAAGGGAGAGGAATGGGCAAAGTCTTCCAAGACAGGTGCTGTGTTTCAATGGAGCCCCAGATTGGAATCCGGGGAAGGCGCTAGAAACAAGCGGCATCATTAATTGCGCGACGGGTGTTTCAATGGAGCCCCAGATTGGAATCCGGGGAAGGGGGACGGGGTCGAAGTCCTTGCGGTGCTTGGGGTTGCGAGGGGTTTTGCGAGCGATGGCGATTTTGGGTTGGCGCTTTACACCTCATGAGCGGACGGTACTTTGGCAAGTCCTTGGCAGTCAAGGACTTCGAGCCCGCGAGCGGTCCTGCATAATGTCGCCGCACTCCACAGCTCGCAGCGGACTTCGGATGAGTGTGCTTCCTGGGCTACTTTCGATTCTATGTGGGCCGAAGCGGCGCGCGCCACCGCGACCGGGTTTTCACAGAGCAGCTCACCGGACGCGGCAACCATCGCAGAGCCGCTCTCGACAAGCAAGCCGTTTTCCGGTGAACGTGATGAGGGCACCGCAACGCGGAATCCAACTTCGGCACCCAACTTTGGCTCGCCAACCATCCCTTGTGAACGGTCTCTGCTTCTTGCGTTGCCCGCGCTGACTCTGGTTCAGACGATCACCGGCCCCGACTCCGGCGGCTGATACGGTCGACCGAGCGCCCGCACACAGCGCGCCGCCCGCCCCTCGCACGGTCCCAGGTCGATCAGCAGGAGCTGGTCTTCCTCGCGATGAATGTGGGGCGTCAAGTCGGTGATCAGCACCTCCCGCTCGCGGTCCGACAGATCGCACTGAAACACCGAGTACTGCACACGAGGTCCGAGTCCCTTCATGATGCGGTGAACCCGCTGCCAGCGCTCCGGTTCCGCGATGTCGTAACAGATCAGGTAGCGAGTCTTCATCCGATTCCCTTGCCGATCAGCGAGTGCGGAAGCTGGGATACGTCGCCAGCTCACCTTGCACCGTTCGCGCCAGAAGTCGTGCTTGCACCGCCAAGACTCGACGGTAACTGAGCTGATATCCGTAGCGCGGATGCGTTACTTCCTGCGCCATCCGTCGCTCGTACGCCGCAAGGAACGCTCTGCGCCCGCGCTCTTGCAGCGCCACCGCACCGGCAGCCCGAACAAAGTCCAATAGATACGCTTCAGAGTCCTCCCGCTCCGCACCCAGCGCTCGCTGCTTCTCAACTTGCAGACAGATTCTCACCATTGTACAGCGAACACACTTCGTACAGTCCCGAAGCGGTGGCTTGGTCATGCCAGGTCGGCTTCTCTTGGCTCTGATCATTCTGCATATGGCACAAACTGCCCCAGTCCGTAGTGACAGCCGTAGCCGAGGAGCAGAGGCCCAGACACCGCTTGCGCAAACTCGATGCGGAATCCGTAGTAGCCCGTCGTCAGCTCATCATATCGTCGGTGTCGCAAGAATGCCGACCACGGCGGCGTATCTGACTCTGCAAGTCCAAGCGGTCCCATCGTTCGCTCGATCTGCCCGGGAATCGGAAGTCCCCGCAGCCGCAGCTCCCGCACGAGCTGATCCTCTGGTTCATCCCCCCGCTTGCGATGTCGCGGCAGCACAAACGGAGTCCGCGATGCAAACACCGTACTTCTCTGTCCCAGCCGCGAGCCATGCAGACCCGCCACTTGCCCAAGCCCGCACAGCGTCACCGCGAGCGGCTCTGTCTCCGCAGCGTCCGCCGCATACACATACGATGGCAGATACCGCACCCCAAGCAGCGCCGTGACCTCCGAAGGGAGCAGTCCCCCCGGAGCATACACCACCACATGCGTAATCCGCAGCGGACCCCCATGCACTGGATCTGCTGATCCACGACAGTCCGGCACATAGTGAGCATGTCGATGCTGCCGAGTAAGAGGCGTTCCTGCCGCATCTTTTCCCGCCAGCGTAGCCGAAGGCACCCGATGCAGCGCCAGCGCCGCTCGCCGCAGTGCCTCTCCCACCACCACCGCCCGCGTCAACAGCGGCAACGTCTGCCCCATCAGCGCCAGCTCGGCCACGGTCGGCAAAAGCCCTTGAGAAAGCTCGGTTTGTTCGTTCATGGCCATCATTGCGACTTGTAGCGGCACCGTATCAAAAACCTCCGAACCTGCCAGCCAGAACCAGCACGGTCTACCACCCAAGACGCCATCGCCCACGGTTCGTCACGAAAAAGTCCGCAACAAGCCGAGGTATCGAGCGCTACGGAGCGAGAGCACTTGCGACAGCAGGGATCTGTCCATCGCAGCATTTTTTGAATTTCTTGCCGCTGCCGCAAGGACAAGCATCGTTCCGACCCGGCTTGGGCGGCGCGAGGTAGGGGCTCTCTGCAACGTAGTTCGGAAAGGACTGTAGACGACTCTCATTCAGTGCGACCATTTTGCGAGCACACGCTTCCGCTTGGTCCAAATCGCCAGCACAGCGGAAGAACTCGATCGCGGAATCGAGCGCGTCGATGGAATCAGGATGCTGGGACAGATGCTGCTCCATCGCAGCCCTTGCTTCCTCCTTCCGACCCGCAGACAGGAGCAGGAAGTGACGTTCAGGCAGCAATCCTTCGTATTCAGAGCCCAGAGCCGGGCTGAGCACATCATGAAGCCGGAGTGCATCCTCTGCGCGCTCACAGTCCTGCAACGCATCCATCACCGCTGTCATCCACTCCATGAGCATCTCATCACAAAACCCGTCGAGCGCATCGAGCTGCATCGGCCTGCCTTGTAGCTCGGTGGCAAGTCGAGTAAGCAGCGCCACGCAGTGATCAAGAGACTCCGCAGGAAACTCTGCTTCCGGCAACTCTTCATGAAACTCACCGCAGTCTTCACAAAGCAAATCTGTCTCGGAGTGGGCACCGAAACAGTCCTCACAAGCAATTGCTAGCTCATCCGCAAGTGGCAGTAGATCCGAATCGAGCACAGGCGGGACATACTCGTCCCCTTCGTCGTTTGGATACTGCTCGGGCGCTTCGCCTACCGACGCCACCAAGCGCGGATACGAGACTCCTTCCTGTTTGATTCCCTCCGATTCCACGCGGATTCGATGTCGCAGCTCATCCCCGAAATCGAACAGATACAGGAACTCCTTGCCAGGCTTGCAGCCTCCCTGCTGAAGCGGAATGCGGGGATTCCCATCGGAGGAAATCCCGCTCTGATCCCACGCCCGACCCGACATAAAGAACGCATACATATGGTCGTCATCCAGCGCGAAGTGCTCCTGTATCGCGTGGTGCAGATCGCGAAAGGTCTGCGAGGACAGCAGCTCGATGGTCCGAGACACCGAAGGATCACGCTCAGGAACGATGTGAAAGACATACGTTCGCAACGCCAGCTCGCTGCGCTTTGACGCACTCATCCGTGCGGAAGGAGTCGCTTTGGACACAGAAGTATTTTTACGCATGAGCGGACAATGTCTCCGCGAATCCGAGAGATCAAGCCCACACTCCGGCAGAGTCTGCTTGATGGTGCGCCGAGTTAGATATTTGGAACCGAAATGAAGTCCCGCACGTTTGTTGGTTAAGGGCAACAGCCCCTGGGATCTATTCTGAGCGTGCTACTTTAATGGAGAAGAGCAGTCCGGCACCAAACCGTGTCCACGCACGGGGCTCAGTTCGCCTCCGAAAGCAGGTGGTATCGCTTAAGACCTGGCCGAAGGCAAGACAGCCACGTTAGACGCTGACTCTTGTTCTGGCCTATACAGCAGTTTCCGAGACCGACGTCCCGCAAAATGCAGCTAGAACTTGCCTGATTTATCCGAGAGGATGTAAGGTGCTCGCCATCAGGCCATAAGAAAGCAGACGAGGCTCCCGAACGATGACGACGGAGGATATCCCGCTAATCTGTGGCAACCCTGGAATGGTTGACGGTGCCTCTGGCTCGCCTGCAACGTTTTCCATGTTCGCGCTTCCGTTCGCCTATCGTGGCGAGTTGCGGGAGGAGGAACGTGGAACCGGACCGAGGTTCGTTCCCGAAACGATCGGCAAGGAAGATCATCGTTGGAAGTACTTCACGGTCGAGAGTGCCAAGTCTCTGTTTGAGCAAGCTAGACACTATGTGCTCGATGAAATAAGGCGCTGCGATAGGGGATTCACCTTTTCACGCGGCGGACGGTGTCTGTCGATCCATTTGGCGCCACCGCGGTTGGTACTCTTTCCGGGGCGCCAGGATTCGTCCGAGGCAGATCCATTGCGAATAGGTTTCTTGATCGTGATGCTGTATTTCACAGCCCCGTCAGACGAGCCTGTCTATCTTGATGATCTCTTAGCCCTGAACGAACTGTATCGCTACTGCCGTGAGCCGTATCCCGGCCATCGAGAGCATGGGTACAAATATGCTTTAGAGAAGGACATTGCAGGTCTTAAAGATATATATGCCGGCCGCTGGCTTCGTTGGCTCCGGAATGCACCGGGGCTACATGTCGAAGCCGATGATCTGACTGCTTGCGGAGATAATCGAGCCTTTGTTTGGACCTGTGCTGTTCTGAACAAGGGGAGTACAACGGTACGAGAGTCCTTTGCTTCAACAGGTGACACCGCGACCGCATTCAAGGACTTTGAACTGTCGTGTTGGATCAAACTTTTGAACGTAGATAAACCGGGTGGCACGGCCCTACTAGGCAACGACTATGAAAGGGAGTGGGCCAAAAAACGTACCTATGTACGCTGGGAAGCGTACGGCTCGCTCTACGGGATTCACTTTCATGGTGGGGCTATGATGGGGCCTCCCAATGCAGAGCTGCATCTCTGGCGTCATTTCATGGGGATCTACTTCGATCAAACCCTTCTTCTTTTGTACTTGCGTATCGCGTTATTCCAATTCAGCGAACGACTTAGTGCGATTTCTAGCACAGCCTATAAGAGTGGACGGATCCTGCCAAATTTTCATAATTCCGAAATTGACATAACCGAAGAAGAAAAAAAGCAACAATGGCGAAGAGAATTTCAAGAATTGCGCTGGTCATTTGCGCTGTTCTCTAATGTGTACGGTTTTCCTTTGCTATCGAATCAGCAGCAAGGAATTGAACTGTACACGCTCGCTCGTGAACATATGGACGTCCGCGAGTTATTCGAGCAAGTCCGTCAATCGATTCACGACAGCCATGAGTATCTGCAAGTTGAATCGGAATCAAAACAGACCGAGACGACAACTCGGCTCACCGTCGTTGCCTCGATTGGACTTGCATTCAGCGTGGCGGCAGGGATTCTTGGAATGAATATGTTTGACAAAGAGAACCTGCAAGGCCTTGGAACCGGAATAATCATATTTTTCGTGCTTCTGGGTGTTTGTCTTCGTGGGCTTGATGTAGTTGCGAAGAACTATTCAAAACTAATGCGCCACCTTGACACCGAATAGGAAACAGGATGACCACGTACTACCTACGTATCGAAGCAGTGAACTTGGCGAACTTCGTCTACGACACCCAAGATCTTTCGACGATTCGAGGCGGAAGCATGCTCATTCGCGAGGCTGTGGCCCGGCGCATCGGACAGCGGTTCCCGGACTTAGAAGCGGTTTCGGTAGGGGCTTCGGCTGGGCTGTTCCGGTTTGAAGTTTCCGAAGTGCATACCGGCAAGTCAAAAGAGCAAGCGTTGGCAGTGCGGAACAGCGTGGCGGAATGGCTTTCCAGAGATGACGAACTTTCCCACGCCACCTTTGTGGTCGATGTAACGAAGGCTGCGACCAGATTTGTCCTCGCACGAGAGCGGCTCCTTGCCAAGAATCGTTTTCGTCAGATGCAGCAGCCTAGTTTGATCATGCCAGGGCTTGCGCCACTGGCACGGACAGAATGTCAGATCGATGGGCTGCGACCGGGTGTCCGTGTTGAGCGAATTGCCGACCAGGATGTTTGGTATAGCGAAAGTACATATGTACGTCGAGGTTTTGGACGCAACATGAAGCGTCATTTCTATGAAGAAGAGTCAGGCGTGAGTTGGGGTGTTTCTGAATCTGAACGTCCAGTGGTCTGGGATTTTGAAGAGCTCACGGGAGATCCAAGTCAGGGCAGTTTGCATCACAAAATGGCTCTCATCTACCTGGATGGAAATCGATTCGGAAAGATTCAAAGCAGAGTCTGTACAACGGAGGAAATTCAGAAGGATTTTGACCGAACGGTTCGCGAGTATCGGAAAACGCTATTGTCTGAATTGATCCGTTGGATCAAGGATAAACCTGACTGGACAACTCAGGATGGAAGACATCGCATTGAAACGTTGCTATGGGGGGGCGATGAAATCATCTGGGTTGTTCCTGCATGGCAAGGTTGGGCAACACTGTCCTTTTTCTTCGAGCACACCAAAGACTGGACGTTTAGGCAGAATCCGCTGACCCATGCGGCGGGACTTGTCTTTGCGAGTAAGAATTCCCCCATTCAGCGAGTGAGGAGTCTTGCAGAGCGACTGGCTGGTCTGGCGAAGGAGCAAAGTAGAGAGGAAAACTACTTTGCGTACCAAGTGCTCGAATCCTTTGACTATGTCGATGATGATATCTCGTGCCACCTCAAGAAGCGATTTCCAGCGATGCAATCAGCGCAGACTTGGGCAATTGCCGCAGAGAAGATGCAGATGATCGCAAAGGATGTCGCAGCGCTATGTGCAGATGAACAGTTTTCGAAAAGTAAGCTTCATCAGCTAGCTGCTGGTTCGCAGCACGAGGTTGCACTCATCGAGAATGGGTTCGATCCCAAGGGGCAAGCAAGCTCGACGATCGCCTCTCTCAAGTCGCAGGTTGGAGCCCTCCGATGGCATCACGTTGCTGAACTTTGGGACTATCTACCCAGTTCGGTAGGGAGGGGGCCATGATTTCAATACACCTAGATGTCACATTGACGCTGGTCGGACCGATTCTTACCAAGTCCACCACTGCTGGACTCGCTGGCATTGGTGCCGCAATGGCAAAGTCCGATGATTCATACTTTCTGCCATTCTCTCTGGTGAGGGGACGATTTCGCCAGTCGCTGGAGGAACTTGGCTGCGAGTCGGTCACCGATCTATTGGGGCCGGACCCGAAATCTGCCGGTGATACTGTGGACCCCAGGCGGGGGCGGCTTCTATTCAGTGACTTTCGACATAGGGCCAGCCGGGGACGACGGCTCAGCCACCGGGTTTCTATTGACCCAGAGCGCGGAGCAGCAGCCAGTCGAGAGCTCTTGGTGATTGATTCGCCGTTCGCGCCCGGTGAGCCAGTCGAGTTCTCAGGGACGATCTCCTATTGGGCGGCTTCAGATGCTGCCGCGAACGACATTGAGCGCCAGGTGATGCTGGGTTTGCGCTTTATCACCAGCTTTGGCAGCGGGCGAACGGTCGGTTTTGGTCGCCTGAAAGAGGTCATCTTACAGCGTCGGGAGCGGCCGATTGGTTCAGCAGGACTCAGTGCCAGTGTTCAGTTCACTCACACGGATTGTCTATCTCTAACACTTAGCGAGTTTACTGGCCCACTCTGTGTCGTTAAACGACCATCTGGGAAGAACCTCTTCGTATCAGATGAAGCGATTCCCGGCAGTGCAATCAAGGGGGCGCTGGCAGAGCTACTCAGTAAGCTGCCTCCTTCCAACTACGACGCGCTTCGCCACAACCTTGACCGTGTTCGATTCACTCACGCCTTCCCTGGTAAGGATAAGCGACCAATGATTCCGCCTCTCTCCTTGGTGAAAGTGAAGAAGGCGGCTCCCAACGCCCAGTTGGGAGCGAGGGAAGATACGGTCCTGCTGGATGTCGCGCTCTGTTCGGGGCCGATTACGGTAAATGGTTGCGCTCCGGAATTCTCGGTGGATTGGAAGGATCGCAGCGATGTGCAGAGGAAGTTTGGTTGGCCCGTCGTGAAACGTGAACTGCGTGTACGTACCGCCATCAATCGAGAACGGCAGCGAGCAGATGAGGGAATGTTGTTCGCTTACGAGATGATCAACCCAGACAATCTTCTCTGGCACGGCCACGCTGATCTCGGTCTGGTTGAGCCGGCCCAGAAACAGCAGGTTGCAAGCGATCTCGCAGCCGTGTTGCAGGAAGGGTTGCCTGGGATTGGGAAGACCAAGGCTCATGCGCAGCATGTCACACTGAAGCCATTGACAGAGCGCCCGAGAGCACGTTCTCAGGATGGCTGCTGGCTTCTGTGTGTGCAAACGCCTGCCCTACTTGTGGATCCCTTGCAATTTCAGTCGTGTCTAGACATCGACGATTTGAGAGAGCAGTACCAGCAGATTTTCGATCAACTGGCAGCTTCCGGTGGTCTGTCGAGAGGAGCTCTTCATGTTGAACGGATTTTTGCAACGCAGGCGATCTATGGTGGTTATTTGGTGCATCGATTCCAGAGACCCGATCTGCCGGATAGACCATACCATCCATTCCTACTTACCGAGCCAGGCAGTGTGTTTGTCCTTCGACACACAAATACACTGGATACAAAGAAGATTGAGTTACTGATCCAATCTTGGCAAGACCATGGGCTACCTTTGCCGAATTGGGCCACTGCTCGTTATGGCAACACATGGCGAACGTGTCCCTTTTTGCCTCAAAATGGTTTTGGTGAGGTTGTTACGTACACGATTCCCAAAGACCGTGACGCGACAAAGAGTAATCGTGATGTCGGAGAGGTCTCCTATGACGTTTAAGGAGCGGTTTACGATTTGTGGTATCCTGACCACCCAGAGCTCACTCCATATTGGCTGTGGTCAGACCATAGCTCATCCAGAATTGAAGTATCGTGACGGTAGCTCTCATCGGAGGGATGTGGACATATCGGCGGTAGTCACTGATCACCGATGTAAGCCGTACATTCCGGGCAGCTCTCTCAAGGGTCGCCTACGTTCGATTTTGCGACATCAAGTAGACCAGGTCATGCTGGATTTCTTATTCGGAACGGAACAGCAGAAAGACGATCGGTCGCGGGCTGGATGTCTCGAGTTTGGGGACTCCATGTATGTTGACGGGCCACCAACACATGCTTCTTTGAATGTGCCGTATTGGCACAATGAGCGTGGAACCGGGATACTCTCTGCGGTCGCCATTGACCGTAAGACCAGAACTGCCGCAGATGAGAAACTGCTCCATCGCGAGTTTGTTCCGCCATTGAGTACATTCTCGGTAGAGATTACCGGGAATGGGCTCAACGAAGAATCCATCGCAGTGCTGCTTCATGGACTCGATCAGCTCAGAGTGCCCGGCTTTGGGCTTGGGGCGGATAGTGGTGATGGGCAAGGCTGTCTTTCTTGGCAGCTCAAGCTGATTCGTCGTCTGCGCAAAGCCGATCTGGAGACTTGGAAGCTGCAGCCACTGCCACCGATTGGAACAGCTGCGGGGAGCCTCTTGGACGCAGCGGAACTCCAAGCGATTCAGAAACGAAGTGTAGCGTATGGAGCGACCAATAACTGTGATGGTCCAGCCGTGAGATTGACCATCAAGCTGCACTTCTCTGGGCCTTTCCTTGTCAATGACCAGTACCAAACTCAAGCTCGAACGACGAATCAAGGTGACCCGAGCTTTGCTCCGCTCCGCGACATCAATGGCGAGACTTTGCTTCCGGCTCGGTCCATTCGTGGAGCACTTCGGAGTCAGGCTGAGCGAATTTTACGTACTCTCAGTACAACCGCGATACCACACAAAGCTGGAGCACATTCTTGTGATGCTATCTATGCCATCTGCGACCTTGGCAAGTTGTGCTTGGCCTGTCAGCTTTTCGGAACAGCGGGTTGGCGTGCACCACTGTGGCTCTCAGATTTTACTCCAGACCCGATGAATGGAGGGGCAGCGGGGATTCCTCTTGAGCAGGAATTTCTTGCGATCGATCGTTTCACGGGAGGGGGCGCAGATGGGCTGAAGTTTCACGGCAAATTCGCATACAAGCCCATTTTAACTGGCACATTAAATCTTGCGATGAAAGAACCATGGATGCTAGGCTTCTTATGCCTGTTACTCCGAGACTTGGCAGAGGGTGATATTTCTTTAGGGTTCGGTGCGTCCAAAGGCTATGGAGCCTGCCGCGCCGAGTTCGACTGGGCGCAGTTGGGAGGCACTGATGAGAGGAAGGCTTGGGTGAGGGCCTTCCGAGAGAAGTGTCCAAAGCCCTTCAACATACCCGTAGCGAGAAATGCTGAGGAGGAGATTCGCCATGCCGTTCCATAATCCGTACCACTTTGTTCCTGTTCTCAAACCGAATGCAGCCCCGGATGCGGACTTACATGTCACCCATGATCGATATGTAGAAGAAACGGCTTCGGGCCGTTTAGTTTGTCGTTTAGAAACTGAAGACCCAATTGTACTTGGGCATGATCGAACGGGGCGTGTTGTAAATCCGTTCTTGCGTAATGGATTGCCTTCAATCCCTGCCTCGAGCCTAAAGGGCTTGCTTTCTTCACTGGCAGAAGCCGCTAGTAACTCTGCATTTAAAGTGCTTGAAGACCGTCAGTATTCGTACCGAGTGGGCATGAACATGAGGCCGCTCGGAGCACTTGGAATGATTGTGTTGGAATCAGGTCGTTACAAACTGCGCCCACTGGCATTGCCTCCATTACGGTGGGTGAACGGAGGTGTGCAGATCCCAGATGAATTTCAAAAAATGTTCCGCGATCCACGCCGGCTCAAAGTCTATGTCGATGGGTACCAGAATGTACCAAAAAACGGAATAGCTTCACTGGTAGTTCAAAATGGGTCATTCTTGGCGAAGGCGCCAGATTCGTTTTCTTCGGGGAAAAGACAAATTTGGCACATGAAGCTTGATAGAGGAGATCTAAAACAACACAAACTGCACATTAAACCAGCTGGTAACAATCAATATGTGCTTGGATACAAATCTCATAATCCTGATATCTTAACCGATTCTGAGTATCGTGGAAAGGGCCAACCGGCTGGATATGTTCGTGGAATTCTGCGGGTGCTGGGCATAGACGGGCGAGAGAGCACAATTCCGTCGACCAAAAAGCATGAGATATTTATACCATATCCCGAAGAGATGGAACGAGAGCCGACCTTCGATGCAAATGCGGCAGTGGAGGTCTTTCATGTGCTTGCTGACGAACGCACCGGGAAGGATCCACATCTTCCCTTTGAATTGAGTGGCATGACTCGAACCGAGCACGGCACAATTCGGTTGCAGGATGGCGACATTGTTTTCTTTCGGCCCAATCCAGACAAACCCAGTATTGTAGAGGAGATATCACTCTCATCAGTCTGGCGTCGGCGCGTGGATGGAGGCAGTCACGATTTTTTTCGTCAGATCGACCCCGAAGTCCTCCCATTTAATCCAGATAGGAAAACGGTGTCGATTGCAGAACAGCTCTTTGGCTATGTCGAACAACGTAACAATGGACAAGAGTGCCCCAAATCTGCCAGAGCACTCGCTGGCCGACTGCGGCTCCAAGACGCTCAGTTGCATCCGGCTGATCAGCAGTTCCCACTTGAGCCGTCAGTGACGCTAAAGGTACTCGATTCGCCTAAGCCGCCGAGTCCTTCTATGTACTTCAAGCGCGGAGAAAAAATGGCAGGAGATTCCAATTTCATTGCTAAAGACGAATTAAGAAAAGGGCGATTTCTGCCACAGGGAAGGAAATTCTATCTGCATCGACTCGGAGATGATGAACGTCCTTGGGTAACCAGACATCCCGATGAGACAATTGACCAGAAGAGTATTGTGACCCCTTTGAGATCGGGTTTAATTTTCTACTTTCATATTGACTTTTTTAACCTTAGCTCTCAAGAGTTAGGGCTTCTTTGCTATGCACTGCGTCCGACACAGTCCTTCCGGCACAAACTCGGAATGGGCAAAGCGCTTGGACTTGGACGGGTACGAATCGACCCAGCAGGGCTGTTCCTGATCGAGCGCTCGAATCGTTACGGTGTCGATGATCCGACCCAAGCGCCACGCTATCACCATGCCCTGGTGGAGGCTGGAGAGGCACTCGCTCAGTGGCCTGAGGAGTATAGAGAGGAACGCCGAGCAGCAGAATGTGTGGAGCGTCAGGACTGGCTCGATTCGAAGCGCAAGGGATTCAGGGCCAGCATGAACCAGACGATCCAATCTGCTCTCGAACTCCTCGGAGATCCAGCCAAGGTTCGGTACAGGGTGCGCACGCCCCAGGTTCAAGACGGCGATGCGGAGCGGGAAACCTATCAGTGGTTCGTTGCTAATGACAAAGCCAGGGAGCATGGACTCCCTCCATTGCCGACGGACGATGCCGATCTTCCAACACTCCCGGAAATGCGGCGCCTAAATACTAGGTGATGCCTCGCCATGAAGACTCTTCACTTCTTTCTAGGTGGCCGCGATCTGGAAACTGTGACCATCACGCAGCTCCTCAATGAGACCTGGCCGGGTTCCTACTCGGACTACGGGCTTAGCTGGGGGGCGCGCTCGTCTGCCTACGAATCCGAAATCCGCGCTGCGCTTGCCGCAAATCGTACACCCGTCCTCGTTGAGTTGGAAGATGACCTGGGTCTACCTAAGGACTCCGTGATCGTCGTGGATCATCACGGGGACAGGAGCGGAGATGGACGTCCGACATCTCTCCATCAAGTGTTCGCTTTGCTCGCGTTGCCGAGGGACCGCTGGACTCGGTGGTTTGAGTTGGTTGCAGCCAATGACTCCGGCCACGTCAATGCAATGCTAGATGTCGGTGCAACTCCCGATGAACTCCGGAGGGTGCGAGCAAGCGACCGTGCCGCTCAAGGGATTACCCCAGAGCAAGAGCGTGCCGGGGAGGAGGCAGCGCGTTCTGCGCGGTCCTACGAAAACGGGGATCTTCTCGTGGTTGATTTACCGCACAATCGCACCGCCACTGTAACGGATCGTCTTCATCGTGCTCTTGGGGGGCCAGGATACGAGAACCTACTTATCTGTTCTCCTGACGAGGTGAACTTCTATGGGAGCGGTGACCTCGTCCATCTACTGTCAGGACTGCTTCCGGGGGGATGGCGCGGCGGCGACACTCGACACGGCTTCTGGGGGGCGCATGCAGGGCACGCAGCAGCTTTGGGAATACTGATTTCTGCGCTAAAAGACCGTCGCGGAGCTAATCAACCTAGCGGAACGTAGTACTGTTTTTCTCCGAATAGGAGACCGAGCTGCTTTTGTAGGTCGTCGCGGTCGAAGAGGGTCAGGCGATAGGCACCAACGGCGGCTCGGGCTTCTGGGGTGAAGTGAGAGGTTGCGATGAACAGACCGTGAGTGGATGGTCTTTGCTTCAGCGCAGAGATGAACTCCTCCACCATGCGCGGTCCGATGTTGTCTCTGTGCCGCTTGCACTGGATGACGTACTGTCTTCGCTCTTTGCGCAGTCCGTCCGTCGATTCCTCCCGGACTGCGGTCAGATCCACGCCATCGTCATGGACACCGCCCGTAACTGTCACCTCCACAAATTGCAGCTCCGCGAGCATGCGGCTGATCAGATGCTCAAAGCTGTGCGGACTGATGTGCAGCAGGCTGCGCGGTCTGGTCAAGATCCGTTTCACCATGCGCTGGATGGCATCAATGTCCGCCGGTTCCATCACCGGAAGGGAGCAGAGGCGCTCAATCAAGTCCACCTCTCCGAACGTGCCAAGGAGCTCAATCGCACGTCTGCGAACCACTCCCTTCGAGGACAGGAGCAGTCGGAGCAATCGTTCGACCGCCGCCGTGGGAACGATGGCAGCCCCGTGACGTTCCACCGCGTCCAGTGCCGAGAGCGCGATCTCTTCCGATGGATCTGAGACTAGATCCAGCAAGCTGCGCAGACTAATCGAGTCAAGTTGTGAGCGTGCCAGGGCCCGAAGAGCCTGCGCTCGTACCAGCGAAGGACAGCGGGGATCAAGCGCCATTGGAAGGAGTGACTGCGCTTCGTGCAGCGCTCCTTCCATATGAGCCGTCAGAATCTCAAGTGCCACCATACGAGACGAGACCTGCTGACCCTGAACCGCATGATGTCGCAGCGCTGACAGAGCATGCCGCTTCTCGTCCTCATCCAGCACCGCAGCGATCTCGAACAGCATCTCACGGACCAGCTTATCAGGAAGTTGCTGCTGCTCGATGGCCACCAGCAGCGGAACCATCACGTCCCGACCTCGGTTGATCAGTCGGTGCCGAGTTTGAGCAATCTCGTCAATGTCTCGTGATTCCTCACGAGCAAACTGAAACTGAGCAATGAGGCGGGCCGGTTCCATGAGGGCATGGCAACGCGGACCCCTCCCTTTGTCAAGTGCCAGTTGCGCTACTCAACCCCAGGATCGCACCGCCCTTGCAGCAACGAGGTGTTTCAATGCCCTTTAAGACGGGCTTGGGTACTGCGGGACGGCAAAATCGCTCGGGCTCACACCCGGCACAAAGGTTTCAATGCCCTTTAAGACGGGCTTGGGTACTGCGGGGGAGGACAGAATGAATAGCAACCTCGGAAGTAAGAAGCGTTTCAATGCCCTTTAAGACGGGCTTGGGTACTGCGGGTCATCTTGAACAGCGATCTTAATGCCCGAGTAAGAGGGTTTCAATGCCCTTTAAGACGGGCTTGGGTACTGCGGGCATGGCAAAACCATGCTAGACCATGACTACAAACACTTGTTTCAATGCCCTTTAAGACGGGCTTGGGTACTGCGGGGCAGTAAAGCAGACAGTGCTGTATCCCGGATTCATGTTTCAATGCCCTTTAAGACGGGCTTGGGTACTGCGGTTCGCCGAAGACCAGCGCCACCTCGAAGAAGGGGGTGTGTTTCAATGCCCTTTAAGACGGGCTTGGGTACTGCGGGGGAGGCGGAGAGCACATTCTCTCGCGCCTCCTCCATGTTTCAATGCCCTTTAAGACGGGCTTGGGTACTGCGGGGGGCTAGTGGTCCTCATTCAGATTGACGTTGACTTGTTTCAATGCCCTTTAAGACGGGCTTGGGTACTGCGGCGTCAGACCTGGCTGTACGACACTCGAGGGATTCCGGGTTTCAATGCCCTTTAAGACGGGCTTGGGTACTGCGGTGGTCACACTAAAAATGCTGGACGGACCGTATGCCGGTTTCAATGCCCTTTAAGACGGGCTTGGGTACTGCGGCCTGTCCCTCCACCCCGCCATCGCCGCCACCGTCGTATTGTTTCAATGCCCTTTAAGACGGGCTTGGGTACTGCGGTTCAGCAAACTGAATGGTGACGCTGGTAACACGATGTTTCAATGCCCTTTAAGACGGGCTTGGGTACTGCGGTCCATTTTGAAGAGACGGTGTCGGAACGAGGAGCGGGGTTTCAATGCCCTTTAAGACGGGCTTGGGTACTGCGGACCCGACATATTCGCCGAACTGATGTCTGATACCGGACTTGTTTCAATGCCCTTTAAGACGGGCTTGGGTACTGCGGTTCGAGTCCTGGTGGAAGAGTTCGGTCGACCAATCGATTGTTTCAATGCCCTTTAAGACGGGCTTGGGTACTGCGGTGTAGAGCTGATCGATTTTGTCCTGCAGATCTTTTGGTTTCAATGCCCTTTAAGACGGGCTTGGGTACTGCGGGCCGCCGCTCTTGCTCTGGGAGTAGCGAGCAACGTGTTTCAATGCCCTTTAAGACGGGCTTGGGTACTGCGGTCCAAGTAAAATGGAACCTCGACATCGGGCTCAACTTGTTTCAATGCCCTTTAAGACGGGCTTGGGTACTGCGGTCGATCGTGATCATGTGGAAGGTGGTCGGTTTCATGTTTCAATGCCCTTTAAGACGGGCTTGGGTACTGCGGAGACCCCCTCCGAAGTCCTTGATTTCCAAGGGGTTGCGAGGGGGTTTTCGCTAACCTCGGTCATCGGGGGCCTTTGGAGGGTCGGTAAGGGCATCTTTTTAGGCTCGATTTTCGGGATTTCCGTCGGAAACCGGGGGATCACTAACCTCACCTGTTTGAACGATATTTCGGTGGGGGGGTGGGGAGCAAGCGCTAAATTACGAAATATCCGTCGGGTTTTTGGCTCTGGCGGGCGCGGCCCAGCAGGACGGGCTTGCCGGAGCAGGTGGCGCACAGCGGCTGGATGCATAGGTTGTCGACTTCTTCGTTGAGGAGCGGCGTCAGTAGGCGCGTTACCTCGACCAGGGTTCGGCCTTCGAGCAGAAACACGCTGAGCTGAAGCCGCGTGCCGAGCTGCGACAGTGCCTTGGCCATCCGGGTGCGGCGGCGATCGTCGGGTACGTCGTAACAGACGAGTAGCAGCGCCATCGCGTTAGACCTC
>Ga0075158_10001660_pt1 | contig 16614 bp, 8 predicted proteins | sample JI91814BDNA_FD_70968 | JGI IMG/M metagenome (GOLD analysis project Ga0075158, IMG submission 70968) | Wastewater effluent complex algal communities from Wisconsin, to seasonally profile nutrient transformation and Carbon sequestration -... | ecosystem: Engineered > WWTP > Effluent > Algae... | reverse complement strand
GACGTCGAGTCCGGCGGCGTCTCGACCGGCCGCGCCGAAGTGACCATGACCTGAACAAGGACCTGAACAAGGACCTGAACAAGGACCTGAACAAGGACCTGAACAAGGACCTGAACGCGGACGCTGGCGATCGCCAGCGCCGCATGAACCGCGGCGTGATGTCGACATGACCACCACGGACATTCCTCCGCGGATCCGCTGGACCGAGGCGGGCGAGCCCCACGAGGCCCGCTGGCGCTCGGAGAGCGGCAGCCCGCCGCCCAAACGGGTGATCGTCGCCGACGACAGCCTGACCGCCGACGCCGCCTACCGCCTGGCCTGCGAGGGCACCGCGATGCTGTGGCGCGGAGATTTTAACAATGCCCGCCAATTATTAAAGGCCGTCACGCGGCGGGCCGAGCGGGCCCCTCGCAAGCCCTCCACGAGCCCGGCCGAGGCGTTTCACCTCCACCGCCAGGCCCAGTCGCAGCGCGCGCGGACCCTGGCGATGCTGCTGATCCCGCTGGCGGACGATCACACCATCCCGCTGCGCCGCGCCCCCGACCTGCGCGCGGCCTGCGACGAGGCGTACGGCCCGGCGGACGGCCCATCCGTCACCTCGCTGCGCGAGCTGCTCGGCCTGGTCGGCGCGCACGAGTGGCGCAAGGCCGGCGTCGAGGTCCCCGCGCTCGGCGCCCGCGTCCACCCGCACTACGGCGTGTTCTCACCGATCCGCGGCGAGTACGTCGGGCTGGTCGCCGAGGCCCCGCTGCCCGCGACCTCGCTGGCCTTCGACATCGGCACCGGGACCGGGGTCCTGGCCGCCGTGCTCGCGCGCCGCGGCGTCGCCCGGATCGTCGCCACCGATCAGGACCCCCGCGCGCTGGCCTGCGCCCGCGACAACCTCACGCACCTCGGCCTCACCGCGCAGGTCGAGCTGCAGCGGGCCGACCTGTTCCCCGCGGGTCAGGCCGCGCTCATCGTCTGCAATCCACCATGGATCCCCGCGCGGCCGAGCTCGCCCCTCGAGCACGCGCTGTACGACCCAAACAGCCGGATGCTGCGCGGCTTCCTCGGCGGTCTGGCGGCCCACCTGCTGCCCAATGGCGAGGGCTGGCTGATCCTCTCGGACCTCGCCGAACACCTGGGCCTGCGCACCCGCGACGAGCTGCTCGCCGCGATCACGGCCGCCGGTCTGAAGGTCGTCGGACGCCTCGACGTCCGCCCGCACCACCCACGCGTCTCTGATACGAGCGACCCGCTGCACGCGGCGCGCGCGGCCGAGGTGACGTCCTTGTGGCGCCTCGCCGCCGCGGTCTGACCGGGCGACGCGCCGGCGCGCGTCGCCCTCCATTCACTAGCGATAGGTCATGAGCTGGCCGTTCATGCGCGCCGTCTGACCCGCCGAGAACGTGTTCATGCACGAGTCATCGGTGTAATCCATGAAGTTGTAGATCGGGTCCTGCCCGGCGATGTTCGCACACGAGTCGCGGCCGACCGGGCAGCCGAACGCGGCCGACTTCTCGGCGGGCGTGTCGGACACGAGGTCGCCGCCGGAGCTCGCGTTCTTGGCGCAGCCGCCCTGGAACGTGTGGTAGAGGCCCGCCCAGTGGCCGACCTCGTGGGTCGCGGTGTCGCCGAGGTTGTACGGCGCCGCGGTCCCGCCGGGCACGCTCGAGTTGAGGATGACGACGCCGTCCATCAGCGGGGACTTGTTGTAGTCCGACGGGAAGGTCGCCCAGCCGAGCAGGCCGCCGCCCAGATTGGCGAAGTAGATGTTGAGGTCGCCCTTGCCGCCCTTGCGCAGCGTCGACTTGGCCTGCGACTCGGCGGCCGTGCCCATGCCCATCGTGTACCAGGCGTTGTTGACCGTCGTGTCCGTGCCGACCAGCGAGAACGACACGCCCGAGCTGGCGTACGCCGCGTTGAGCACGTTGATCTGATCGTTGATCTGCTGGGTCGTGACGCCGCCGTTGCCCTGGCTGTCCTTGATGATGTGGATGTACGTGGGCACCACGCGCGGCGCGAACGAGATGTCCGGCGAGATCGCGAAGCGGCCCAGATAGTCCGCCTCCATCGCCGAGATCTTGTCGAGCGACGGCGTGCTCCCGCAGCGGTGGGACAGCCCCGCGGCGCCCAGCGAGTCGAGCCCGGCGCACGCGTTGTCGTCCTCGTGGAGCGTACACGCGTCGAGCAGCTCCTCCTCGGTCTCGGGCGCGGCGACCACGGTCGCTTCACGCTGCTCGTCGGGCGCGTCACACGCGAGGAACAGAGCGGCGGTCACAAACATCCAGGAGTATTTTGCTTGCATCGTCACGGACTATACACGCCAGCCACCACAGAAAGCTCGCGGCGACATCGCCGCCGCAATCACCGCACTGGGGGCTCCAGCTCCCACAGGGCGCCGATGCAGAGGTTCGCGTGTGACTGCATTCATGGGTGTCGTGTTTCGCCGGTCGAACCATTGTTCGGCCGGTTATGACGGCAGTCCTTCGAGGGCCGTCCCGCTTGCTCGCGGTCAGCGGGGCCGGCTGCGGCGGACCACCGCCATCACGGCGAGCATGGCGCCGACGGTGCCCTCGAAGCCGGGGCGGGTCTGCAGCAGCTCGGCGACGCGGAGCAGGTCGGCCTCGCTGGCGATCTCGACGAGCCCGGCCTCGGCGAGCAGGCGGCGGAGCAGGGCCTGGCCGCGGTCCGGGCCGAACACCTTGACCAGCTTGGCCTCGACGATGTCGTGGAGCTCGGGCCTGCCGACGGTCTCATTCGCGGGCAAGCTGGGCCTCGAGTTCGGCGATCCGCGCGTTGGCGCGGTCGAGGTAGTCCTTGACGATCCGGCTCTGCTCGAGCAGCTCCTCGGAGAAGGCGGTCGCGGTGCGGTGGGCCGCCTCGCGCTCGCGCTCGGCGACCTTGCGGGCGGTCACGTCGTGGCCCTGGACGAAGATGCCGCGCGGCGCGCCGCTGTCGTCGCGGACCGGCTGGTACACGAAGTCGAGGAAGCGCTCGTCGGGCGGGCCGCTGTCGCTGCGCTGCAGCAGGATGCGGACGTCGCTGCCGATGAACGGCCGCCCGGTTGTGAACACCTCCTCGAGCAGCTGCAGGAAGCCCTGGGCGGCGACCTCCGGGAGGGCCTCGCGGACCGGCTTGCCGAGGATGTCGGCGCGGCCCACGACCTCGAGGTAGGCGCGGTTGGTCAGGGTGAACACGAAGTCGCGGCCCTCGAGGTACGCCATGAAGCCGGGCGCCTGCTCGAACAGGGCCTGCAGGTCGCCGTACTTGGCCTCGATGCGCTCGTTGGCCTGCTGCACCGCGCGGGCCCGCGACAGCACGCCGATCTCCGAGGCCGCGGAGGCGCCGCCGCGGACCTCGCCCTCGCCGAGGATCGCGTGCAGCTCGGTGACGTCGACGGTGTGCTGGACGATGAACGCGACCCGGCCGTCGTCATCGAGCAGCGGGGTGTGGGTCGCGCTCCAGAACCGGTCCTCGATGACGATGGCGCCGTCGACCTGCTTCGGCACGCGGTAGCGGATCAGCGCGAGGTGGTCGCGCTGGCCGGTCTCGCGGACCCGCTCGAGCGAGCGCTCGAGCATGCGGGCCGGCGCGTTGTTCGGGTCGTCCGGGTCGTGCGGGAACTTGTCGAACACGTAGCTGCCGAGCAGCTCGTCGAGGCGGCTGCCGGTCTCCCGCAGGTAGGCCGGGTTGGCCGCGACATAACGGAGCTCGCGATCGAGAACCATGTATGCGTTCGGTGAGGCGTCGAACACGGCCTGGAAGTCGAGCGGGGTCGCCATGCCGGGCGGTTGTAGGGTCGCGGCGCGCACAGTGTCAACAGCACTCATCGCGCGGCGCGCGGCGCACGAGGTCACGTCGACGGCGATCCGCAGCACGGCACATCGTCGCCGCGCTTTCGCCCTCGCCTCGCGCCTGCGTGGGTGGTCGAGGAGATCGACGCGATCTTCGCGGACCGTGGAATGCTCTGCTGCGATTCGATCTCCGACACCAGCGAGACCGCCGCACCACTATCGCTGACCAGACCATTCGAATATCACCGCCGCCTGTCACGATCACATATGATGTTAGTTCATTAGGTCCTCATATGCAGGGTTCCAATGCCATCCACACAGGTCCGCAAGTGCCCCTCAAAAGAGTACTATGAGCGAGTTTGACGCCCCGTCCGACCAAGCGAAGCTGCCTGGCTTGCCTGACCAAGAAGCGCCTGATCGGCCTCGCGGGTGAATTCGACGTCGCGCTCTCCCAGAGCGAGCCCAAGGCGGCGTACGTCGAGGCCCTGGCGCATTCCAAGGCGGCGAGCTTCAGCAAGGTGCTCGAAGCGTTGCCGGTGACCGAGCTACGCCTGGTCTGTCGCGCTCACGACCTCCCCACCAGCGGCGCGAAGGCTGCTCTGGTCTCGCGGCTCCGCAGCGACGACCGCGACGCGGCCGCGCAGACGAGCCTCCTCGCGGGTACCCACGATGATGACGCGGCTGAGGAGGCGCTCGCCGCCGTCTTCGCCCGGGCACAACCGTCGATCGCCGGCCTGGTCCCGCTGCTCAACCAGCGAGAGCTCGCCACCGTGCTGCGTCGGCTCGATGAGCACCATGGCGTGGTGATCGATCTGACCGGCGTCGTGGGCCTCGACGGGCTTTCCACGGCGCTCGTTCGGGCCTGCGGACTGTCGATCTTCCTCGCAGAGCTCGACCGCGACCAGCTGACCAGGGCCTGCGACCGCTACGCGCTGACGCCCCGCAGCGCATCCCGGGAGGACATGCTCCGGGTGATCCTCGCCGCAGCGGCGGGTATCACCGAGGACGAGGCCCTCGCGCTCGAGGCCGAGCAGACCCTGGCCGCCAGCGGGAAGGAGTCGCCAGCGCCGGTGCCTCCACCTGCGCCCGCGTCGGCCCGGGCATCCACACCTGCCCCCGCCGACACGTATCGCGCCGCGCTCGACGCTCTCCCACGCGGCGTGCTGCATCGAGTCGAAGTCGACTTCGATCCCGGCGACCTCCCCAGACCCGGTGAATTGGTCCGCGCTCGCCAGCGCCAATACCTGGTCAGCGAGGTCGTATCACCGGCCACCCGCGACCGAAACCCCAGGACAGGCCTCCAGCCAGCCACCCTCGTCAAGCTCGTCTGCCTCGACGACGACGCCCAGGGTCGCGAGCTCGACGTATTCTGGGAGCTCGAGGTCGGCGCCGAGCGCATCGATCCGACGCGCCAGGGCCTCTCGAACATCGAGGCATTCGACCCCCCCGCCCGCTTCGGCGCCTACTACCACGCCCTCCAGTGGAACTGCGTGACCACGGCGACCTCACCCGAGGACGAGCGAGTCCAGGCGCCGTTTCGGGCCGGGATCGCCATCATGCAGCACCAGCTCGTCCCGCTGCAGAAGGTCCTGGCCCTACCACGCGCCAACTCGTTCATCGCCGACGACGTCGGCCTCGGCAAGACCATCGAAGCCGGGCTCATCCTGCAGGAGCTGCTCCTGCGTCAGCGCCTCGACATGATCCTGATCGTGTGCCCCTCGTCCATCTGCTTGCAATGGCAGGGCGAGATGGAGCGCCGCTTCGGCCTCCGCTTCGAGATCGTCAACCGTGAGCACATCGCCAAGATCCGCCGCGAGCGCGGCGTGGGCACCAACCCCTGGGAGTGCGGCCGTCGCTTCATCGTCTCGTATCAGACCTTGCGCCGCCCCGAGTACCAGGAGTCGCTGCTCGGGGCCCTGGGTGAGCGCCGGACCAGGAGCATGCTGGTCCTCGACGAGGCCCACACCGTGGCGCCCGCCAGCGACATGCACAGCTACGCCGTCGACTCCAAGCTGACCAAGCTGGCCCGGCAACTCGCGCCCCGCTTCGAGAACCGCCTGTTCCTGTCCGCCACCCCGCACAACGGCCACAGCAACAGCTTCTCGGCCCTGCTCGAGCTCCTCGACCCGGCCCGCTTCACCCGCGGCGTGCCCGTCGAGGGCGCCCGCTCGTCCCTCGACGCAGTGATGGTCCGCCGCCTCAAGCGCGACCTCATCGGCAACAGCACCCTCGCGTTCCCCACCCGCCGCCTGATCGAGCTGCGTCTGACCGACGATGCGGGCACCTGGAAGCTCGCACGCGCCGTCCAGGGCGAGGCCACCACAACCGCCCCCAGGCCGTTGCGGGCCGTCGCCAGCCACGAGCTCGAGCTGTCCGAGCTGCTCGGCGAGTACAAGGCGCTGTGCATGCCCACCTCGACGAGCGATCAGCGGGTGTTCATCTGCCTGCAGAAGCGCCTGCTGTCGAGCTGCGCCGCCTTCGCGCGCACCCTCGAGGTCCACCTCGCCAGGACCGGCCAGCGTATCCTCGCCAAACTCGACGACACTCCGCAGGTCGACGCTGGCGACGCCGGCGACGCCCCCAGCGACGAGGTCTACGGCGAGGAGCTCGACGGAGAGGTCGAGCAGGACGTCGCCAGAGGTGGCCGCCTCCCGAGCCAGCCCAGCGACCGCGCCCGCGCCGAAGCCATCATCGAGCACATGCAGACCCTGCTGCGCGGCGCCCAGTCGCGGCCCGAGGGCAAGCTGCTCGGCGTACTCGACTGGATCCGCGGGCACCAGTGCCCCGCCGCCGGCCGGCAGTGGTTCGACACGCCCGCCGCCACCAGCGCGGCCTGGACCGCGACGCGCCTGATCATCTTCACCGAATACGCCGACACCGCCGCTTACATCATCAAGCTCCTCCGCGCCGCGATCGCCGGGACCGAGCGCGAGCACGACCGCATCGCCTACTTCCACGGCGCCATGTCCGACGACCTGCGGCGCGAGCTGCAGGCCAACTTCAACGCCAGGCCCGACCGCCACCCGCTCCGCATCCTGGTCGCCACCGACGCCGCCCGCGAGGGCGTCAATCTCCAGGCCCACTGCGCCGACCTGATCCATTACGACATCCCCTGGAACCCCGGCCGCCTCGAGCAGCGCAATGGCCGCATCGACCGGACCCTGCAACCCTCCCCCGAGGTCCGTTGCATGTACTTCGCCTACCCGCAGCGCCGCGAAGATCGCGTCCTGCAAGTCCTGGTGGCCAAGATCCAGCGGATCCACAGCCAGCTCGGCTCGCTCTCCGCGGTCATCGTCGATCGCATCGAGGCGACCCTCGAGACCTTCGGCATCGATCCGCAGACCCAGCAGCGCCTCGACCTCGGCGATGTCCACGACCCCGAGGCCGTGCGGGTCGTCGAGCGTGAGGTCGAGTCGATCCGCCCGGACGCCGCCCGCCTCGCCGCCGAGATCGAGGCCGCCGCCGATTGTTACCACCGCTCGCGCGAGTTCTTCGCCCCCGACGCCGACGGCCTGCGCGAGACCCTGAGCATGGCCCTGGCCCTCGCAGGCGCCGAGAACGAGGGCCGCTTCGAACCCACCGCGGCCGCCCGCGACGCCGACCACCAGGCCGAGCCGACCCACTACACCGTCCCCGAACTGCCCGAGGACTGGGCCCGCACCCTCGACACCCTGCGCCCGCCCCGCCCCAAATCCGAGGCGCCCTGGGCCTGGCGCACCGCCACCCCGCCCAGGCCCGTCGTGTTCGAACCGCTGAGCCGCATGACCGACGATGTCATCCAGCTCCACCTCGAGCACCCGTTCGTCCGCCGCGCGCTCGCTCGCTTCACATCCCAGGGCTACGCGGCCCACGACCTGCACCGCGCCACCCTGGTCCGCTATCGCGGCACCCACGAGCGGGTCGTGCTCGTCGCCCGAATGAGCCTGTTCGGCGCCGGGGCCTCGCGCCTGCACGACAGCCTGCTCCACCTGGTCGCCGAGATCCGCGGCGATGGTGGGGCCACCCCGCTCGAGCGCGAGCGCGACATCCTCGAGACCCTCGCCCAGCTGCGCCCCGCCCTGCGGGCCCCCACCGCCGGCTGGCACCCCTCCCAGGCCTTCGTCGCCAAACACCGCGCCCGCGTCGCCCAGGACATGAGCGCCCTGTGGCCCAGGCTCGCGGCCCAGGCCCGGCAGGAGGCGCTCGAGCTGACCCGCCGCCTCGACGATCGCGGCGCCCGCGAGGCCGAGCTGCTGCGCGACATCCTGATCGACCAGCGCAAGAAGATCAGCGCGACCCTCAACAACACATCCGAAGCCGACGGTGACAGGCGGGACCCCGTCACCCGCCAGATCCGCCTCGATCGCAAGCACATGGAGGACCGCCGCGACGCGCTCGCCCGCGAGCTGGAGCGCGAGCCCCCCAAGCTGCGCGAGCACTACAAGGTCGCCAGCCAGCGGATCGAGTCCGTCGGCCTCGTCTACCTGATCCCGGAGACACGCTGACCATGGCCATCGACGTCCACCGGATCTTCCACGAGACCTGGCTCGGCGAGGTCCAGCCCAGCGAGGGCCTGACCTTCAGCGTGCCCGTGCTGTGCGACGGCGGCGTGATGCAGCGCCTGAGCGCCGCCCAGGCCCACGCGTTCGCGACCCACGCGATCACCCCCGAGAGCGACCCGGACGACGACACCGCGGCGCCGCCGTCGGCGCAGCTCCTCGACCTGCGCGCCTGCCTGCTCGACTTCTTCGGCTGGTCCGAGGCCGAGCTCCACGGCCCCGACCGCACGCCCGACGACCTGGCCCTGCGCCTCGCCGAGGAGGGCACCGAGCTGCGCCCCACCCTGGCGATCCCCCACGGCGACAAGGCCCGCGTCGCCCCGCCCGGCGCCCTCGAAGCCGGCGAACAGACGCCCGCCTCCCGCGCCGGTCAGGCCTATCAGATGCTGGTCTGGGAGCTCCCCCTCGGCCTCGCGCTCGACACCGCCGAGAGCGAGACGACGACCTGGCACTACCCGCCCTCCGCCAAGTTCGAGCGCCTGCTGCGCGAGACCCGGGTGCCGATCGGCCTGCTCGCCAACGGCGACCTCCTGCGCCTGTTCTACTGTCCCCCGGGACAGGCGACCGGGTGGGTGCAATTCCCGGTCGGCCACATGGCCACCCCGGCCGGGCGCGACATGCTCGCCGCACTGCGCGAGCTGCTCCACGCCGACCGCGTCATGGGCGGCATGCCGGGCACGCCGACCACCCTCGAGCTGCTCGAGCAGAGCCGCGAACGCCAGGCCGACGTCACGACCCGCCTCGGCGAGCAGGTCCGCGAGGCCCTGCAGATCCTGCTCGCGGGCTTCGAAGCCGCCAGCCACCGCGACGGCCCCGAGGTCCTCCGCGAGGCGATGCGCCAGGACGGCAACCACGTCTACGAGGGCCTGCTGACCGTGATGCTGCGCCTGATCTTCGCGCTCTACGCCGAGGACCGCGGCCTGCTGCCCATCGAACACCCGGTCTACGCGCGCCACCTGAGCGTGAGCGGCATGTACGACGGCCTCGTCGCCGACGCCGATGCATATGGTGACACCATGGACCAGCGCTTCGGGGCCTGGCCCCGATTGATCATGCTGTTCCGCGCGCTCTACTTCGGCCTCGAACACCCCGACCCCGGCGGCGACCCGGCCAGAGCGCTGTCCATGCCGCCCCACCGCGGCCGCCTGTTCAACCCCGAGAACTACGCGTTCCTCGAGGGCCGAATGCCGGTCGGCGGCGCCCCGGTCAGCCCCGAGGACCGCGCAAAAACCCGCCTCCCCAGCGTCTCCGACGGCGTCGTCTACCGCGTCCTGCGCCGCCTGCTGTTCCTGGACAGCCAGCGCCTCAGCTACAGCGCCCTCGAGGAGGAGCAGCTCGGCAGCGTCTACGAGGGCCTGATGGGCTACGAGGTCGAACGCCGCATGGAGCCGTCCGTCTGCCTCGCGCCCAGCCGCGTGTGGGTCGGCGCCAGCGACCTGCTCGGCCTGCCCCGGGCCACCCGCGTCCGCTGGCTGCAGGACGCCGGCGTCACCGCGGCCGCCGCCAAACGCCTGGCCACCGCCGTCGAGGCCCTGGAGGACGAACACGCGGCCGGCGAACACCTCGCGTCCGCGGTGCTCGCCGCCCTCCGCGAGTTCAGCGTGGCCCCGCCCACCAAACGCCCAGGCAAGCGCCGCGCCCGCGAGCTGCTGGCCGCCGAGGTCGCCCCAGGCCGCCTGGTCATCCAGCCCGGCGAGGAGCGGCGCCGGACCAGCAGCCACTACACCCCGCGCTCGCTGTCCGGCCCGATCGTCAAGCGCACCCTCGAGCCCCTGCTGGCCGCGATCCGGGCCCGCGTCACCCGCGAGCGCCCAGACCTCGCCGACCCGCAACCCGGCTCCGAGGACCTGCTGAGCCTCAAGATCTGCGACCCCGCCATGGGCTCTGGCGCCTTCCTGGTCGAGAGCTGCCGCTTCATGGCCACCCAGCTGGTCGCCGCGTGGGTCCGCGAGGGCACCCTCGAGCGCGAGCTCGCCGCCGCCGACGACGAGTCCCGCCGCAAACCCGAACAGCTCGCCCGCCGCATCGTCGCCCAGCGCTGCCTGTTCGGCGTCGACAAGAACCCCCTCGCCGTCGAGCTCGGCAAGCTGTCGCTGTGGCTGCTCACCCTGTCGCGCGGCCAGACCTTCACGTTCCTCGACCACAACCTCAAGCCCGGCGACAGCCTGGTCGGCCTCGGCAAGGCGCAGATCCTCGCGATGGACTGGAGCCCCGACCAGGCCGCCGCACCCCCCGCGAACGCCGCGAGCAAGCCCGCCAAAAAAACCAGCAAGACGACGAGCAAGAAGCCCAGCAAGACGGCCGCCACCACGAACAAAGCGGAGCAGGTCGACCTGTTCGCCGACCAGACCCGCCGCGCCTTCGCCAAGGCCACCCTGGCCCGCCAGCAGCTCGCCGCACTGTCTCGCACCAGCGACCGCGATGACGTCGAACGCCGCCAGCACGACCTCCACATCGAGGCCGAGCGCGCGCTCGAGCGACTCCGCGACGTCGCCGACATTTTATTATCCACATACTTCTTCCCCTACGACACACCCGTCGCCCTCACCCAGAAATTCCTGTTCCGCGGCGAAAAAGTCCCGGACAAGGACCGCAAAGCCTGCCTGGCCCGCATCCGCGACCAGCTCAACATCTGGCTGATGAACGCCGACCAGCCCCCCCTACCCCCGGCTCTGGAGCTGCGCCGCTCGCTCATCCGCGATCACATCCGACCGATGCACTGGGAGCTCGAGTTCCCCGAGGTGTTTTCCGACGAACGCCGCGACCCGCTGATGGAAGACGGCGTCGGCAAGGTGTGGGTTGACGCGGTGGTCGGTAACCCGCCGTTCTTAAGAGGGAAAAGCGTATCTACGAATTATGGATCCAGCTATAGCGACTGGCTGAGAGACACATACCATTCAAACGGAAGCGCTGACATCTCCGCGTTATTCTTTCGTCGCGCGCAATGGATGTTAGGAAAACACGGAACTCTCGGCCTAATCGCCACCAACACAATTTCGCAGGGCGATACTCGCGAAGCTGGCTTGCAGGTCCTCGTCAAGACAGGAATGCGGATTTATGATGCCGCGACAGACCTTAAGTGGCCGGTGAAGGGCGCGAGTGTAACTGTATCCTTCGTCCACCTTGCTACCGGAAGTCCGTCCTCTGATGCGCTGAAGAGCCGGCTAAATGGTGAGGAAGTTGAGTTGATCAGTAGTCAGCTACGGCCTTCAGCCGAGCGAATAAACCCAGTCAGACTCGTTGCTAATCAAGACCTGAGTTTTCAGGGAGCGATCGTGCTTGGTAAAGGATTCATGCTCACGCCTGAAGGACGAGAAGAATTGGTAAAATCTGACAGACGCAATGCCGAACGCATCTTTCCGTTCATAGGCGGCGACGAGGTGAATTCGAGCTCGACACAATCGCCGAATCGCTATGTAATCAATTTTTGGGATTTCAGTCTCGAGGAAGCTGGCAAATGGCCTCGTCTATTACAAATCGTTCGTGCCCTGGTAAAACCGGAGCGGGATAAACAGAACCGAAAGGCACTCAGAGAACGATGGTGGCAATTTGCTGACAAACGCCCCGGCCTCTACCGAGCCATCAAGCCGCTCGATCGGTGCCTAGTTTGCTCAGCCGTTAGCAAATATATCGTCTTTGCCTTCCAACCGACCAACAGAGTCTTCTCACACAACACTGTCGTCTTTGCCATCCCTCAGTACTCCATGTTCGGCGTGCTTCAGTCTAGGGTTCATAGATTTTGGGTTTCGCTACACTCCAGCTCGCTCGAGACTCATCAGAGCTATCGTCTTACAGATTGCTTCGAGAACTTCCCGTTCCCCGATGAGCCCACCCTCGCCGCCGACGCCCCCCTCGAAGCCATCGCCAAGCGCCTCTACGAGACCCGCGCCGCCTACATGATCGCGACCGACCAGGGCCTCACGAAGACCTACAACGCCCTCACCGACCCGGCCAACACCGAACCCGAGGTCGAGCAGCTGCGCCGCCTGCACGAGCAGCTCGACCGCGCCGTGCTCGACGCCTACGGCCAGTCCAGCATCGAGGTCCCGCCCTACGTGGGCGCCACCCCCGAGCAGCTCGAACGCTTCCAGGACCAGGTCCTCGACTTCCTGTTCGCCCGCAACGCCCTGCTCGCCAAACGCGAGGCCGCCGCCCAGGCCCGGGCCCAGCGCTGACCCCAACGTCCTCAGGCCATCGCGCCTCGCAGCGCGGAGACATTTAAAATGTCCGAGACAGTCAGGAAAAGCGTTCGAGATCTACTGGCCCCCGACGAGCGGCTCATCTTCATCCGCGGCGGCTATTCCCAATACTATGACTCCCGACGCGACACCGAGCCGCCCCGGGGAGGGGGATCCCACAACGACGATGGCACAGGGTGCGAGTGGAACAACTTTCGCCCGCACAACGGCCAATACTATGTCTACGGCTGGTCCGGCGGAGAAGCCCCGCTCAACCTGCGACGCCTGGGCGCCGGGCCCGGAACGACAAAGGTCGGACGCGTGACGGTCGTGCAGGTCGCGACCCGCCCGGGCCACGGCCAGGTCGTCGTCGGCTGGTACCGCGGGGCCACCGCGCACGCGGACTGGCAGTATCGGCCGTTCGCCCGCACCGAGGTCTGTTGCTTCACCGCTCCCGTGGACCAGGCGGTCCTGTTGCCCGACCACGAGCGCACCATTCATGTCCCCAAAGGTAAAGGGGCCATGGGCCAGAGCCACGTCTGCTACGACAGCGACGCCTCGGGGCGCCTCGACATCAAGGATTGGATGGTCGACGTCCTGACCGCCATCCGTCGGCGAGAATCGACGCGCTCCCCGGTCGCCCGCCCCGCGCCCACCCCACGGCTCGTGGCGAGGAGCCCGATCGGACAGGGCCGCGGCCTGACGAAGCCCCAGCGCGACGCCGTGGAGCGGTTCGCCATGGCCCGCGCGACCGAACACTACAAAAAACTCTACGACTCCGTGATCGACGTACACACCCATGAGCCGTTCGACCTCCGCTGTTCGAACCGTCGGGGCGGTCACGAGCTGCGGGTCGAGGTCAAAGGCACGACCGGCGGCCGCTGCACCGTCCTGGTCACCCGCGGCGAGGTCGACGCTGCCCGGACCCATCACACCGCCCTCTTCATCGCCTCCGGCCTCGCCTGGGCCGACAAGACCGCCGCCGTGCTCAAGCCCGGGGGGTGGCGTCAGGACGTGATCGACCCGTGGGCCCCGACCCCGCAAGACCTCGTGCCGACCGCCTTCGAGTGGCACAACCCCACCTGCAAGGAGAACCCCTGATGGCATCCCTCGGCGAGATCGTCCTGAAATTCGGCGCGACCGGCGAGCCCGGCGAGACCCCCCTCCGCTTCACGACCGCCCCCATCAACCTGCTCGTCGGTCCCAACAACGCCGGCAAGAGCCTCATGCTGCGCGAGCTCTCCGGCGTGAACCCCCGCGCCGCGCAAAAAACGTTCACCTGGAAGACCGAGGAGTACCCCCCGACCCGCATCGTCGAGGCCGTGCACTGGCACGAGGAGACGGCGAAGACCATCCAGCAAGAAATTATCGCCGCGGTGCTCGGCTCCGAGGACTCTGCCTTCACCGAGCTGAAGTCGAGGACATGGGAGCAGCTGTTCCCCACGCTCGACCAGGTCGTTCCGCAATTGAGCGGTATCCGTGACGAGCTGTGCGCGGCGCTGTTCGAGCTCGCCAGTCCAGCGCTCGCCGATTGGAAGGACATCGCCGCCGAGCTTGTCCGGACCAACATCAAGGACTTTGCCCCTGTCGTGATCGGGGGAGCGATCATCCTGCTTCAAATGACCCGCATCTCCCCCCTCGCCATCGACGCCGGCGCGTCGCAGGGGGCCGAGCCCTCGGGACCCGTCTCGGTGCGACGGACCGGACCACTGACGCCGGAGCAAGCAACCGAGATCCTGCAGACCCTCGAAGACGCCTGGTCTCGGTGTGAGCCGATATTCAAGGATCTGGGCGTGGACACCCAGGAACTGTCCCTCACCCACCTGCTCGACAAGAACGCCTTCGGCGGCGCATTGCTGGTCGAGATGGCGAAGAATCCGCTGTTGAACATGATGCTGGCGCGCGAGCCGAGACTCCTGGAGAGCGCCAAACCGACCGCGGCCGCGCTCGAGCAGGTGCGGCGCTTCGCGGAGGTCGGCGGCTGGCTCATCGATCCCGAACCCCTGTCGCGCCTGGCGAGCCGGCTCCGAGGTGCGTACGCGCAGGAGACCTGGGAGAGCCCCGAACGGCGCGCAAACATCGCCAAGGCGGTGCTGTACCTGGATGGGATGGCGCGCCTGAACGTGACCCGATCGGCCGAACTCAAGGCATACGCCGATGAGGCCGACGAACAGCCGGCGATCTTGTCGCTGCTCAAACGACCCGAGTCGATGGACCTGCTTCGCACCCTCACGCAGGACGCCCTCGGCGGTCACCTCGTCCTCGACATGACCAGCAAGGCGCCGAAGGTGATCTGGCGTCTGGCCCAGGAGGAGCCCCCGAAGGGCCTGGAGAACGCCTATTCGGCGGACGCCGCGAAGTTCCATGCGGCCGCGGTCCGGCTCGACGAGCGCTCGGACGGCATCCACGCATTCGCCGGCATGCTCGCAGCGATCCTCGCCAAGTCCAGCGACACGGTGTTCATCGACGAGCCCGAGGCGTTCCTCCACCCGCCCCTGATCCGCCAGTTCGCCCGCCAGCTCTGCCTGCTCAGCAGAGAATGGGGCGCCCAGTTCTTCATCGCCACCCACAGCGCGGACCTGCTCGAGACCTTCGTCTCCGCCGGCGCCGGCGTCAACATCATCCGCCTGACCCATGACAGCGAACGCTCCACGGCACGCCTGCTCAACAGCAGAGACCTGCGGCGTATAGAGCGAGATCCGCTGCTCCGCTCGGAAGCCACGCTGTCCGCTCTGTTCCACGACGGTGCGATCGTCTGCGAGGCCGCCGGGGATCGTGTGCTTTATAAGGAGATCAACGAGCGACTCCTGGCCAACGACGAGGAAGCCCTCGACAGCTGCGTGTTCTTGAACGCCCAAAATTGGGAGACCATCCCTCGCATGGTCGCGCCGCTCCGCCGCATGGGCGTCGCGGCCGCGGCGATCCTCGACGCCGACGTGCTGTTCGAGTCGAAGCTGTTTCACGTACTCGACGCCGCGCAGGTCGACAAGACGATCAGGGACGGCTGGCTGAAACAGTGCAGCGGCCTGCGTGAGAAATTGGCCAGGCGACTCGGCTTCGATCTCAAACAACTCGACGACGACTCGGTGAGTGAGAAAAAGAAGAAAAAGTTGCAGCTGAAGGGTCCGATCATCGCCGACCTCAAGGCCAGCGAGAAGAAGATATTCGCCAGCCTGCGGAAGTCCATGGCCGAATATGGCGTGTTCATCGTCCCGGTCGGCGAGCTGGAGGACTGGCTGAGACCACTCGAGCTCAAGCCGCCGCCAGGCGACATGAAGGCAAAATGGCTGCGTGACGCCCTCGACCGTCTCGGCCAGGATCCCGAGGATGAATCCTACGTGCGCCCCGCCGATGGCGATATCTGGGACTTCATGCGCGACGTCAACGCGTGGATCCTCGATCCGAACCGCGAGGGCACCTCACCCTCGGACCACCAAACCGAATGATCGCAGCTGCTGCGCTCAGCGCGGACCCGGCGCCGCGCCGCTTGACCGTGATGCGCGAAAACGCTACACAGGCTGAATGTGGCGTCTACTGCCGCTCCTTGCCATTTTGGCGGGTGTCACCCCGCTCGCCTGCTTCCGTGACCTGACCAGCCTGGTCTGCGAAGACCCCGAGTCACCCGCCTGCGCGTCCGCACCGGCCACGACCAGCTCCTCGTCCACCCGCAGCGAGGACAGCACCACCGCCGCCGCGGGCTCCGCGTCCGACACGTCCACGTCGACCACCACGATCGATCCCGACACCAGCTCCGCCGACACCAGCACCGCCGACACCAGCACCGGCCCCGCCCCATTCTGCGGCGACGGCATCGTCCAGCCCGGGTCGCCGCTGTTCGAGGAGTGCGACGATAGCCTCTCCGACGCCGGAAACTGCAACCTGTTTTGCAAACGCAACAGAATGGTATTCGTCGCCAGCATGCCGCTGTTCAAGGCCGGCGGCCTGCAGGGCATCAAGGGCGCCGACAATTACTGTGTATCGCGGGCCGGTATGGCCGGACTGCCCCAGTTCCTCCTATTTAAAGCGTTCCTCAGCGACTCGCAGCACGACGCCGGCACCCGCCTGTTCAACGGCGAGGGCCGCTACGTCCTGGTCGACGGCACCGTCGTCGCCGACGAC
>Ga0075158_10001658_pt1 | contig 16654 bp, 11 predicted proteins | sample JI91814BDNA_FD_70968 | JGI IMG/M metagenome (GOLD analysis project Ga0075158, IMG submission 70968) | Wastewater effluent complex algal communities from Wisconsin, to seasonally profile nutrient transformation and Carbon sequestration -... | ecosystem: Engineered > WWTP > Effluent > Algae... | reverse complement strand
ATGGCCACCCGACGATAGCGCCTAACTTTTGAGACGCAGCCGGACATTGATACTTGTCGGCTATCTGGTCGTCGCTGCCGCAGCGGCCGCCAGTTGGGGCCGAACGGCGTACGACGTGACGTCGAGGGGGTCGACGACACGACATTGAGGCTTGCGCACCGGGCCGTCGTCAGCCCGCAGGTCCGCATGGATGACTTTGGCGGCCTCTCCGGCGTAGTTGAGAAGCCCGCGCGGGGATGAGCCCCAGCCGCGAGTCGACTTCTTCTTGGCGGTGTCGTCCGCCCCGCCCGTGCGGGGATGAGCCCGACTGTTACCGATTCCGATTGGTAACAACCCCGTCCGCCCCCCGCGCGGGGATGAGCCCGTCTACCACGCTCCGCGTGACGCCTTCACGTGTCCGCCCTGCACTCGCGGGGATAAGGGCCGGAACCCGTCAGAAGTCGGCAGCCTGAGCGGGCAGGGTGAGAGTGCGCAGCGCGGCGTCCAGCGCGAGCACGGCGCCGGGGCGGTGCTCGACGACAAACCCCGCCTCTGCGCGGGCGCCGATGGTCTGACCGCCCAGCCAACAAGCGCCGAGGTCGGCGATGTCGAGGGTGAGGTCCGGCGCCCCGTCGGTGCGCTCGGCGCGACCGATGCCGGTCGCGTCCGCGACCACGCGCCATACGCCGTCGTTCGCCGGTATGACGTGATCCCGCACCTCGATCCGGAGGTCGCAGGGCGCGGCATACCCCCGTTCGGCAACGGCGGCGGGCAGATCGGCGATGCGCAGCCATACCGAATCGGTGGTTCGCGCGTCAAGCGCCCGCGGGGAGCCGAGCCAGGTCACCAGGGGGTCGTCGGGAGCCACCCAGTTGACGACGGAGGTCACGAGGTCGAGGTCGACAAGCCTGCGCATCAGCGCCAGTCGTGCGCCCTGGTCGACGCCCGCGAACCAGGTGACGTCGACAGTCCCGGCGGGCCGGCCGGCGGACCAGGCGCCGTCGCGACGGAACCACGCGAACCCGACGTCGACCCCCTCCCGCGTGGCAAACATCAGGCGCCGGGGCTCCTTGCCGACGCGCAACTCCGGCACACCTCGAGTCAGTCGCGCAATGTCCTCGTCGCTGCGCACGACCATCCCAAGGTGGACGTTCGCGCACGCCGACCACACGGCATACAGGCGCTCGGCGTGTTCGGGCTCGGCGGTGGCCATGGCGGTGTGGGTCGCTTCTGCCAGATCGACAATCCCTTGGGGCGCAGTCCATTTCGTCCCGGCGGGGAATGACGTCAGGGCCGCGACCGACGCCATTCCATAACCGAACCGGCCGTAGATTCCCGGCTCGGATGCCTTCAGAACCGCGAGCGTCCGACCGCTCGCCCTCGTCCACTCCAGGTGGCTACCGACCATCGCGCGCAAGACGCCCCGGCGACTGTGATCCGGATGCACCCCCACCTGAGTCAGTCCCTCGACGGCCACCGCGCGCACACCGCCCAACGGGCCGGGGAGCCCGAGCAAGAGTTCGCGCGATCCGCACGCACCGACGATGTCGCCGTCATACTCAACGACGAGGGCCCCGCGCGGCCGCGACCCCGCCTCGCGCACATCGGCCGGCCCGCCGCCATCACCTGCCCAGACGATGTCATCGAGGGCGACGCGAGCGGCCGCGTCCGCGTCGATTGCAGCGCGCATCTGATACGCGACCGGTAGTCCGTTCACCCCTCCACCCTGGCAACGCGCTCCGAATGCGGCAAGCCGATATCGCCCGTGCGACAACACGCGTTGCTCTGAGAGGACGAGCGCATCCGTTGGCCGCGCAAGCCCCCGTCGGCTACCTCGTTTCGGCATAGTTTTCGCAGGGGCGTCTGCCAGCAGGGGCCGGCGACCTCGCACGGCGAAGGGGAAGCCATGGTTCGGAAACGCACCACCTTGCGGCGCTGACGCTGGCAGCGGCGACGGCAGGCGTCGCTGCGCCGGCGCAGGCCGGCCCGGCCCAGGACGTCAAGCTCGTCACGGCGGGCTTCCTGCGTGCCCGTCCCGGTCTCCAGCCTCGGCCGCAGCGTCCGCTCGGTCAGCGCAGACGGCGTTTCGGCAACCGTGTGTGTCGTCACCACGGCCGGAGCAGCCAAGTGCTGGGGGCACAACTCCGCCGGCAATGTCGGCAATGGGTCGATGTCGTATGCCGTCCCGACTCCCGCCCAGGTTGTCGGGCTGACCAGCGACATCAGTTCGATCGCGGTCGGCGAGGGCACAACGTGCGCCGTCCGAAGGGGCGCTCTGCTGTGCTGGGGCGATGGCGACAAAGGCTCGCGAGCATCTGGGGATCAGCGCGACTCACTGACTCCGGCACCTGCCAAGGTACTGACCAGTGGTGTCAAGCAACTGGCGATGGGGAGCATGGGTGGCTGCGCCGTGAAGGCGCGACGGGCCTACTGCTGGGGGGCAAGGGCATACGGCCAGCCCGTCTCGTTGGTGCCGAGGCTCGTGTCCTTCTGACCTGCGTGCCGAGTCAGGGAGGCACGAGGGGCAAGATACGGGCATGGGTATCCCCACCGACATTGAGATTGCCAGCGCTGCCAGTCTCCGCCCGCCCGTCGAGATCGCCGGCCGGCTCGGCATTCCCGAAGAGTTCGTCGAGCCGTATGGCCGCTCGGTCGCCAAGATCGACCTCGCCTGCCTCACCGCGCCGGGCCAGCCGACGCAGCAACGCGCGAAGTACGTCGTCATCTCGGCCGTCACTCCCACGCCGCTCGGCGAGGGCAAGACGACGACCGCGGTCGGGCTCGCCGATGGCCTAGCTCGCATCGGCCGGAATGTGGCCGTCACCTTGCGCCAGCCGTCGATGGGGCCGACCTTCGGGATCAAGGGCGGGGCCGCCGGCGGCGGCTACAGCCAGGTTGTCCCGATGGACAAGCTCAACCTCCATCTGACCGGTGACTTCCACGCGATCACCGCCGCGCACAATCTGCTGGCTGCGATCGTGGACAACCATCTCCACCACGGCAACCAGCTGCAGATCGACCCCCACAACATCACCTGGCGTCGCGTGCTCGACGTCAACGACCGCGCCCTGCGCAATCTCGTCGTCGGTCTCGGCTCCAAGGTCGACGGTGTGCCGCGTCAGAGCGGCTTCGACATCACCGCCGCGTCCGAGGTGATGGTCCTGCTCTCGCTCGCGGCCTCACTGGAAGATCTCCGAGAACGGTTGCGCCGCATCGTGATCGGCTATTCGTATGCCGGCCGCCCCATCACCGCGGACGACCTCGGCGCCGCCGGCGCGATGGCCGTGATCCTCCAGGATGCGCTGAACCCCAACCTCCTGCAGACACTAGAGGGCACGCCCGCGCTGATCCACTGCGGGCCCTTCGGCAATATCGCCACCGGCAACTCCTCGATCGTCGCCGACCTCGTCGCCACGCGGCGCGCCGACATCGTCCTGACCGAGGCCGGCTTCGGTGCGGACATGGGGTGCGAGCGCTTCATGAACGTCAAATGCCGGGTCTCCGGCTTGCGCCCGGACGCCGCGGTCCTCGTCGTCACCATCCGCGCCCTGAAGACGCACTCCGGGCGTTTTGACGTCAAGGCCGGCAAGCCCCTGCCGCCGGAGATACTCGAGGAGAATTTGGACGATGTCCGCGCGGGCCTGCCGAACTTGATCAAGCACATCGAGATCGTCAACACCTTCGGGGTCTCGCCCGTGGTGGCGATCAATGCCTTCCCGAGCGACCACGCGAGCGAGCACCAGGTCGTCATCGACGCGGCCGAGCGTCTCGGCATCGATGTCGCCGTGACCCGGCACGTGGCCGAGGGCGGGGCCGGCGCCGAAGCCCTCGCCGAAGCCCTGCTCAAAGCCCTCGACCGGCCGACCAACTTCCGCTTCACCTATGAACTCGACGCCCCGCTCGTCGACAAGATCGATGCGGTGGCGCGCAAGGTCTACGGGGCCGAGGGGATCGACGTGCTGCCGGCAGCGGCGAGCGCGCTCGCGGCATACGAAAAGCTGGGCTTCGGCGCCCTGCCCGTCGTCATCGCCAAGACGCACCTGTCGGTCTCCTCCGACCCCAAGCTGCTTGGCGCCCCCACCGGGTGGCGCCTGCCGGTGCGCGAGGTGCGCGCGGCGGCCGGCGCGGGCTATGTCTACGCGATCTGCGGCGAGATGCGCACCATGCCCGGCCTGTCCAGCCACCCCAACGCCGAACGCATCGACCTGACTCCCGACGGCGCCATCATCGGCCTGAGTTAGCCCGTGCGGGCGAGCCTCGACACCGTTTCGCCACCTGTGCACCCGCGTCGCCACGCCTACACCCCGTGGGACGCGGGTATGGGTGACGAAGGCCGGTATGCGTGGCGAAGCGGTGCAGGCGGGCCCTAGAGCCGTCCGCGCTCGGCCAGCACGACGGGTTTGCGCCGGCCTTCGGCTGCGCTTATCAGGGCCGTGCCACACAATCTGCCCATGAACCGACGGCGCGCCCTGCTCGCGACAGTCGTCGCCGTGCTCGCGATCATTGCCGGTATGACCGTGTGGAGCCTGCGCCCGGACCCGCAGGCGCCGATCGCGCCTCAGTCACTGCGTATCCCGGTCGGCGCCGAAGCCGACGGGTCGGCCGTGACTCTGGATGCCGACCTGTACCTGCCGCAGTCGCACGCGCCTGCGCCAGCGGTCTTGCTGGCGCATGGATTCGGCGGCAGCAAGGCCGACCTACGAGCCGACGCTCAGCGCCTCGCAAGCGAGGGCTACGTCGTACTTGCTTATACGGCTAGGGGTTTCGGGCGATCGGGCGGTTTGATCCACCTGATGGACCCGGCCTACGAGGTGGCCGATGCCTCGGCGTTGATCGATTCGCTCGGCGCGAACGCTCGCGTCTTGCGGGACGCGAGCGGGGACCCGCGCGTGGCGGTCATGGGCGGCTCCTATGGGGGCGCGCTCGCCCTGATGGCCGCCTCGCGCGACCCGCGCGTCGACTCGGTGGTCGCGATGATCACGTGGCACGACCTGGCCGATGCCTTCTTCCCGAATGCTGCCGCCATCGCTGGGGAGGCGGCGACGCCGGGGCCATTCAAGCAACTCTGGGCGGCCGCCTTTCTGATCGGCTCGCAGAGCGGTGCAGGAGGCGGCGCGGACGCGAGCGGGGCGTGCGGACGCTTCGAGCCCACCTTGTGCCGCGAGTTCGTCCGAGCGGCAGAGACCGGGCAGCCCAGTCCCGCTCTACTTGATCTGCTCCGAAAGCACAGTCCCGCAACGGATCTCGCGAGGGTGAAAGCGCCTGTCTATCTCGTCCAGGGCATGACCGACACACTCTTCGGGATCGACCAGGCGGACGCGACCGCGCGCACCCTCTTGGCCGACGGCGTCCCCGTGGCGGTCCGCTGGACCAACGGTGGCCACGACGGGAGCGGCACTGACGCGGCAGCGACCGTGGGCTCCGGGTCGGCGGCGGCGCGCTCCGAGCGAGAAGACGTCACGGCATCGATCGACACGTGGCTGAATGGCGCACTGCGGCAGCGCATTTCCCGCCAATCCGAGCTGCCGATCCCCGCCTTCACGTATGCCGTGCGCCCGCGCCGCGGCCAGAACGCGGCCCGCGTGCTTTCCTTGCCGGCCTACGACCCGGCCGCGGTGGCTGGCCGGGTTGGGAGCCGGGAGTTGGCTTTGCATGGTGTCGGCGGTGGCCGGCTGCTGAACCCGCCCGGCGGCGTGCCTTCGGCGATCACGTCGGTGCCGTCGGGGCCGGATCTGTCTGCGGCGCCGAGCTATTCGCTCGCGGCACTGCCTGGCCAGTCAGTCGCGTTCGACACCAGCCGCTTGACCGAGTCACTCACGGCGGTGGGCGCTCCCTGGCTGACGCTCGATGTCACGTCGTCGGGCAGCGAGGTCACGCTCTATGCCTCGTTGTGGCAGGTGCAGGGCGAGTCTGCGCGCCTGGTCCGGCCGCTGACCGCGCCCCTGCGGTTTGCAACCGAGCCCCGGCGTCGGACAACAGTGGCGGTGACCTTGCCGATGGCGACATGGCAACTGCCGGCTGGCTCGACATGGCGGGTGCTTATCAGCGCCACCGACGCGGCCTACCGGGGCCCGGTTGCGGCCCGGACCGATGCCATCACGCTTGATTCTCCGGCCCTGATCCTTCCGGTTGCGGACGGCACACCCCTCGGCGGCCCGGCGCTCGTGGATCGCGAGACCGCCTGGGTGGCCGCGGCGACGCTCGCCCTGCTGGCGCTTCTCACGGGTGCCGCTCTGGTCCGCGGCGGCCGACGCCGCAGGCCGGATCGTTTCGCAGCGCCGTGGCCGCGCGCCGAGTCGACGCCTGACCCCTCGCCCGGGAGGCCCGACGAGGATCCCGGCCACCTTGAGGAGGTGGTGGCTGCCGGGGTGGGGAGCCACGGCATACCGGCTCGGGAAGAGGCGTCGGTCGGCGGGATGGGTCATCGCGGGGTGGCGGTCGCGGCGGAAGACGGGAGCCGTGGCATACGGGCTGGGGACGCGGACGCGCCGGTGACTTTCGAGGTGCGGGGCCTGGTCAAGGTCTATGGCGACGGGCATCGCGCCGTCGACGACGTCAGTTGGCGCGCGGAGCGCGGCCAGGTCGTCGGCCTGCTCGGCCCCAATGGCGCGGGCAAGACCACGACCTTGCGTATGGTGGTCGGCCTGATCAGCGCCGACGCGGGCGAGACGCACATCCTGGGCCAACGCGTACGGCCCGGCGCCGCCGTCCTCGCCAATGTCGGGACGCTCATCGAAGGCCCGGGCTTCGTGCCGCACCTGACCGGCCGGCAGAATCTGCACGCCTATTGGGCCGCAACCGGGCGGCCGGCCCACGAGGCCGACCTCGAGGAGGCGCTCGACGTGGCGGCCCTCGGCGGTGCGATCGACCGGCCGGTGCGCTCCTACAGCCACGGCATGCGACAGCGGCTTGGCATCGCCCAGGCCATGCTCGGGCGGCCAGCCGTGCTCATCCTCGACGAGCCCGCCAACGGCCTCGATCCGCCGCAGATCGCCGCACTGCGCCCGATCCTCCAGACGTATGCCGCCGCCGGCCGCACCGTGATCGTCTCCAGTCACTTGCTCGCCGAGGTCGAGCAGACCTGCAGCCACGTCGTGGTCATGCAGGCCGGGCGCGTCGTGGCTGCCGGCGCCGTGGCCGACCTAGGTGTGACGCGCGATCGGCACCTGGAGGACGTCTTCCTCGACACCATCGCGGGCGGCAGACCGGTCCTCGCCGGCAACGGCGCGGTGGGCGGCCCGGGCTCACCCGGCCCGGCCGGCCACGCCGGCCCGGCCAACCACGACGGGTACGACGGCCACGACGGTGCTACCAGCGGGGTCGACACCCGCACCGACCGACTCCGACAGATCAGGCCGCGATGAGCACCACACCCGCACCCGAGCGCCTGGCCGGCGAGGCGATCGGCCGGGGCCGCCGGGCACTGCCGCTGCGCGCCGAGGCCCGCCGACAACTGCGCCGGCCGAGGACCCTGTGGGCGGGCGCGATCCTGTTCGCCTTGCCACTAATTGTTGTCGCGGCCTTCGCCCTGGGTGACGGCGGCGACCCGGGCGGTGCGCTCTTCTCCGACCTCGCGACCAGCGGAGCCGCCAACTTCGCCGTCTTCATGCTGCTCGTGGCCGCGGAGTTGCTGATCCTGATTCTGGCGGCGCTCTTCGTCGGTGATTCCGTTCCGGCAGAAGCGAGTTGGGGGTCGCTGCGCTATCTGCTCACGGCTCCGGTCCCGCGCGCCCGCCTGCTGACGAGCAAACTGATCATCGGTCTGCTCACCTCGGCGGTGGCGCTCGTGGCGTTCGTGAGTTGGTCGCTGGTGGTGGGCGGGCTGGCATACGGCTGGGCGGCGCTGACGATCCCGCTGGCCGGGACGCTCGACTGGCCCACGGTCCTCGGCCATCTGGCGCTCGCGAGTGGCTATGTGTTCGTGTCGGTCCTGCCTTTTGCCGCGCTGGCTTTCTGGGTCGGCGTGGCCGTCGACACCCCGCTGGGCGCGGTCGGGGCGGCCGTGCTGGCGGCGATCGTCTCCTCGATCCTGGACGCGCTCGATGCGCTCGGTGACTGGCGTCGCGCTCTGCCGAATCACTACAGCCGGGGCTGGATCGAGCTCTTCCAGGTCGAGCCCGACCTGAGCGAGATGCTGCATGGCGTGGCCTGGTGCGCGCTCTACACGACGGTCTTCTTAGCGCTCGCCTACCGCCATTTCGCGCGCAAGGACGTCCTCAGCTAGGCCCCGCATCGACCCACGTCCGGCGGGCCGGGCGCTCACCGCGCCGACTCAACACAGGTTGAGTGACCTCCAGCAGGGTAGACCCTGCTCTAGGTCACCTAAATGCTGCTAGCAGAGGTTAGGGAGCCTCGGGCAGGCGCGCACGGAAGAACACGATGGGCACGCCCGGCTTGGCGACCCGGCCCGCGGCGGGGATGGCCGCGACATACGCCGCCAAGGCGTCGTAATAGACATGGTCGGTCGCCAACAGACGACCCACCACCTCGTGGCGGCTGCGCACGTCGACAATCGTCGCGGGCAGCTCGCGCCGGAAGGCCTTCCACCAGGTTTTGGCCTCGGCCTTGCCGACCACGACCACCCAACCCCCAGCCCAAGGCACGGCCCACACGGGGAGCGAGACCAAGGCCCCCGAACGGGGCGCGACATACTCCAGCAGCACCGTGTGCTTGCCCGTCAGCCGGCGCAGCGGGGATGCCGCCAGCCGATCCGAGAACCGACGCTTCCTCGCCACCACCGACCACCTCCGCGCGTCACCCTAGTCCCGGGCGGGTGTCGCAAACGGTGCCAGGACGTCCGACAGGGTGGTCAACAGCTGGTGGGCGGCGGCGGGGCGCCAGCCGTGGTCGCGCCCAGGGTTGTCGGCGACCACCCAAGCCAGATAGGCCGACGTGCTGAAGGCTTCCAGCGCCAGCCAGGCGTCCCGGCGCAGCCGAAGGGCGGCGGCATCCCCGCATCCGCCGGCATCGACATAGGCGCGCACGAGGGCGTCCACCTGACCGTCGTTCACGGACGCATACCAGGGGGCGGCATGAACCGCACCACCGAGGAAGCCGATGTCGCGCGCCGGGTCGCCGATCGCCGCCCACTCCCAGTCGATCAGTCGCGGAACTCCTTGGTGCACAAGGACGTTGGTGCACACCGGGTCGCCGTGGATGAGGCTGAACCGGTCCAGCTCGGCGAAGGCACCCGCCACATCCTTGCCGTATGCCCGCATGGGCGCGACCAGCGGCCACCACGCCTCTCGCTCGGCTCCCCCGAGGCGCGTCGCCCACCAGTCAACAACCTCCTCCACCCGGGCCACGAAGTCGATCCGCCCGGCCGCCGGCCCCGTGCCGGCCAACGCCTCGGACGCCGTCCCGGGCCCCGGCCACGTGCGCTCATGCAGGCGCGCCAGGTCGGCGACGAGCAGGGCGCGCAACGGGTCCGACCACTGCGACGGCGCCAGCGTCCGGCCCGGCACCAGCGACTCGACAAGATAGGGAAACGCCCCAGCTCCGGCCACCTCGACCTCGCCGGCTCCGATGACCCGCGGCCCGAGACCGGCCGGTGCCAACAGCAGTGCCGCACGCTCCTGCGCCAGGTCCACGGGCAGTTCAGCCGCCGGGCGCCGCGCGATCCGGACGACGAGATCGCCGGCCCGCCACACGGCATACGACTCGCCCGACCCGAGCGGGACCAGACCATTCGCCGGCGGGACGCCACCGGTGACCGGGAACCAGTCGGGATGGCGCGAGATGATGTCTGATAGGTCACCCTCGGCCCAGTCCCGCAACATGGGTTCGATCCTCTCAATCCACTGTCACGATCGCGCGTTCTCAATCCCCACAACGGTTTTCGCTAGGAGAGCCCCGCCTCCCACCGCTGCCTACACGGGGCAATTGGCGGATGCCAGGCGGTCCTTGGTACACCCACCGGGAATCGACGTGGAAACATGAAAGCACTTCAAGGAGGCGGCATTGTCCACATACGTATTCCAGTTCAGTGAGGGCAACAAGGACCAGAAGGACCTCTTGGGCGGCAAGGGCGCGAACCTCGCCGAGATGGTCAACATGGGATTGCCCGTACCACCCGGTTTCACGATCTCCACCGAGGCCTGCAAGGCCTACCTGGCCAGTGGCCACGTCCCGCCGAGCCTGCGCGTCGAGGTCACCATGGCCCTGCGCGCGACCGAGGACCACATCGGCCGGCACTTCGGCGCCGACGAAGAGCCCCTGCTCCTGTCGGTCCGATCCGGCGCGAAGTTCTCGATGCCGGGCATGATGGAGACGGTCCTCAACGTCGGTCTCAACGACCGCTCCGTCGAGGGCCTGGCCAAGTTCGCGGGCGACGAACGCTTTGCGTGGGATAGCTACCGGCGCCTGATCCAGATGTTCGGCAAGACCGTGCTCGACATCGACGGCGACCTCTTCGCCGACGCGCTCGATGCCCAGAAGGCCAAGGCTGGCGTCAAGAGCGATCCCGAGCTGACCGCGGACGACCACAAGGCCGTCGTGGCGGCATACAAGGCGATCGTGCAGGAGCAGAGCGGCGCGGACTTCCCGCAGGACCCGCGCACGCAGCTCGACATGGCCATCGAGGCCGTCTTCAACAGCTGGAACACCGAGCGTGCGCGCCTCTACCGTCGCCGCGAGCGCATCCCGCACGACCTCGGCACCGCGGTCAACGTGATGGCGATGGTCTTCGGCAACCTCGGTGACACCTCCGGCACCGGCGTCTGCTTCACCCGCGACCCGAGTAGCGGCCACAGCGGTGTCTACGGTGACTACCTGTCGAACGCTCAAGGCGAGGACGTCGTCGCCGGCATTCGCAACACCCTCCCGCTCGCGGATCTGGAGCACCTCGACCCCAAGTCATATGCCGAGTTGCGCGCCGCGATGCGCCGCCTCGAGACCCACTATCGCGACCTGTGCGATATCGAGTTCACCATCGAGCGGGGCAAGCTGTGGATGCTGCAGACCCGCGTCGGCAAGCGCACCGCTGCGGCGGCCTTCCGTGTCGCCACCCAACTGGTCGACGAGCACCTGATCACGCTCGATGAGGCCATCGGCCGAGTCACCGGGACCCAGCTGACCCAGCTGCTCTTCCCGCACTTCGACGCCGCCTCGGGCGCCCAGCCGCTCGCCAAGGGCCTCGGCGCCTCCCCCGGCGCGGCCGTGGGCGAGATCGCCTTCGACAATGCCGGCGCGATCGCCCGCAAGGAGGAGGGCCACTCGGTCATCCTCGTGCGCCGCGAGACCTCCCCCGACGACCTGCCCGGCATGGTCGCGTCGGTCGGCGTGCTGACCGCGCGGGGCGGCAAGACCTCGCACGCGGCCGTCGTTGCGCGAGGCATGGGCATGTGCGCCGTCGTCGGCGCCGAGGCGCTCAAGGTCGACCCCGTCGGCAAGACCGTCAAGGTCGGCAAGACCACCTTGACGGAGGGCGACATCATCGCCATCGACGGCGCAACCGGCGAGATCTTCGTCGGTGAAGTGCCGGTCGTCGACTCGCCCGTGATGACCTATATCGCCGAGGGCATCGACGCGGCCGAGGCCGCGGTCCACGGCGACGCCGAGACGCTCGACCTGATCCGCTCCGTCGACCGGTTGCTCCGGTATGCCGATGGCGTGCGCAGCCTGCGCGTGCGCGCCAACGCCGACACGGCCGAGGACGCCAAGCGCGCCCGCGACCGCGGCGCCCAGGGCATCGGCTTGTGCCGCACCGAGCACCAGTTCCTCGGCGAGCGCCGGCAGTATGTCGAGAATGTCATCCTCGCCGAGACCGCCGAGGAGAAGCAGGCCTCGCTCGATGCGCTCGTGCCGATCCAGCGCCAGGACTTCATCGAGTTGCTCGGCGCCATGGACGGCCTGCCGACGACGATCCGGCTCATCGACCCGCCGCTACACGAGTTCCTCCCCGACCTGACCGAGCTCTCGGTCAAGGTCGCGCTGGCCGAGGCCAAGGGCGAGGTCGACCCGCACGACCTCAAGCTGCTCGCGGCGGTGCAGCGCACCCACGAGGCCAACCCGATGCTCGGCCTGCGCGGCGTGCGCCTGGGGCTGAAGATCCCCGGCCTGTTCGACCTGCAGATCCGCGCGATCGCCGAGGCGACGGTGCACCTGCTCGGCGAAGGCAAGAAGCCCAAGCCCGAGATCATGGTCCCGCTCGTGGGCTCCGTGCGCGAGTTGCAGATCATCCGTGACCGGGCCGAGAAGATCCTCGCCGACGTCGCCTCGACGTCAGGTGTCGAACTGCGTATCCCGATCGGCTGCATGATCGAGCTGCCGCGAGCCGCCCTCACGGCCGGCCGCATCGCGGAGGAGGCGGAGTTCTTCTCCTTCGGCACCAACGACCTGACCCAGACGACGTGGGGCTTCTCGCGCGATGACGTCGAGAGCGCCTTCTTCGCCGACTACCTCGAGTCGGGCGTGCTGACGATCTCCCCGTTCGAGACGCTCGACGCCTTCGGTGTCGGCTCGCTGGTGAAGATGGGCGTGAAGTCGGGCCGCAAGACCCGCCCGGACATCCACATCGGCGTCTGCGGCGAGCACGGTGGCGACCCCGAGTCGATCCACTTCTTCCACAAGGCGGGCCTGGACTACGTCTCGTGCAGCCCCTTCCGGGTGCCCGTGGCGCGCCTCGAAGCCGGCCGCGCCGCCGTCGACCTGGGCGACCACTCGACCGCCTGACCCCCTCCGCCCCCGTCGAAAGGCCGGTTCAGACCCGTCGAGAGGCCGGTACCGGCCTCTCGATGACCCTGAACCGGCCTTTCGACGGGGTGTCAGGGCAGGCGCACGACGCCGACCAGGTCGTCCGGAATGTCGAGCGCCCGAGCCACAGTGTGCCGAATCGCGCTGACAAGCGTGGTCTCGGCACTGGGTCCGCGGTCGCGGCCGGCGATCTGCACGAGGACGCCAACCGTCGTGCGGTGGTTGGTCTCGGACGGTGCCGGGTATGTCACCGGCATCACGATCGACGTCTCGGGTGGCCGATGACCGCCTCCCCCATCCTTGTCATCGGCGAACTGTGCCCCGACATCGTCGTCGCCGGCGTCCCCACCGACGGCCGGACCTTGCGCTTCGGCCAGTCCGAGGATCTCGTCGCCGGCACGGTGATGACGCTCGGCAGCAGCGCCGGAATCACGGCGTGCGCCGTCGCCGCGGCCGCGACTCCGGTGCGCCTCAAGGCCGTTCGCGGCGATGACGAGTTCGGTGCGGCCTGCCATCGCTGGCTCACTGAGCGCGGCGTCGACGCCGGGCCCGTCCGCATCGACCCGACCGTGAGAACGGGCTCCTCGGTCATCCTGGTCCGCGCCGACGATCCGGGTGATCGGGAGATCCTGACCGATTTGGGGGCCATGACCGCCCTGACGGTGGCCGACCTCGATGACGAGCTGCTCACATCGGCCGGCCACGTTCACGTCAGCTCGTTCTTCCTCCACACCGGCGCGAGCGACGACTTGCACACGCGCCTTCGTCGCGCCCGTGAACTCGGGTGCACGGTCAGCCTCGACACCAATGACGACCCGGATCGCCTGTGGGGCAGTGGTGCTCGCGAGGCCATCGGCGAGTTCGACGTGCTCTTCGTCAACGAGTCGGAGGCCCGCGGGCTGGCCGGAGCCGACGCGAGCGAGCCGCTCGCGGTTGTCGTCATGGAATTGCTCGCGCTCATGCCTCGACAGGGGCGTGACCCGCGCCTCCCCGCGGTGGTCCTCAAGCTTGGCGCGGCGGGGGCGAGCGTCCATACCCGGACCGACAGCTGGCAGGTTGCGGCACAGGAGGTGACCGTGGCGGACACGGTAGGCGCCGGTGACACGCTCGCGGGCACCTGCCTGGCCCTGTTGGCGTCGGGAGCCGCCTGGTCGGCCACCCTGCAACACGGGGTCGCGGCCGGGACGCTGTCCACACGGTCACCCGGCGGGACGGCCGGCCAGCAGCCGCTCGCCGTCGTCGCTCAACTCGCCGCCAGCTTGCCGCTCCACCATGCTGATGTCCCCCAATCCGAGGAGAAGCCGAGATGACCACGACCCCAGGCGGAGCCAGCTCGCAGACGCTCGCCGAGATCGCCAGCCAGCCGCAGATGTGGCAGGCCGCGATCGACCTCGGCCGGACCGCCCCGCCCGGTGTGCCCGGCCCGGGCGAGCGGGTCCTGGTGCTCGGTTGCGGCACGTCCTACTACGTCGGGCTCGCCTATGCCGAGATCCGCGAGAGCGCCGGGCTCGGCGTCACCGATGTCCTGATCGCCAGCGAGGTGCCTCCGGTCTTCCGCCCGTATGACCGGGTCGTCGCCATCAGCCGGTCCGGCACGTCCTCGGAGCTGCTGGATGCCGTGCGGCTGATCGCCGAGCAACAGCCCGGCATCCCGGTCACCGCTTTGCTCGGCGAGCAGGGTACGCCGCTGGCCGCGCTGGCTACGGACATCGTCGACCTCTCCTTCGCCGACGAGCAGAGCCTCGTGCAGACCCGCTCCCGACCACCCAGCTCGCGCTCCTGCGCGCAGCGATGGCCGAGCAGGAGCCCGCGGGTGCGGCATACGACCGCAGTCCACTGGACGGGCTGGACCAGCTTGTCGCTCTGGGTGAGACGGCCCTGGCAAGTCCGTTGCCGGACAGCGGTATTCGGCAACTCGACGACCTCGCCACGGGGTGGGCCCGGCACGTGGGCGAGGAGGCCGCGCTCAAGGTGCGCGAGTCGTCGGGCGCCTGGGTGGAGTCCTATGCGGTCGGTGAATACCGTCACGGCCCAGTCGCGACCTGTGGTCCGGGCACGCTCCTCTGGGGTCTGGATCGCATTCCCGAGGACATCGTCGAGGTCGTCGAGTCGGCCGGCGGGCGGGTGGAACACGGCTGCGGCGAGCCGCTCGCCGGACTCGCGCGCATCCACCGGTATGCCGTCGCTCTCGCCACCGCCGCCGGCCGCGACGCGGACCATCCGTACCTGCTCTCGCGCTCGGTCATCCTCCCCGCCGACGAGTGACCCCTCCCCCCCTCACCCGTCGAGAGGCCGGTTCAGACCCGTCGAGAGGCCGCCGCGATTCTGAAGCGGCCACTCGATGACCCTGAACCGGCCCTTCGACGGGTCTGAAACCCGCCCCCACTCGATAGCCCAAATTTTTAATCCCGGTAGAAGAATCGCCGGGTCCTAGGAACCGGCTTCCAGGAGCGCGCTGACGGGGAGGTGATAGAGCCATCCCGGCGTCGGATGTGTCACCCATAGCTGATCTCCGACGACGACGGCATCGACATTGCCGTCGGCCGCCCTGCCCTGCGCATCCAAAGCAAGCCGTCCGGTCATTTTCGCGCTCGCCGAATCGATGACGTATGCCGTGGGACCGCGTTCGCCGATCGCCACCACTCGCTGGCCGACCGCGATCACAGCATCCGCACTGTCGATGCCGGAGATTGTGTCGTTGACGCGATCGGTGCGCGGATCGATCACCGCGACCGCGTCGTCATGGGTGCAGGCAACCAAGACGCGTGCGGCGGTGACGACGACGCCCTGGGGGCCACGGCATACGGGAATCGTCACCCGCCGGCCCAACCCGCCGTCCGCCGTGAGCTGGATGCGCGTGACGGTGTCGTCAACGAAGTTGGTGACCCAGAGCGCTGAGTCACCGGCGGCGATCAACCGGGGCCCGCTGCCCACAGCAGCCTGCCCGCGGACGCGTCCGCTCCGCGCGTCCAGCCGGACGACGCGCGCACCCATCTGGTCAACGACATAGACCGACTCCCCCGCGACGACCAGTCCTTCGGGCTGCGCCCCCTGGCCCAGATGGGCGCGGCGGATCACCCGGTTCCCCGCCGTGTCGACGAGCGCAAGATCGCCGTCGCCGAAAACCGAGACCCAGACTCCGGCAGGCGCCACCGCCATCCGCAGCGGCACCGCACCGACGTCGAGACGACGGCCGCCGGCCAGGCGTACATACGGGCCCTGCGCGACGGCGACCCAGGCGTGGCCCTCGACCGCGACCAGCCCCACCGGAACCCCCGGCAATGGTTCGCCCACAACGCCGTCCGGCCGTGGCGCCGGCGTTGCCGACCGGGAGGGGCTGGCCGCGGCGGTCCTCGACCGGGCGGTCCCCAGGCTCGCCGCGGTGTCATGGCCGCTGTTACCGGGGCTCGAGCAGGCACCCGCGGTGAGCAGAGCAAGAGCAACGCCGGCTGCCCGCGCACGGGCAGCCGGCCGCCCCCGCTCAGGACAACGCAGCACAGACGTCCGACATCTGATAGTCCGCGTTGTGGGTGGCCGTGACCTCGACGCCGCCGTCCGGGGTCCAGGTCTCGACATAGCGCCCGGTTTGCCCGGTCACTCGCCCGACTCCGGGCATGGTGAACTGGACGTCATTGCCGTTGACGATTATCCGCACCGTGCCGTCGCTGTCGTGCCACTCGGTATAGGTCCCCCCAAGATGGGCGAGGAGGATCTTGCCATTGGCGGGGTTGCTCAGCGAATAGGTGTAGGCGCTGACCCAGCGTTGCACCCGGGTGACCGTTCCGTCCGCAGCGGTGTAGGTGCGAGTCCACAGCCGACCATCGCGCACCCGCACGATGGGGAAGTCGCAGAAGGGCGCCCCAGCAGGGACGACGCGGGTGTCATTGACGTAGTCGATAGAGGTCGTGGTGGGTGGTGCGGCGGTCGCCATCCCGGCGCCGCCGAGGGTGGCGGCCACCGCGGCGACCAGGGCGATTCTTAG
>Ga0075158_10001657_pt1 | contig 16655 bp, 14 predicted proteins | sample JI91814BDNA_FD_70968 | JGI IMG/M metagenome (GOLD analysis project Ga0075158, IMG submission 70968) | Wastewater effluent complex algal communities from Wisconsin, to seasonally profile nutrient transformation and Carbon sequestration -... | ecosystem: Engineered > WWTP > Effluent > Algae... | reverse complement strand
AACACGTCGTCGAGTGAATCGTACGTGGACGAGGTCCAGCCGTCCTCACTGCGGCGAAACACCTGGACCCACGGCCGGTGTTGCGCGACCAGCAGGAAGGTCTGCAGGCCCGGGATGCGCTGGTACCGGGCCCACTTGAGGTCGCGGTCGCGGGCCTGGGTGGACGGTGACAGCACCTCGGCGAGCAGCACGGGCGCCTCGAACCACTCGCGTCCGGGCTGGTACTCCTCGCAGGTCACCATGATGTCCGGATAAAACAGTTCGCCGTCGAAGCGGAGCTTCACCGACTCGTTGAACACCGCGCAGTTGTCGGCATCGATGGCGGCGTCGAACAGCTTGGCCATATTAAACACGATCTTCGCGTGCGGGACGCTCGCGCCGGTCATCGCGTGGATCTCGCCGGCGATGAACTCGTGCCGTTCGTCCTGCTGCTCCTCCCAGGCCATGAACTCGTCGGAGCTGAGGCGGGGCTGGTCGGGCCTGACGAGCGCGGACATCTTCAGAGGCTATCCCACGCCAACGGTCGGTGCCAGCGCAGGATTGATCTTTGGTGGCGCCCTCGGTACATGTGCCCGGATGTCGCGCCACGCACTTTGGTTGTCCGTCCTGATCTTCGCGTGCGCTCCATCGGCGGGGAACCCGACCGGCGACGACCAGGGTGAGCTCGGCGAGTCCGGGGACGACAGCGGGTCCTCGAGCGGCGACGGCGGCGGCGAGCCGTACACGCCGGTCGACGGCAACGCGTTCCCGTGGGCGGGCGAGAGCACCGACATGGTCTGCGGCGACGGCGAGGACAACGACGACAACGGCTACACCGACTGCGAGGACTTCTCGTGCAGCCGCAACCCGTCGGTGTTCGTGTGCGGCGCGGACTCCGTGTACGAGAGCACCCCGGATCTGTGCGCCAACGGGATGGACGACGACGGCGACGGGCGGGCGGATTGCGCCGATCCCGACTGTTATAAAAATCCGTTCCACGCGGTCTGCGACAAGCCGCGGGCCGAGACCGACTGCGCGGGCGACGGCGACGGCGACGGCGACGGCGCGGTCGGCTGCGCCGACGCGGACTGCCGCGCCGATGAGGCCCTGTGCCCGCCCGCGGCCGGCTCGCGGCGCATCCTGTTCGACCAGACCCTCGACGAGACCGCGGGCAACGGCCCGAACTCGGACTGGGTGATCGACGCGTGGGGCCGCTACCCGCAGCCGTCGAACCCGACGCGCGCCGACGACTGGGCCGGCGCGCTCAGCGGGCTCGGGTACGGCCTTTACGAGCAGGGCCACCGCGTCGAGAGCCTGGTGCCGTGGGACGGCCGGCTGTCGTTCGACGACCCGGGCAACCCGCAGGACCTCCGGCGCTACGACATCCTCGTGCTGGTCGAGCCGAGCCGGAAGATGGCGCCCGAGGAGAAGACGGCGATCATCAATTTTGTGCTCGCGGGCGGCGGGCTGCTCGCGGTCGCCAACCACCGCAGCGCCGACCGCGACGGCAACGGCTGGAGCGCCCCCGAGGTCTTCAATGATTTGTTCGACGTCAACTCGGTGAAGGTCGACCCGTTCGGGTTCCGCTTCGACGAGGTCGACGAGGAGATCGAGATGGCGCTCGACAACGTGCTCGACGAGGCGCACCCGGTGATCGACGGGCCGTCCGGGCGGGTGACGAAGATCGGGTTTTATACGGGGTGCACGGCGAAGCTGACCGGCACCGCGTCGTTCGGGCTCGGGCTGATCGCGCTCGCCCAGGCGGCGAAGCTGGTGGTCGGCGTGGTCGAGGCCGGGGAGGGGCGGGTCGTGTTCGTGACCGACTCGGCGATCGCCGGCGACGGCACCGACTCGCACGGCAACACGCTGTCGGTGCACGACGCGTGGAACGACTCGTCGCTCGACAACGACGTGCTGTTCCTGAACGCGATCGCGTGGCTCGCCGGGTGAATGATGGCGAGCTATCGCAACGGTGCGCCGGGCTGACGGGGTCGTCCCGCCGCCCGGCAATTGCTCACAGGCGCTGCAGGCCCCACGGCGGCGAGGCGTTGATGAGATAGCCGATGCGGCACTTCATGCGGACCTCGCGGAAGGTCGCGCCGGCCTTGCTCGCCGTCCACCTGTACTCGCCGGGCGGCACCTGACTGAACAGCACGCCGCCGTCTTCCGAGGTCTCGGTCAGCGACTTGTCGGGGAACACCATCGCGTTGAAGTAGACCGGGCCGTTCTCGGCCGGCAGCGGCGGATCGAGGGTGATGACCACGCCGGCCTCGCCGTGGGCGCCCGCGTCGTAGATCGACTTGCCGACGCGCGTCACCGTGGTGACCATCTGGCAGTATTTTGTGTCGTCGGGCGTGACCTCGACGATCGCCGCCAGGGCCTCGTAGATGCCGTGGTTGACCGCCTGGAAGGTGAGGCGCTCGAGGCCCTCGTCGGGCAGCACGTGCGTGCCGGTCTGGATCGGGTGATAGTCGGGGTGCTCGAGCACGAGGGTGATGTCGGCGCCGACCGGCAGGTTGTCGAACTTGAATCGGCCGTCGGCGGCGGTGACGACCTGCATGTCGGGGAACTCGAGGATCGACACGGTGGCCCCGGAGATCCGCCCGTCGGGGCCCTTGTCGAACGGGATCGCGTCGCCCTGCACGGAGGCGACGCGCAGGCCGGTGCAGTCGGTCTTGCACATGCCGCCCGCGCCGTTGTCGGGGCCGTCGTCGCACAGCTCGTCGCCCGCGATCTCGCCGTCGCCGCAGACCGCCGGCTCGCCGGTGGTGGGGCCACCGGTCTCGCTGCTGCTGGTGCTCGACGCGTCGGCCTCGCCGGTGCTGCTGCTGCTGCTGCTGCTGCTGCTGCTGCTGCTGCTGCTGCTGCTGCTGTCGCTGCTGGCGCCGTCGTCGCCGGACGCGCCGCCGCAGGCCAGGAGCCCGCACAGCGCCGTGATTTTCGCGGTTTGGAGGGATTTCGCGGTGGACACGGCGGGGAGGATCCGTCAGTTCGTGCGCGCTGTCCAACCCTCGCTGTCTTTGCCGGTGCACGGGTCGGCGTCGATGGTACGTTCCAGCGATGGGCCGCCTCACCTCCGTCTCGCTCGCCGTCCTGCTCGTCGCTTGCAGCGGTGACTCGTCGTCATCCGCGGATTCGAACGGCGAGGGCGCGTCCGGCCTCACCGGTGCGACGAGCGACGCGAGCTCCGGCGACGGTGTGACCGGCGACGTCGTGACCGGAGGCGGCATGACCGGAGGCGGCTCGTCCGGCGAGGCCGTCACGGGCAGCTCGGGTGTGCCGGATCCCACGACCGGCGAGACCGGCGAGACCGGGGGCAGCGAGACGGGTGAGACGAGCGAATCGAGCGAGACGGGCAATGGTGACACCAGCGACACGGGGGAGCCGTTCGAGCCGGTCTGTCCGGTCGTGCCGGCGTGCGCGAGCGTCGAGGCGACGGCGACCGAGCACCACCTGTCGCTGCTCGACGGCTGCGCGTTCGCGGTGGCGCCGAACGACTTCGCGGCGGGGCTGCAGCGGGCCGACGAGCTGCTCGCGCGGGTCGGCACCGCGGTGGGCATCGACGCGGTGCTCGGCCAGCTCAACCGCGTCGCTGTGCCGGGCCTCTCGGCGTACCAGGCCGACCGCATGAAGAACCACGACTATGTCGGCTTCCGCTGGAACGACGGCGACGGGTCCGTGGATTACTGGTATCCGCAGGGCATCTCCGGCGGGAGCGACGCGCGGGAGGACAGCCGGGTTTCGGGGCGGCGCGTCGTCCTGGTATCGTGGTACCACAACATCGAGCGCGAGCCGGACGATCCGCCGGCCCGGGGCGTGCGGCTCAGCCTCGTGGATATCACCGACCTCGATGATATCCACTATCGTCACATGTTGCTGGTGACGCCGACGGGCGGCGGCGACACCGTCAATTTCGCGGCGGCCAACAACGGCAGCGGCGACGCGCTGCACGCCGGCGGCATCACGTGGGTCGGCGATCGCCTGTACGTCGCCGAGACGTACGCGGGCTTTCGCGTGTACGACATGTCGCGGATCTTCGAGGTCTCGTCGACCGACGACGAGGCGGCGATCGGGATCTCGGGCGGCGAGGTCAACGCCCACGGCTATCGCTACGCGGTGCCGGAGATCGGGCGTTACACGCTCACCGACTCGTCGTGCCCGTTCCGGTTCTCGGCGGTCGCGCTCGACCGCGGCGCGGCGCCGCCGGTGCTGGTGACCGCGGAGTACCAGACCGACCTGACCGGGCGCGTCGCTCGCTGGCCGATCGATCTCACCACCGCCGCGCTGGTGGCCAGCGACGGCACGGTGCACGCGGTCGACGCCGCGCTGTCCGGGCAGTCGCGGGTCCAGGGCGCGGTGACCCACGACGGCGTCTATTACCTGTCGTCGTCGAGCCAGGCGGATCAGTGGGGCCGGCTCTACCGCAACGTCCCCGACGCCACGAGCGAGATCACCGCGTGGCCCGACGGTCCCGAGGATCTGTACATCGAGCGCGACCTCGGGCTGATCTGGACGACCGCCGAGCACCCGGACAAGCGCGTCACCCTCGGCATCCCGATGCAGGGTTATTGACGGACCGCTGTCGGCTCCGGTGGTGGTGGGGTATCCTGCGCGCGTCGCGGGTCACCATGAGCGCGCTGGATCTCGATCGTTTGACGCCGACCCGGCCGCCCGGCGGACGGCCCCTGGCTGGCCATCAGACGTGGAAGCACCTGCTGTTCGCCCACTGGTCGTACGACGCCGCGGCGGTGCGGGCCGTCGTCCCGCCGGAGCTCGAGCTGGACCTGTGGGCCGGGCGCGCGTGGGTAGGTGCCGTGCCGTTCGAGATGCGGGACATCCGTCTGTCGTGGATGCCGGGGCTGCTCGGGATGAACTTCCTCGAGGCGAACCTCCGCACGTACGTGCATTACAGGGGCGAGCCCGGCGTGTACTTCTTCTCGCTCGAGGCGTCGTCGCGGCTCGCGGTCCAGGCGGCCCGCTGGGGCTGGGGGCTGCCGTATCACCACGCCCGCATGCGGGTCGACTACGCCGGCGAGGCGGTCCGCTACTCGTCGGTCCGCACGAAGGATCCGTCCGCGACGCTGACGGCGGAGTACGACATCGGCGAGGCGCTCGGCGAGTCGCGGCCGGGCAGCCTCGAGTTCTTCTTGCTCGAGCGCTACTACCTGTTCGCCTGCCACAAGGGCGCCATCCTCAAGGGGCACGTGCATCACACGCCGTATCCGGCCCGGCGCGCGTCCGTGCGGTCGATGACGTGCGGGCTGCTGGCCGCGGCGGGGCTGCCGGCGCGCGCGGACCCGCCGGAGGTCGTGCATTATTCGCCCGGGGTCGTGGTGCGGGTGTTCGGGCCGTGGGCGCTGTGAGCACCCCCTAGACGAGCGTGTCGTTCGCGGTGAACACGGCGGTCTCGGTTCGATCTGGTTCGTGGATCTGCAGCCGTATCTCGCCCAGCTGGACCTGATCGCCCTGATGCAGCGGGGCGCGCTGGATCCGGCGCCCGTTGAGATACGTGCCGTTCTTGCTGTCGAGGTCCTGGATCGTCGGGCCGCACGGCGGCCAGAACGTCCACGCGTGCAGGCGCGAGAGTTTGATCAGCTCGATGGGGAACTGTATCTCGGCCTCGCTGGAACGGCCGATGGACTTGACCTGGCCCGGACGCAGCCGGTAGACCCCGACGGGCGAGCCGTCGATCGATGCGTTCATCTCGAGCGATATGGTCCGCCGCCCCATCGTCGTCGGCGTCGTCGAACGCGCGCGATGATACGCCAGCAACTCGGCCAGCCGCGTCGGACGCTGCCGGTGTAGCTTCACGAACAGCTCGGCGTCCGAGATGCCCCAGCGGTCGATGAACGAGGCGGCCGCCTCCGCGAACTCGCCGAGCGACGCGCTGCCGCTCGGCAGGTGAAGCAGCAGGTCGTCGCCGATGTCGAGTGAGCCGATGAAATGCCGCAGCTCGGCGGCGTTGAAGAACGAGGCGAGCAGCCTGGCGAGGTGATGGATATCCTGGCTCATTATTTAATGACCTCCATCAGCGCCCTCGTCTCGCATAGCTTGACCATGCGGGCGATACGCGGGCTTTGGACGCCCTTCCCGAGCTTGATGCAATCCTCGAACTGTTGCAGCTCGGTTTTTGCCTTGACCCGCCATTCCAGCGCCTGGAGGTCGTTGGCCCAGCAGGGGCTGTCTGCGAGCAGATACAGGATCGCCCATTCGCCATTCCTTTCGGCGACCATCGTGTTCGCGCGGATCGAGCTACAGTCCACCTCGAGCTCGGGCTCGGGCTCGGGCTCGGGAGATTTTACCTTCTTGTGGATGTTCTTGTGCGGCGTCGCCGAAGGTGGCTGTTTATCCTCTTGTTTGCCCGGCGCGGACGGCTCGATGATCACAGCTTTTGTGGGCGAGCGGGGTGGCGGGACGGTCTCGCTGGCGAGCGGGGCGGGAACGACGGTGGGCTGGGAGACTTCGAATTGCTTCAGCTGTAGCGCATCGTCCGAGACCGGAGAATCGGTCGAGCCGTGCTGGAGCGTGAACCCGGCGAGGGCCGTGGCCAGCAGCCACGGCGCGAAGCTCCACATATGGTTCTTGCGCGCCACGGGGGCGCCCGTCTCCGTGTCAATCTCGTTGGCAGCAGGGTCCCTGGACGTGCCTGGCATCGCCCGGGCATACGGCCTCGACCGCGGGCGATCGATCGGCACGTCGGCCTCATTCGACCCGGTTCGCCGCCGCCGTGGCGCACGGACCACTGTCGTGATGTCCATCGCCATCTCGTGGGCGGGCGTCTCGACGACCAGCTCGATCGAGGAGTCGTCGGCGGCGATGATCGGCGCCCGGACCACGCGCCTCGGCGGCGGAGAGTCGTTCGGTTTGAAGCGCTCGATCGCCGACGCCAGCGAGAGCATGCTCGGGAATCTGTCCGATGGGTCCTTCGAGAGCGCCTTGCGGACGAGCATCTCGATCCCTGTGGGAACGCCCTCCACGTGCTCACGCATCGGCAGCGGTTCGTCGTTGACGAGCTTCTGGATCAGCTCGGCGGGCTGGGAGCCCTTGAATGGCAGGCCGCCCGTGAGGGCCTGATACAGGATCACCCCGAGGGCATAGATGTCGGCGCGATGATCGATCTTGAGGCCCCTCGCCTGCTCGGGGGCCATGTATTTGAGGGTCCCGAGGATGCTCCCGACGGCGGTCAGGCCATCCCGCGTCTCGTCCGCGGCGGTGCGGACCTTGGCGATCCCGAAGTCGAGGATTTTAATAAAGTCGCTGTTGGACCCACGCGTGATCCTGTAGAGGTTGGATGGCTTGAGGTCGCGGTGGATGATGCGGCGATCGTGCGCGGCTTGCATGGCGTCGCAGATCTGCAGCACGATCCGCTGCACGCGTTCCCACGGTAGCGGGGACTCGCGCGTGAACAGGGTCTGGAGATCCTCGCCCTTCAGGTATTCCATGACATAGAACGCGTGGTCGTCGATACGGCCCGCGTCGAGCACGTCGATGATGTTCTGGTGCTCGATGCCCGACGCAGAGCGCGCCTCCTGGGCGAAGCGCGTCAGGGCGCTGCTGTTGACGCACAGGTCGCGGTGCAGCAGCTTGATGGCGAATTTCTTCTCGAGCGCGGTGTGCTGCGCCGAATAGACCGTGCCCATACCGCCTCGCCCGAGGCATTCGAGGATCTGGTAGCGGTCAGCGAACAGGGTGCCAGGGGTGAGGGTCTTGGACATTGTATTACTCGGATTTCGGAGGATGGACGCGACGAAGGGGACGCTGCACGTCTCGCCATACCGACGAGGGCGGCAGCGCGATGTCCTGAGATTCAGAAGGGATCAGAGCGCGTCGGCGTCTGCGTCGTCGCAGCCCAGCACTCGCACGTAGGTCTGCCGCGGCCGGCAGATCTCGATGTAAGAACCGTCGGGGAGGGGCGGATCATCCGTGGCGGTGCAATATTTGAGGTCGAGGTGGATGGTCCAGGTGCAGGCGTCGTCGGGGATGCTGATGTCGAAGCCCAGGTGCCCGTCCTGCTCAGAGAGAGTGCGGATGTCGTGGCCGTGGCGGACACCGTCCGCGGTGATGACGGTGAGCGTGGCCTCGTCCGCGAGATCGAGCATCGCTCGCCACTCGCGGTTCACGATGCTATTTGTGAGGACGAGGCGCGTCGTCTTCGGGTCGGCGGACAGGATCTCCACCTCCAGGCACTTGGGGCAGGCGCCCTGCGACGGGACCTCGTTCGGGTCGTCTTGAAGGTTGTATTCGAGGAACTCGCGAGATTCGATGATTTCCGGGTCTTCAGGGACACATCTGACAGCGATGAGGAGTCCGCACGAGATCGCCAATGGCTTTAAAAATTGCATGCACCGCATCCTCTCGCAGGTGATCTTTCCGCCGACGCGGGCGAGCCTGACAGCTGAAAAGCGATAAACAACGTGCGGACGCGCGACTACCGGCTCCAAATGCGAAATTTGCCGATCTCGAGGATCGAGTGGCCTGTACGGATGAGCCGGAGCTGGGCCGCGGAGAGCCGCGAGGGCCCATCAAACGGCTTAATCAACGGCCATTCAGAGTACATCGCTTCACTCATCGCATACGCGGTTTCATCCGATATCGGCGCTGTGGTCCCGATCACAAACTGTGTTCCACGCAGCAGGAAAGCCTGGGCGACGCCGACGCCGCCGTCGATCGTCATGTCGTCGGCCAGCCCGCTATTGCAGGCCGACAGGACGATCGTTTGCGGTGCGTTGGCAGGATTCGTCTGCCAGAGGATGCTCCCGACGGACAGGACAACCTGGTCCTCAAGCAGCAGTCCGGTGCCCCAGACGTCCCAGGTCGACGTGATCACGTTGTGGCCCGCGAAGTGGAGCAGCTCCAGGTCGCCTGCGAGCGCGGAGCGGAGGGCATCGCGGGTGACGGACCCGGCGCCGGTGAAGGAGTCGACACGGAGCCCGTGTTGTTCGAGTGTGCGTCCGACGAGCGAGCTCTCCCTGTCGACGCGGCTCAGGTCGGCGGTAGGGTTGGATCCGAGGACGACTGCGTGGTGCGAGGGGTCTGCGGGTGCGAGGGGCGCGGGCAGGTCGAGCGAATAGGTGACGGGTGCGTGGGCGATCAAAGGTTCGCCGCGCCAGGGGAGCAGGTGGAAGTCGATGGCGTGCATCTCCCCGGTGGCGAGGATGCGGACGCGAGAGGCTCGCTCGATCTCCGCGGCGAAGACGTCGAGGGCGGCCTTGGCGAAGGCGCCGGGATCGCGGGTGCCTTGCGTGTAGCTCCGGGTCGCACGGCTGTCCTGCGCGAGGGCGATCCACCCGTCGTCGAGGCGGTAGAACGCCAGGAGCAGCTCATGATCGGCGGGCGGGGTGAGGTCGTCGCAGGTCGTCGCGCGCGTGGGATGGCCGAGCTCGACGGCAGATTGCAGCTCACGGCGGTCGCGTTCGACGGCAGCCACACAGTGGCTGCGCCGCGTCGACATCTCGCGGTGGCACTGGTCCGCTTGGCGGTCGAGCTCGGCGAGCTTGCGCGCGACGGCGGGCTGCTGGGCGACGACGACGGCGGCGAGCGAGCGGAGTCCCCGGGTGCGCGCCCGGCGGACGGTGCACAGCGCGCCCGCGAGGTCGCCGTCCGAGTGCTGCAAAGCGATCGACCGGCGCGCACTGGCGGCGAAGTCGTCGAGGGCCTGATGGACGGCGGGTCTGAGAGAGTGCCCGGTGAGGTGCTGGTCGACGGCCGCCTCTGCGGCGGAGTAGGCGAGGAGCGCGGCAGCGGGCCGATCGCGGGCCTCGTGGAGGGTGCCGAGGAGCATGTGCGCGTGCCAGGTCCACTCGCCGACGCGGCCGGGCCCGGCGTGGCGTGCGAGGTCGGCGACGGCGCGTATGGCCTGCTCCGCGGGTCGCCAGCGCCCGAGCGCGAGGTGGCTGCGGGCCTCGGCGATGCGGTACCACAGGCGGTCGTCGGGGTTGAGATCGCTGAGGACGATCGGCGCGAGGTGGGCGAGCGCCGCGTGTGGATCGGCCCGCTGCGTCGCGGCGACCGCGAGGTTGACGCGGACGCTGTGGGCCTGCATCGCGTCGCCGTCGGGGAGGCCCTCGTAGATCCGCAGGGCGGCGAGCAGCAGCTCGCCAGGCGAGCGGCGGATGGTGTGGCCGGCCTCCACGCGCAGCAGGAGGCTCCACCCGAGTGTGTTGTAGTGAGCGGCGATGTGGCGCGCATTGGCGACCGGGGCCTCGGCGAGGGCGCGCCGTCCGACGGCGAGGGTGTCGTCGAAGGCCTGGTCGAGGATGTCGGGGTCGCCGAAGCGGGCCGCGAGTTCGGTGAGCTTGGCCAGCGCGCTCGCCTCGTAGAGCGGCAGCCGGTGCTCGCGGGCCAGTGCGATGGCCGTCTGGAAGGCATCCCAGGCATCGTCCAGGCGCGACTCGACGAGAGCGGCCAGGCCCATCTGGTACTGATGCGAGACCTCGCCTTCGGGCGTGGTGAGACAGTGCTGGCGGTGGCGCTCGCGCCAGCCGTCGAGCTCGATCGGCGATGCGATGCGTTCGCTGGTGATTTGCCAGCCGGCCTCGATCGCGTCGCACAGCGCCTGATCGTGGGGGCGCGGGTGGGCGGAGCGGACGCGATACTCCTCCTCCGCGTGGTCGAGGGCCGCGGCGAAATTGCCCTGGCTGTAGGCCGTCTTTCGCCGGATCCTGACCTCCTCGGCTTTCGGATCGGGCGCACTCAGCAGCGTGCCGGCGACCAGCGCAAGCGCAGCGAAGGTCATGCGACGAGCTCGATCTCGGGCCACTGCTCGCGGGGTACGCGGCGGACCTCGTCGGCGATGCGGACCTGGATCTCGAGGTGGCAGCGCGGGCCGAGATCCTTGTCGGGGGATATCGATGCTTTGATGTAGCCGCGGTCCTGCGTGACCACGCGGTGGCGGACGACGAGCTCGCGCTCGCCGCTTGATTCGTGGCAGTGGGCGACGATCTGCGCCAGATCGAACGCGGGTTCGGAGAGCCGGACCTCGAGCAGAAACTCCTGGCCCAGGCGGAGCAGGCGGGGGCCAGGTTCGGGCGCGGAGGGGGTGCTCCGCGCCTGGGCGATGCCGCCGATCACGGTGATCTCCGCCGTGATATCGGAGCGGAGGAATGGGACGATTTCAGGGACCGCCGAGACGGGCGCGTCCCGCACGAGCGGGACCACGACGAGCGGGACGATGGCCGCGGCCGCGAGAACGCCGATCAAGATCGGTCCGCGCCAGCTGCGAGGTGACGGATCGGCCGCGAGCTTGTCGATGAGGCGGGCCCGCAGTTCGGCGTCCAGGGGGCGAAACAGGGCTCTGTCGCGGGCGAGCTGCTGGTCGTCGACATGGCCGGCCTGCGCGGCGGTGACGGCGGCGGGATCGGTGGCGCCCGTCACCACGTCGAGCCAGACCGGAGCGCGCTGGTCGCGGCGCGACAATTCGCGTTCGTGGGCCGCGAGTTCTCGTGGGGGGTCGGATGGCATCGGGGTCGTCATGGCTCTTGTCTGGGGGGATGGCGCGCCTGACGTCGCGGCTAAAGATTTTTCTCCACGATGCATTTTTTGAGGCGGTCGCGAATTCTTTTGAGACATTGATGAAACGCGGCCTCGGACAATCCCTCCTCGGCCATCAGGGCGGCGGGGGGCCGCTCGTCGACATAATATCCGCGGTAGATGCGCCGATCGCGATCTCCGAGGTCATCGTCGACGCACGCGCGCAGCACGACCAGTCGTTCGGCGTGATCGATGGCCGCGGCCAGCGACGAGTGCTCCGTCGCGGCATCTGCCAACAATTCTTCGATGTCGCCCGGGTCGAGGCGGCTGGCGGCGCCGATGTCACGCTTGAGCGTGCGCAGGCGGCGGAGCGTATGAAAGCGGACGATGACGCCAATGAACCCGGGCAGGGTCATTCGCTCGGGATCCCAGCGGAGCAAGGTTCGTTCGGGGTGCTCGACGAACGCGAGTGCGCTGGCCTGGACGAGGTCCTCGGCCTCCTGGCGCAGGTCGCCGAGCGCCGTCCGCGTGCAACGGCGCAGGTTGTGGCCGACCTCGCATTGGATGAGGTCGATGATACCGGCCCATAGTTCTTCGCGTTGGCGGCGATTACCGCCGAGGGCCTGCTGAATCTCCGTCCTGGTCCAGCGCCTGATCATACGGTGCGCATGGCGAGTAGCACCACGGATATGAATTGTGAAGCGCACTACGCGGCGCCGATTGATGGTGCCTCCACACCACCGGCGGTGCGTGGGTCAGCCGCCGCGGAACGGGCGCACGAGCTGGGCGAGGTAGCGGCGGGGCCACGGGGTCGGCAGGCCGAGCGGGTAGTCCTCGGGGTCCGGCGGGCGGTGGTAGGTGCCGAACAGGACGTCGAGGTAGGGCGAGAGGTTGGCGAAGTTGTGGCGGGTGGTAGCGACGCGGGCGTGGTGCCAGTGGTGCAGCTCGGGGGCGCCGAGCAGGAGGCGCAGGGGGCCGAGCGGCAGGCGCACGTTGCTGTGGATGAAGATGGCCCACAGGGCGCGGAACACGGCGAGGCCGCCGAGCTCGGCGAACGACAGGCCGAGCACGATGCCGGGCAGGTTGATGCACAGCTGGGTGACCAGGCCGTCGAGCGGGTGCTCGCGGTGCGCGGCCAGCCAGTCGAGGCGCTCGGCGCTGTGGTGCACGGCGTGGAACCGCCACAACAATTCGTAGCGGTGGCAGGCGCGGTGGAACCAGTAGGTGACGAGGTCGCCGAGGGCGAGGGCGAGGCCGACGCGGGCCCACAGCGGGAGTTCGTTCGACCATGTCCCGAGGGACAGGGGCAACAGCGGCGCGAGCAGGCCGTGCACGGCCGCCAGGATGGCCACGGCGAGGCCGGCCCACAGCAGGGCCTGGCCGAGGAAGAACGCGAGGTCGGTGACGAACTCGGGGCGCAGCAGCGGCTGGCCGCGGCGCGCCGGGAACACGCGCTCGAGCGGCACGAACACCAGGACGAGCGCGACCAGAGACAGGGCCGCGGTCGTCAGCGCGTCCACTCAGCCGCCTCCCTGCTGCTGCGGCGGCGGGAGGATCACGGCGCCGGCCTTCGAGGCGGGGAAGTAGGGCGGCGGGTTGGTGTTGTTGGCCTTCGCGGGCGGGGCGGTCTTCGCGGGCGGGGTGGTCTTCGCGGGCGGCTCCGGCGGGGCGGCGGGCGCGGGCGGAGCGGCGGGCGCGGGCGGAGCGGCGGGCTCGGCGGGTTGGACGGGCGGAGCAGGGGCCGCGGGCGGAAGGGGCGCTGGCTTCGCGGGGCTCGCGGCCGGGGTGGTCGGCGTGTTCGCGCTGCAGCCGGGCACGCCGGCCTGGACCACGAGCAGGGCGGCGACGCTGCCGGAGAACAGCAGCACGGCGGCGCGGGTGAGCCGCTCGCGGAGCGACGAGGTTGGGTCGGCCATGCATCCACTGTACGGGTTTTTGCGGGGTGGCTCTACCGCGGATGGGCCTGAATTCGCGCCGCAACGGGCGCTGCGGGGCGCTGGCCGTGGCCCGGGGGTTGGTGCCACAATCGCGGTCCGTGGAGTCGCTGCTGCTCGTCGTGGCCGAGCTCTTGACGGTGCCGCTGCTCGCCGCGCTGGCGCTGTGCGTGGAGGCCGTCGGCGTGGTGGTACTGGGGGTCGGCATGGCGGTGGTGCGGTCGAGCGCGCGGCCGCTGCTCCTGCGGTGGTGGCGGCGGGTGGTGTGGACGACGACGGGGGTGCTGGGGCTCGTGCTGCTGGGGCTCATCTTCGTCGACCTGGTCGCGTTCGAGACGGGGGTGCGGCTGGCGCTGGATCAGGTCGAGCAGCGGTCGGGCGTCGACCTCGCGTTCGAGCACGCCCGCGGCAGCGTGTTCACCGGGCGGCTCGAGCTGACCGGGGTGACGGCGCGGCGCTCGGGCGCGGGCGCCGACTTCTCGCTGGCGGTCCGCGAGGTGGTCCTCGACGTCGACATGACGAAGATCTTCCGCTCGGCGGTCCCGCTCGAGCTGGTGCGGGTCGCCGGGGTCCGCGGGGAGATCGTCCGTCACGACGCGCAGGGCGGGCCGACGCCGCTGCACGCGTTCGTGGTGGAGCGGCTCGAGCTCGAGGACGTCGAGCTGCGCTTCGAGGACGAGATCGGGGCGCCGTTCCAGAGCCTGCCGATCCAGATCGAACACTTCCACGTCGCGCCGCTGCGCAGCGAGTACGCGATGCTCGACGTGCTGTGCCGCGGCGACGCGCGGGGCCAGGCCCGCGGCTACGGGTTCGCGGCCGGCGGCGGGACGTGGCGGACGTCGGGGATCCCGCTCGGCCCGGCCGCGCACAAGCTCGGGCCGGCGGGGCGGTGGATCCGCAGCGGCGACGTCGACGTCAGCCTGACCTGCCTCGAGGGCCAGGACCCCGCGTCGCAGCCGCTGGCGATCGAGCTGCGCCTGCACGACTTCCAGATCGCCCCGCCCGGGGACAGCGTCCGCAACCTGCCGGCCAGCCGCGTGGCCGCGGCCATCGACCGCCTGGGCCCGGAGATCCATGTGCGTTCGACCCTGGTTCTCCCGGAGAGCAGCTTCCGCGGGGCGACCAACGTCGGTCAGCTCGGCCTGTGGGAGGGCGCGATCCAGGCCTGGAACGTCGAGCTCGTGGGCAAGCTCGGGCTGAGCCAGGAGGATCTGGTGGTCCTGGGGCTCGGCTCGAAGCTGCTGGACAGGCTGCCGCGACGCCAGGAACGCAAGAATTGACCGCCTCTCGAGGTTTTGCCAGGATCCGGGGATGCTTGGCCTGCGCTTGCGTCCCAGTGTTCATGCCGCGCTCGCCGGCGGCACGCTCGTATTGACGGGCGGCTGTCCGTCGCACGGCGACGACACCGAGACCGACTCCGACACCGATACAGACACCGATACCGATACCGGCACCGGCACGGACACCGAGGACCCGACTGCGCCGACGACGACGCTGTCGCCGACGACCCCGACGACCGAGCCGCCGCCGCCGCCGCCGCCGCCGCCGCCCGACACGACGCCGCCGGCGTTGATCGCGGTCGAGCTGCTCAACCCGCTGACCCTGCGGCTGACCTTCACCGAGGCGCTCGGCCCGGTCGACCAGGTCAACCCCAAGCGGTTCCGCCTGAGCCTGTCGCGCTACCAGCCGCAGTACTACTACAGCACGCCGCGCACGAGCTACTACGACGTCGACCTGGTCAACTACGAGGTCGACTGCGACTACGTCTGTTACTACGACTACTGCTACGATCAGTGCACCGCGCTGCCGGCGGTCGCGGTCGACGCGGTCGACCTGTCGGCCGACGTGTACAACCCGGCGCAGGCGATCCTGCTGCTGTCGAGCCCGATCTTCCCGCGGACCTGCGAGGTCGCCCAGCAGCTGGCGAACGAGCAGCCGCCGGGCGCGCGCGGCGGGCTGTTCCTGCACTACGCGTCCGGCGGCAACGCGCAGATCATCGACACGGCCGGGCTGCCGCTGCCCAGCATCGGCATCGAGTGGATCAAGACCACGGAGAACTACAGCCAGGTCTACTACGCGAACTTCCCCGACATGAACCCGTTCCTGCCGATCCCCTGCCCGTTCATCTAGACCATGCCAAGCGATGTCGCCGAATGGATCGGGCGAGTCGTCGACAACCGCTACCGCGTCGTCGAGCTGCTCGGAGAGGGGGGCATGGGCGCCGTGTTCGCGGCGGAGCACCTGCGCCTGCGCAAGCAGGTCGCGCTGAAGATCATCCGCGCCGAGTTCGCCAGCAACACCGTCGCCGAGCAGCGGTTCGCCCGCGAGGCGACGGCGACGGCCACGCTCGAGCACCCGCACGTGGCCAGCGCGATCGACTACGGCACGCTGCCGGACGGCGGGGCGTTCCTCGTCACGCAGCTGGTCCGCGGGGTCAGCCTGGCGCGCCATCTCCATGACGTCGGCGGTCGCATGCGCTGGGCCGTCGCGGCCGAGCTGGCGGCCCAGGTCGCCGACGCGCTGGCGGCCGCGCACGCGGCGGGCATCGTGCACCGCGACCTCAAGCCCGACAACATCCTGGTCGAGACGCACGAGGGCGGCCGGCTGCACGCGAAGGTCGTCGACTTCGGCATCGCCCGCCTGACCGCCGAGGCCGCGGGCACGCTGCGGCCGCTGACGAAGATGGGCGCGATCATCGGCACGCCGGGCTACTGGGCGCCGGAGCAGGCGGTCGGCGAGGCGGTCGACGGCCGCGGCGACCTGTACGCGCTCGGCGTGATCCTGTGGGAGTGCTGCGCGGGCCGGCGGCTGTGGGCCGGCGACGACCTGATGGAGATGATCACGATCCAGCTCGGTTCGACCCCGCCGACGCTGCAGCAGGAGCTCGGCGGCCAGGTCCCGGCCGCGCTCAGCGAGCTCGTGGCCCAGCTGCTCGTGCCGGCGCCGAGCCAGCGGCCGGCCTCGGCGTCGGTGGTCCGCGACGCGCTGCGCCGGATCGCCAGCGGCCAGGCCCACGCGTCGATGCCGGGGATCTCCGCGGCGACCAGCACCGTCGCGCTGCCGCGGTCGATCGTGCCAGCGACGCAGCACGGCTGGACGAGCCTCGCGGGCCTGACGATCCGCCGGCGCCGCGTGTGGGTCGGCGTCGGCGTCGCGCTCGTGTCGCTGGTGGCGGTGCTGGGCGTGCTCATGCGCGGCGGGGACGAGGACTTCGTCGAGGCCGAGGACGCGATCGCGGAGGCGGAGATCGACGCGCCCGCGGAGCCGGAGATC
>Ga0075158_10001652_pt1 | contig 16669 bp, 16 predicted proteins | sample JI91814BDNA_FD_70968 | JGI IMG/M metagenome (GOLD analysis project Ga0075158, IMG submission 70968) | Wastewater effluent complex algal communities from Wisconsin, to seasonally profile nutrient transformation and Carbon sequestration -... | ecosystem: Engineered > WWTP > Effluent > Algae... | reverse complement strand
TGCTGCCTTTGCCAACATAGCAAATCACCTAAAGTCTGGTGGCAGGTTTGTATTTGAGTCACGCAACCCTGACTGGGACTGGGCTAGTGATTGGATCTATACAATGGATCTGGTTGCGCCAGGCGGCACAGTAAAAGAATCAAGACATTTAAAAAGCTTTGACGGCAACATCATGACTTTTGATCTCTCTTATCAATTTAGCGATGAGACACTTACATCGCATAGCGTACTGCGCTTTTTGACAGCACCGGATATCACATCAAGACTTAAGGCGCACGGCATGCCAGTCTCACTACTATTCGGTGACTGGGATGGCTCCCCATTTGATCAAGCCAGATCAAAAGAAATGATCTTTATCGCATCACGTTAATCATTGCATCTGAGGTCAAGGCAAATGAAACGAAAAATCATAATGAGCATAGTCTACACAGGACTATCAATCACAGCCTTGTTCCTTGCTTTTATTATCTACTACAACAATCTACCAAGAGAAGTAGAGATAAAAACTCACGCCAATAGTAATGCAAAACAAGCCACCAAGATTCTTTTCATTGGCAATAGCCTTACTTACGGCCAGGACATGCCAAATCTTTTTGTTAAGATCTATCGCCTGCTCTATAGTGATGCACCACTAGTGGTGGAGAGTGCAACCGGTCCAGGTTTTACACTGCGAGAACACCTCTCCAATGACAAGACTCATGAAGCTTTAAAGCAGTACAAATGGGATTATGTGATCTTACAGGAGGGCACTCAGTCCGCCTACAATCGTCAACATGAATCGCTTGATTCCTTTCGCCGACTGCTAAAAATAAGTAAAACACCTGGATGCAAACCCCTGGGTGTGATGATTACGGCAGACAGAGGACAATTTTGGTGGCAGGCGAGGCTCAGTCAATTTTTTCGTTCAGTTGGACAAGAGCTAGCCATGCCTATTTTGCCACTGGGCGACGTAAGCTCTTTTAGTCAAATACATCACCCAGATCTTAATCTACACAATCCAGATGACCACCACCTCAGCCAGGCAGGCTCATTACTCTATGCCTGCATGGTTATTAGAGCAATAAAAGCATTCCCACCGGCTACTCTTGCAGATAAGATTTCCAAGACTCAGCCCGACCCCAAAGATGGTCTCACGGCATATCAACTGACCACACTCACAACAATAGCCAAAATCTTAGGGGAGTGGGATCAAGAAGGAGCAAACTCACCTGTTTATACACAAGTATCTGACGATAGACAAAGCTCAATCGGAGAATACTGGTTACGCCACAAAAAATATGACGAAGCTGTCAATCTTTATCAACAGCAAAATTCAGCAGCCCGAAAGTTATTCGAAGACAGACCAACGGCAGCACTTGGTTCCAGTTACTGGAATTTGGCAGATGCTATTATTCAACAGCAAAAGTATGGACCCAAACCGGCACAAATATCGGAAATAAAGCGTGCTAGCGACTTGCTTAGTACCACAATTGAGATTTACAAAAAGAGTGGCGCCTTTAATACTGATGCAATCGAAGACGCTGAAGGATACAAGCGAGATCTTGATGAGCAGTTTGGCATTGAATCGAGCAAATGATGTAAACGCGCAATCCAAACGCTTGCCAGCTATTTTATGGAATTAACAAGGTCAGACTCTGGTGCTACAGACGCTGCAATATTTTTGGCAGCAGCCACCTTGGTCGAGTCAAGCATAATCTCAGCAAGACCGGTGGCGCCCATAACCCGGGCAGCACAAAAGACACCACCCATAAATGCTCCAATCACTCCAGGAGCAAGGATATCAGTGCCAGTTAAATAGAGATTTTTGATATGTGTATCGGGCTTAAAGCTGCGCTCGGCCATCACAGCGGGGGTAAGTGGTTGCCCATAAATGCGTCCACCGGGATGTCCAGTAAAGCTCTCTACTGTTAGTGGCGTAGATAGCTCTGCAAAATCAATCAAATCACCAAATCCAGGATAATAAGACTCAGTCATATCGAGCAAACTTTTAGTGATGCGCTCTTTGTAATGTTCATAATCACTGCCACGCTTTTTCCAGGCAGTGTCACGCCATTGCTTAAAGGGCTTGGCGCTAGCTAGAGCAATCACCTGACCAGTATGTGACGGAGAGCTGGCGTCCTTAAGCGAAGCAAAAGACAAATAGCCAAATCCAGGCTTGCCCTCAGGATTATTGCGGGCGGCATAAGAGGCATCATGGTCATATCCAGCATGCAACCAGTGGTTTTCGCCTCTAAAGCCCAGCTCGGCGGGACTGCGCTTAAAGCCCAGATAGAGTGTGACCGAGCTAGAATCAACCTCATCAGTATAGCCGTCTACCTTGACTCTATAAGACACAGGCAACAACTGCGCATAAGTGGGCAACAAACCGGCATTGGAGATAACAGTGCGAGCGCTGTACTTAATGGTCTCGCCCTGGACCGTCCGCACAGTTACACCACGGGCAATACCACCCTCGACGACTATCTGCTCGACTTTGTGATTGACCAGCACATCTCCGCCGGCGCGCTTAATCAGTGGCACGATTGCTGTAGCAATGCTATCAGCAGAGCCCACCGGATAGTAGCCACCATTTAGATAGTGAGTAGCAACGAGACAATGGATAGCAAAAGCGCTAAGTGATGGAGGCAAGCCATAATCACCCCATTGAGATACCAGTGCGGCTTTTAGTCTGTCATCCTTAAACTGAGCATCCATGTATGCTTTAGTTGAAATTATCGCTTTTGTTTGATAAGTGCCATTAAAAGCATTGATAGCACTGGCAATAGGCGACGGCATGATACCGGCGGCGGCACGCCCTTGCACTGCCTGACAGACAGCACTGATATCTTTAAAATATTGATGTAGTGCCTGGCGCTCACCTGGAAACTGCTTGCAGAGCACTTCTTCATAGGCTTCACGACTGGATGGCAGAGCGATAGTAAAGTCTGGATAGACAAACTTTTCAAATATCTCAGGCATCTTTTGCCAATTAACTCCTGAGCCACAGACCAGATCAAAGAGCTTGCGAGTGCGGCTACCGGGTTGCATCTCACCTATGTAATGGACACCCACATCAAACTTGTAATTGTGTCGACTAAAAGTATGTGTAAAACCGCCAACCTTAAAATGCTGCTCTAAGACAAGCACTTTTTGATGTTTGAGTTGGGCTAAAAGGCTAGCTGTGGCAAGACCACCGATGCCTGAGCCAATCACAATCACATCATATTCCTGGCTCATTATTTGTTCCTTGTTTAAAACTGCGCACGACAAATTGTCATCTACGTCTATTCTTTGTCCAGTTTGTTGGCAGTATCAGTGTCTCGCTTAGCCAGGTCAAACTTTTTTAGCTTCTCATACGCCTTAGCACGCAGACGATAGTTAGGACTGGTTTTGGTATCATCGTATTTAATTGACTGGGTATAATCTGCCACTGCCAGCTCATATTTTGCAAGTTTCATATTATAGTCAGCCCGGTCCCTAAATACTTCTGCCGATGTGGGATCAAACTTAAGCAAGACATTGCAATCAGCAATAGCTTTAGCATAGTCTCTGTGGTCTGCTCGGGCTTTTTTGCGGACCGTGTAAATGTATTGGATAGTATCAGGATTGAGCAAATTATTGCTGTCAGCAGCAGCTTGCTCAAGATAAGCAGTGGCATAGTCTTCGACGTCCTGATACAGATGCAACGCCTCACTGGTTTGTACTTTTTGCCTGAGCAGAGACAAGTCTGTTTGATTGACCAGGAGCATCTTTTCTAGCTCAGCATCAGACTCTTTTACCTTTGATAGTTGCCAGAGTTTGACTGCAATAGCGTCGTATACCCGGGCATCGCCTTTGTGCATAGAGGCAAATTTTGAGGCCGGCATAATTGTTTTTTTGCCATCAACTAAAGTGATAATCATACTGACAGGTGGCTTATCGAGCACCGACAAGTCACCATAGGCAGGTGGACCTTTTTTTGCTAAAGGCCCTAGATAGTCCGCCAATTTTTTCACAGCTACATTGCCGGGTGAGAGTGCTACCAATTTTTGGCAATAGACTAGAGCCTTTTGATATTCGCCCATATTGAGGTAAGTACTGACGAGATGGAGCAACACATATTGATTGCTCGGATTTTTTTTAAGCGCGGACAAACCGTTGCGGACACTGACTTCAAACTGTCCTGATTGACGTTGACTATCTTGATTGACTCGGGCAAGTTCAGACTGATAGGTATAATTGCGCACGCCTTTGCCCGACTTAATAAGCTCCTGGAGACGTTCTTGATCCTTTTTAGCCAGATCAAATTTACCGAGTTTGACGTAAGCAGCTGCTCTATTTTTAAGGGCTTTGGACCAATTGGGCAAAAGCTCAAGAGCTGCAGTCAAGTCTCTCACAGCACTTTGATAATCACCGGTTTGCAATTCATAATAGCCAAGTGTGCCCATATAAAGACCATCTTTACTGAGGTCCACAGCCTTTGCATTTACTTGAGCCAACACTCCGGGCTTGACCACCGCACCATATCTTTTGTGATATTCCAGTGCTTTGCGCCAGTTGCCCTGTCGTTCGTACTCGCGCCTCAATGTGTCCAGGACAGCGCTGTTGTTAGGATATAACTGAGCTAAAAATTCCTTTGGTTGATCATACGTATACGCTGTCGATGTTTTAGTTGGCTTAGTGCCATGCACAGGCGGCCGCACAGTAAAGCGACCAAAGGCGGAGACATCGTCTTCACCTTCGGCAAACACCCGGACCGGACTGACAACGCCAATACTCAGCACAAACAAAGTGCTAAGGGCATAGCGATCTAGTTTAAATTGCATTGTCAAAAGCACCTGCTAAAACGCCGTCTATTTAGATTGAGGCAGCTCCGCCTTGTGCAAGCCATCCAAAAACATGGTAGTAGCAAGCTGCGCAAACTGCTCTGAGCTTACAGCACCTTGCGGTTTAAACCAGGTATAAGTCCAGTTTATTGCACCCATCAGATACATAGTGAGCGATGTTTGCAATGGCTCAGATAAGTCAGGACGCAACTTAGCCACAATACTTTTGATAATTTGTACGAGCTTACGTTCGAGTTCCTTGACAGTCTTTTGCTGCTCAGGCGAGAGCGCTTTGAGGTTATTCATCAAGGCAATATGCTTGTCTTGCGACTCCATATAGAGACTGATAAGCTCCCCAATCACACAGGCAAGCTGCGTTTGGGCGTCATCACTTTCTTTGAGTACTGCTTTTGCAGAAGCCACAAGATAGTGACAGTGAGCCACAAGCATCTCGTAGAGGATTTCTTCTTTGGAAGCAAAGTAATGATAGAGCAGCGCCTTTGATACTCCGCATTTGAGTGCTATGGCTGAGATAGAAGTACCATCAAAGCCACGCTCAGCAAACATCGCTGCCGCCGCGTCCAGTATCTCAGTGCGCCTCTCTTGATAGTTGTCGGCGCGTGGTCTGACCATCTACTTAAAATATCGGGATGATTTTGTCGCTATCAAAAGCTACGCTCTCACCATCGACATCAATCTCAGGCAAAGCGGGGAATTTGATACCATGCGGCTCAACGATAGTTTTGAGACGGACAACAGCAGTACGCCAGTTAGCTTTGCGCTGCTCCAGCGAGAGCACTCCAAAGCCCACTTCGCGCGCCTTTTCTTCGAGCAATCTTTGCGCTGGAATAAATGTCTCAGGCAGATCCCAAAACTCAGCTGGGGGCTCAAACAAAATGCCAGAGAGGAAAATAAAACCAGCTCTGAATTGCTTAGTGATAGTGTCTTTCTCTTCTTCTGTCAGCTTGGGCATCATTTCTTTGAGCAGAGCCAGACAGAAGCTCAGGTGGCGGCCTTCATCACGACCGATATTTTTAAATGCTTCTTTAAAGACAGGTATTGTGGTGGATTCGTACATGCTATGAAATAGCGTGGAAGAAGCGACTTCACCAAAGAGGAAGGAGCTGAACAAAATTGCCATCGGATAGTGCTCAACAGCTTTTTTGTAGCCATTCCAGTAGCGTGCACCGTTGTGATAGAGCCACTGGATGTTGTTGCGAGCCAGCTTGCCCAAAGTAGTCTGCGGATCGTGATTAAGAGGACCATTGGGTGTAAGCAAAGTTATGGCGCGACCGCAAACTTCTTCGTGGTTCATTTCGTCGCGAGCGACACTAAAGAAGCATTTGCGGATAGCATCTTCTTCGTGAGTCTCATAGGCATGGATCATTGCTCTGGCAAAAACAGCGGGGCCAGATGCGTCAAAGACAGAGAGCAGAGCAAACCAATAAGAAATAGCGTAGCGCTGATCCAGAGTCATGGACTCTACATCTAATGTATCCCAGGGCAGTTGACTGGGAGACCAACCAGGGTTGCGACTATCCTCATAGATTTGCATCAAACGAGGGGTCTCAACACGCCAGTCAAAAGGAAATAGATTGAGGCGGTCGGTAATCTTAGGCGCAATCTCACTCTTGAGGATTAACTCCTCGGGATTGGGCATCTTATCGAGGACATTAGGAGGCAATATGTGCTTGCCGATGCGCTTGTGCACATCCTCTGGCGAAGGGATAGTGGGCGGGTCAATGACCTTGGTAGAAGAATGACGCTGTTTGATTGCCATAGCTTTTAATCCCATAAATATAGATGCAGATGCAACAAAGAATCCGAACGGCTAGAACGAATCATTAATTGACCGACTGGCCGGTTAATGAACATGATATCACCAGATATACGCTCCTGCCACTCCATATTCGGCTATTTCTACTTAATTGTTTTATACCGACCAGTGCGGTAGCAAAGCAGCCCAATGGGACACTAACAGACGTAGGTTTGCTGACAAAGGAACTAATTTTGTCCGACGCCGCCTTATCACCATCAGTACTTTTAGGCAAAACGCCATTTAAAAGTCAAAGTTATCAAAATGAAGAGGCAATGGCATGAATAATCAGGAATTTAGCGGAGACTCGTACAGTAAAATGCGCGAGCTGCTAAAAGGCATAAGCACAGCTATGCTGACGACTACTGCTGAAGACGGCTCCATGCGCAGCAGACCAATGGCAATTCAACAGTTTGATGCAGACAACAATATATGGATGTTGACCGATTGCTGGGCACCAAAAGTCACCGAAGTAAACAGACACCACCAAGTCTGCCTGTCCTTTATGGAATCCGGCAGTCAAAAATATGTCTCAGTATCCGGCACCGCCTGCGAGATCAAAGATCCGCACAAAGTGCATGAGCTGTGGAATCCCACACTCAAAGCCTGGTTTCCTAAAGGACCAGACGATCGCAACATCGGTATCATCAAAGTGACCCCGACTTTTGCAGAATACTGGGACGCGCCAAGTGGAGCCATTGTTGAGCTTATCGGGCTGGCAAAAGCTGTTGTCAAAGGCGAGCGCTACGAAAACGAAGGCGCAGAGCACGGCAAAATCAAACTTTAAAGCCTTTGCCCCGGCGACCTCCAGGGCGAATTAAATGGAGATCCGTTGTGGTAAGGCAGCGGGTCTCTATTTATGTCTATGGTTTGCGCAACTTTGCGGCAACCCGCGTCTCTGGCTGAGGCACGTAGCTACGTGTGTGCTCCCTGAGTTGACAAATCAGTCTGGCGTGTTTAAGCCTGACATCATCAGGTGCAATTGCCTGACACTCATCGTAAGCCATTTTTGCCCGCTCCAGATCGCCGAGCAGCACATAGGCACCGCCCAGCATCAAGTTATTGTCAAAACTAGCATCAATAGCACAGGCTTCTTTAGCCACTTTGAGCAGCCCATTTGCACCACGATGATCTGATGGGTCCATGGTTGCAGCTCGCCTGAACGATACTGAAGCATTGCGCAAGCGCAACATATTGATGTCAGCACGCCCTTCTTTGCGCGCTTCACGCGCAGATGTAAACAGAGACTCACCCATGAGCAGATGGCACTCTTTTAAAAGTGGCTTTTCATCTGCACTCCAATCTTTGGAGACAGCATCGCGCAGAGTTTCAAAGGCAAGTTTATGCTCTCCGATGTTTTGATAAACGCGAGCAAGATAAAAACGCGAAGGTCCATCATCGAGCATATCAACCACGCGTAAACGTTCCACGAGAGCGTCATACCATTTGCCCTGTGCTTCCAGCTTTTCGGCAAGTTTTTGCCTTTGCATGGGAGTAGCGCTGCTTGTCTTTACAGCGCTGATAGCTTCTTTAAACTTAGTCAAATTCTCCACCTCCTGATCCGGAGACACAGGCTTTTTATTTAGTAATTCGCGCGCACGTTCAAAAGCGTTTTGATTATTTTGATCATGACGATACTTGAGGCTCAGTGCTGCTACACGCGCAGTAAAATCGGGATTGTTGGCGCTCTCAGTATCCACCTTTTGTGAGCGCATTAGAGTCTCACGACTGACACTGTACTGCCTGGCATACCTAGCTTTTCTGGCATTATCAGCGGCGATTTCGGCGTCAGTCAATTTGCCCGCATACACGCTTGTGCGCTGAGTGCCCAGAGGACGAGGCTCTTCGTCACTTTCAAATTCTTCCAGCAAATTTTTGTGCTCAGCCAATCTGCGCTGTGCTTGTTCACTTACTTCTTTGAGTATTGAGATCTTCTTTGGCATAGGCGGAAAATCAGGCGGTGGAATCTCTTCATCAGCCGCCACTTCCTGAGTACTCAAGTCGCATAGCGATTGACCGAGCATCAGCCTGCCATCAGGCATTTGAGAGCGCATGCCAAACTCTTCAGACTGATAGATTGTGCCATTGGTCGCACCCTCCAAATGTGGTGCCGTGCCCTCCTCGGGACCAGGACCACTACCAAAACTATCGACGCCAATCTGCTCAGAGTCACCACCTGAGCCAGATTCATTCACCCCAATAACAGTTGTCCAATTACCTCCGGGTCCCCAGCCAAAGGCATCCTGACTGTGAGCAGAGGGACAACAAAAAAATGCAGCTGAAACCAGGGGCACGCTCATAGCGAGCCAGCACCTGCAAAGGCGTGACTTAAAAATCATATGCGCTCCGTCAATATCAAATTGGTAATGTAGCAAAAATCGAGGCTGCCAAGATGTTAATGGCAGTTACTTCCGTAATCCATGGGGAAAACCCTGATCTGCCAGGATCTCGCAAGGAGCGGACATTTAAACAACCCGCCGCTAAATCTAATCAAATGCAGCCTTTAGCGCGAGACCTTATCAACTCTGGTCTGGTATATATAACAAGTGCTGCGTAGGAAACACAAAAAAATGATAGACGAAATCGAAGAAGAAGAAGAAAAAGAGAATATTGCTGACATGATGCCAGAGGACTTCCTCGACTTGCTCAGCGCCACTCCTCCTACCGAGCTTATCGCCACGCATACTCGCGCCGACCTCGCCGTCGCTGCCGAAGGCGCAGCAGAGCTATTTTACGGTGATGAAGAAAGCGACCGCAAAAAATTTGCACGGCTGCTGGATCTTACCAATCGCCTCGTCAAAGGCAAAGAAAAGACTCATGGTCTCAACCTGGCCAATAGCTACTATTGCCTGGCATCCTTCCTTTACAGACTAAAAGAATACGAAGAAGCTGCCAACCTGGCATCACTGGCGGTGACAACCAGACTGGGTAGTGGCAGCGAAATCGCCGAATCATCGGCATTGCATGACTATTTCCTTTTGGTCAATGCTCTTTGCTGGAGCAAACAATTTGAAGAAGCAAAAAAACATGCCGCAGCCTGGCTTGAGCTATCTGGTCGCGTCAGTGGGCAAACTGAGACTTATCCTGCCGAAATTCACCTGTTGCAAGCTCGTATATTTGAGCAACTCAACAACATCGGAGAAGCCGAGCAAGAGTTTCTTACCGCTGTTGAAATCCACAACAAAGCCAAATCAAAAAATCAAACTGAAGCAAAAGGGGTTTATGCCTCTTATGCAGAGTTTCTCAAGCGTAGAGGCAGAGATACTGAGGCTGAAGAAATCAAAGCCAAAGCATCAGCAATCAAAGCTAAATAAAACGCTTTTGAGTTGGCACTATGTGCGGTAGATACACTTTATCAGCAGGCGAATCAGAAATACTGGAGCGCTTTAACGTCGACGATGTCTTTATGGAGACACGCTTAACGCCGCGCTTTAATATCGCTCCGACTCAAGACATTGCCGTGATCTTGAGCCAGGATGGTAAGCGAGTTTTGACTGCATACAAATGGGGCTTGATCCCTTTTTGGGTCAAAGATCTCGCTCAAGCCAGACCAATGATCAATGCCAGAGCTGAGACGCTGCCAGAGAAGCCATTTTTTAAAACAGCGTTGTCCAGGCGTCGCTGCATCATCCCGGCTGATGGTTTTTTTGAATGGCAAAGCAAGGCTGACTCCAAAAGCAAGACGCCAATGTGGATCCATTTAAGCCGTCAAGGTTTACTCGATAACGGACAGAATGTGGCAGAGCACTCACCAGTACTCTTTGGCTTTGCTGGTCTTTACGACAAGTGGAAAAGACCTGATGGCACCTTGCTTGAGACGTGCACCATAATCACCACCTCAGCCAACCAAGCAATCAGTCCTGTGCACGAACGTATGCCGGTAATCCTGTCAAAAGGCGCAGAGTCAGTCTGGCTAAATGCTACCATCCAGGATCCGCAAGAGCTGATGCAAGTACTGCATGCCTGTCCTGACAATATCATCCAGATGCATCCTGTCTCCGCCAGGGTCAATAAGCCTGCGGCCCAGGGGCAAGACTTGATTGAGCCTTGTGTAAATGATGATGTCGAAGCGGCTAAAGAAGCCAAACCCAGGACCAGGTCAAAATCCAAAGCCGCCCCAAAGGGCGAGCAGTACCAACAAATCACACTGCCGGGTTTGAATCTACCGGAGAGCGATTAGGACGGATTGAGCACGGGTATCTGATAGGTGTTAGCCAGAGAGCAAATGCCGTGGCTATCGGTCAGAGTGCCAGAGTCAATGCAAATACTGCGCTACTAGAGAGGATTTATATGAGGCTCAAGTCGACGAGCAACGTACTCATAATCGCTACAGTGATACTGGGTCAGATGTCCAGTCAGGCGTTAGCACAAAAGCCAGACCCCGAAAAAGGCGTAGACATTAGAGTGCAAAGGCAATACAAACGCATTGCGCTCGGTCTAAAAAACGGCAAACTGACTGAGCAACAAGCAAATAACCTGCGCACACTGGTCTTTAATGTCGAAAGCGATGTTAAATCAAAACGCGAGGGCAACTCCGGCAAGCTCAATGCCGAGCAGCTCAAACAAGTACTCAACGCTCTCAGCCAAAACGCCAATCAGATCAACACTGCCCTTGGCGCTGGCACAAGCCAAGACGCTGGCGCCGATGCCCTTGGACCAAACTGGAAGCCCGGTAAGGATGGCGCCCAGGACCCTAAGGCGCTGCTCAAACAGATGAAGAAACAAGAGGCGCGCGAACTCAGACAAGAAAAACAGGCCAACGAGCAAATAATCGAGCAACAACAGCTAGACTACGAAAAAGAAGTAATTAGCAACCTCGGTCAACAAAAGCCAGCCATCCAAAAGAAAAAGAACCAGCTTGAAGAAGTCAGAAAAGAAAACGGCGCTAACTGAACCTGACTCAAAAGTCACGGGTTTAATATCTGCTGACACTATGCCAGCGACCTTTTATCGCAGCGAAGAACTCTACCTCAAATCACTAGACCAAATATTTGCCACTAGCTGGCAAATACTAGCCAGTCACCACCAACTCCCGCTGGATCAGCACGCAGCTCCCTTTACTTTATTGGAAGGCGCTCTCAATGAGCCACTACTGCTGGTGAGAGATGGCAAAACACTCTCCTGCCTCTCCAATGTCTGCACGCACCGCGGCGCCATCCTAGTGGAGCAAGGCTGTCAGAGCCGCTCTCTGCGCTGCCGTTATCATGGTCGCCGCTTCAATCTTGATGGGCAATTTCAGTCCGCACCTGGCTTTGAAAACATCCAGGACTTCCCCCGGGACAAAGACCATTTGCCCAAAGTCAGCCATCAAAGCTGGGGTCCGTTTAGCTTTGTCTCTCTAAGTCCAGCCTGTAGCTTTGACCAGTGGATTGGCGATGTACAAAAGCGTTTGGCCTTTATGCCATTTGCAGAGTTTGTTTTTCGCCCGGATCTTTCCCGCGACTTTGATATAGACGCCCACTGGGCGCTCTATGTGGACAACTACCTGGAAGGCCTACATATACCGTTTGTGCATCCGTCACTGACCTCGGTGCTGGACTTGAAGGGCTACCAGACCGAGCTTTTACCCTACGGCAATTTGCAAATCGGGGCGTCGGCACCGGGCAGTAAAAGCTTTGAGCTGCCAGAGCACTCTCCGGATTATGGCAAACAAATAAGTGCCTATTACTACTGGCTCTTTCCAAACTTGATGCTCAATTTTTATACCTGGGGACTCTCAGTCAATATAGTCATGCCTCAGGGCCATAACAAAACCAAAGTACGCTTCCTCACCTATGTCTGGCGTCCAGAGCTGATGGAAGGCTACTCACCAGCCGATATCGTACAGACCGAAATGGAAGACGAAGCAGTCGTACAAAGCGTGCAACAGGGCATCCAGTCTAGACTTTACAAAAGCGGACGATATGCCCCCCAGTGGGAAGCTGGCGTCAAACAATTTCATGACATTTTGCGCAGCAAACTTGGAACTTAAGCTCTACAGTTCTGTCTATATTAAGTCCTTTAACACGGTAAGACGCCTGAACTGGCAGCAAGCGGCTGTTTATGACCGCTTGAGAGTACTGATACTTACCAAACTGTACATAATGTCGAATAACACCGAGGAACCCCTTAAATGCCCGCCAATTCACTGTCCCAACTATTGATCTCACTCGAACGCAATCTGCCGATGATTTCTGAAACAGTGATGCAGGGCAAAATGGGCATGCTCAAGTCATTTTTGGGACCAGCCTATCGCGGTCTTATCCTGCAAGTATCTAAAGGCGCGCCGCACTCTGTCATGCAGAGCCGTCATCCAGTGCATTACGACTGGCTCTATCTGCGCGATCATCCAGCCATGGCTAAGCTCTATGAAGCAGCTAAAAATAATCAGTGGAATACAAACACTGATATCGACTGGAGTATCGAATTTGATCCGCTCGATACAGCCAATCCCATTGTGCCTGATACCTTTTGTCCTGGTACAGCATTGCCGCAATGGCACAAGTTTACCGACAAAGAAAAAGCCAAGCACAGACAGGCGATGCTCAGTTGGATGCTGAGTCAGATCTTGCATGGCGAGCAAGGTGCAATGTACGGTGCAGCTCAGGTCATACAGTCCGTGCCCTGGACCGATGGCAAGCTCTTTGGAGCTACTCAAGTCGTAGACGAAGCCAGACACATTGAAGTATTTCACCGCTACCTGGATCAAAAGCTTGGTCGTCGCTATGAAATAAACGAAAATCTCTACGTCCTGACTGAGTTTTTGATGGAAGATCCGAGATGGGATGTAAAATTTCTCGGCATGCAAATCATGATCGAAGGCTTTGGTCTCGGTGCTTTTACATTGATCAAAAACATAGTCAATGAGCCACTTTTAAAAAGCATCCTGGGTTGGATCATTGCCGACGAAGCCCGCCACGTTAACTACGGAGTCCTGGCGCTGTCTCGTTTTTACCAGACTGAGCTTAGTGAGCGCGAGCTGAGAGAGCGAGAAGAACTCGCCTACGAAATATCACTGCTATTGCAACGTCGCTTTTTAGCCCACGAGATGTACGACGAATACTGGGGTAACTATCTCAGTCGCAAAGAATGGGACAAGTTTGTGTGCCAAACTGAGTTGATGCGGATGTTCCGCAACTCGATGTTTAGACTGATAATCCCTAATCTCAAAAGACTGGGTCTGCTATCAGATCGCATCCGGGGTCGCTATGCGGATTTAGGCGTGCTGCAATTTGAAACAGCAGCACCAGTGTATGAAATGTCGCAAGAAGATATCGTTGCCGCAGCGGCTCGCTAAGACTGTGTAATTGGCTGGTTTTTGGGTATGACATAAGTGAATCTGACGATGCAATTTGCGGAGCAGCACTGAGTGTCAACAAATAGACGACGCACACGAGTTAAAGGGCCGGGCTTGTTTAAGCAGTCCCTGGCGCTGTCATTGCTATTGCCTTTGACTATTGCACAGCTCACTTTGCTATCTCTTGCTGGTTTATTGCTTTTGCCTGTAGCACTGTTTCTCAAAAGTTATAGACGGCATCTAGCCAGGCAAATTGAGCGTGAAGTCAAAAATGTCGAAGCAATAATGAGCGAAGCTGGCGAACGTATAACGCACCTGGACGAGACTGACCATGCAGTTTTAAAAGCACGTATGACTATAGTCAAGCTCAAAGGTCGTCCTGACTAAATGCGCAAGTCGGTAAAGCGCACGTTTATTGGACTGGCTATTGCGACACCACTTATTTTTACCAGCCACATCCTGCACGATGTCGAGCACACTGGCGACAATATCCTGGAGCACGGACTCAAGATCATTGATTGGTCAAAGGCAGAAGTAAAAGACAACAGTGCAACAGCACCCACACTCTTTGCTAGTGACGACTGCGTGGCACCTCAGCTTGTCAAGCAAGGTGAAGTATACGACTGCCGTTTTTTATCCTCAGTAGCGTCCTTTGTATCCACCCCAAGAGGACAGGCAGCAGTGCGCAACATGATTGACACTCGCCAGAGTCCGCCTTACAGCGTCACTTTTGCTGGGGTTAATGCACCGATAAAAGTATCACCGCTATCACCACTCGAACGCAAAATGTATGCTAAGGCCGTCAATAATCTCAATCAGAATGGCGGAGACTGGCTGCCAGTACTAGAAAAAGCATACGGACAATATCGCAACGAGACACAACCACCATATTTTGTGTTTTTGCGCACTATAAAACACCTCATAATGGAAGGACGCTTTAGTCCGCAAACGAGGGTGCCTGGCTACGGCGCCACTTTTGGTGGCACCGATGATGGTGCCATCAAAGCACTTACAGATCATGACACCAGAGATTATTCTACTTTTGCCTACGACTGTGGTGACTTTGGTCTGGGCAACGGCTACGTCACAGCCAGGCAAATCAAAAGTTGGTTTAACCGCGACAAAGTGCGCCAGGAGTATCTCGACGAGCAAGACAAGGTCTTGCAAGAGGCCCATAAAAGGCAAGCAATTGTAATAGCCACCTCGGAGCAGCGCACCAATTGCTCTGCCTTTGGTATGCGCTCCGGGCATGCTTACGCTGTTATTGGCTACAATCCCCAAATACGTTGCATAAAATTACGAGACCCTTATGGCAACGGCGATTTCAAACTTTTGACCACAGGCAAACCAATCGATGGCGTCGATGACGGCGTCTTTGAGCTTTCGCTTCATGACTTTAATGTACTCTTTTCGCATCTGCGCGTGGAGCAACAAAAATAGACCAGCAAGTAAATGCCGGTCTATTTAGAAACATTCAGAAGCGTTAAACCAATCAGTCGGACTAGCGCTTGAGTTTACGACCTTGATTGGGTGGATATTGACCTTGCCCCTGTCCATTGTCCGTAGCGCAGACCTCCTGCGCTTTGCGACCCAGGAAGTTGGCCATCTCACTACGGGTCATCTTACCTGGATTACCCTGAGAGCCCGCGGCTGCGTCAAAATTGTCTCGCATATAAGTAAGGAACTGCCTGTCATTGGCACCAAGAGGTGACCCACCCATCAAGCCTGTTTTGACCATATTGTCTAGCTGACTGCGATCAATACCCTGAGTCTTAAAAGTGCCGTTAGTAACCTGGTCAAGCCGTCCAATTAGATTGCTGCTTTGAATGCCTTGAATCATAGATGCCAGGTCATTGCACTGCTCACGCGGACCGTAGCTAGCCTGGCGAACCGAAGCCAAGGGGTCATGATCATCGCCTTGCAATACAGCTTTTTGGATATGTGCGCCGTCGCCTGAGTCACGTGCCATGATACTTACCTCAAAAATCTAGTGTCGCCCTAGCGCCACCCTAACAACCAGTACTACATACCCAAATTCCCGACCAACCCCACCTTCCTTTTGCTTGCCAGTGCCGCCAGCACTTGACAGGCGCCGTGGTTGCATTGCCAAAAGCCTGAAGCGTCTCTCATGAGCACCTGCCCCCTGTGCAGTGTATATTTAGAGCCGTTTAAATAATCGTCGCCCAAAAGAGCTTCCCGAACTGATGGACCAGCCGGTCAAACCAGCCAATAAAACTGATTTCCTCCTCAGTGTTGTAGTACCTATGTACAACGAGGAGCAAGGTGCAAGCGAGTGTGTCAAACGCCTCAAAGAAGTGCTCTCACAAATGGGTTGTCGCTACGAGATACTCTTTGTCAATGATGGCAGCCGCGATCGCACACTGTCTATTCTCAAGGATGAGCGCACCAGAGAGCCCAACATGAAGGTCATTGACCTCAGTCGTAACTTTGGTCACCAGCTTGCTATCACCGCTGGCATCGACTATGCCGAGGGCGATGCCGTCATCATCATCGATGGCGATTTGCAAGACCCGCCCGAGCTATTTCCAGAGATGGTCGCTAAATGGCAAGAAGGCTTTGATGTCGTCCACGCCAAACGGCGCAAACGCACTGGCGAAACAACATTTAAACTGCTCACTGCCAAACTTTACTATCGCATTATTCGTGAAATAGCCCATGTAGACATCCCGGTTGATGTTGGTGATTTCCGCCTGATGAGCCGCAAGGCAGTGGATGCGCTCAAACAATTACGCGAAAAGCACCGCTATGTGCGTGGCATGGTGGCGTGGCTGG
>Ga0075158_10001650_pt1 | contig 16670 bp, 11 predicted proteins | sample JI91814BDNA_FD_70968 | JGI IMG/M metagenome (GOLD analysis project Ga0075158, IMG submission 70968) | Wastewater effluent complex algal communities from Wisconsin, to seasonally profile nutrient transformation and Carbon sequestration -... | ecosystem: Engineered > WWTP > Effluent > Algae... | reverse complement strand
ATGTGTGTTAAGTGATTTATCCATTGCGGGCGCAAGTTAAACGCACTTGCAATTTCTGCTTTCATGTTTCCTCCAAATGATCAGAACAATTCTGCAATCATACATCTGGCACTTCCGCCACCATGGGTTTCAATCACATCCAAAGATGTATGTATTATTTTCCCAAAATTGCCCAACAGGAAACGCTGCGATTCATCGAGACTATGAAATGCACGCGTAGACATGACAATGCACTTATGACTAAATCCTTTCAATTCGAGCATGTTTCCAGCAAAATTGCTCATTTGATCTTCAGAGATATTAATGACCTTTCTGCCATGGGCTTCAAGAGAGGCCAATAGAATAAATCTCTCCACAGAATTGTCGACAGCTGCCGAACAAACAACACAAAAATCGGTTCCGATGGACAACATCACATTCGTATGGTAAATTGGCTCACGCTGGCCATTCACCGTTTGATAAGCGTGAAACAAAATTGGCTTAAAACCCATTTCATTGCACCATTTGCGCACTAACATCTCATTGGTTCTTTCGGAAATGCAGGCATAGGCAATTTTATGTTCACGATCCAAAACCAGACTGCCAGTACCTTCGAGAAATAGACCTTGATTCTCGTGATAAGAAAGATCAAGTAATGTGTAAGACTTCGACGCCTTATTAAACAATGCTGTCATGATCTCCGGTGATCTTTCTAATCTTCTGTTGTTTGCATACATGGGATAAAGAACATACTTCTGATCGATATGAAAACTAATCCAATTATTCGGAAAAAGGCTATCAGGAGTGTTGGGTTCGATAGAATCCTGAAAGACTTCTACTTCGATTTCCTGACTTCTTAATTTGTCCACAAATGCATCAAACTCGTTCTGAGCAGAAGTCGAAACTTCGACTTCGTCCATTCCTGTAATCGCTTTTTGATAGTAATTGTTGATGGCTGTCTGCTCATTCCACCGGAAGGCGGCTGGCCTAACCATAAATATGCGATTGGTACTTTGCATTTTTTTTCGAAAATATGAAAACAAACTATTGTATTGTAACCATTTTGTTTCATTTCGAGTTAAAGGGCATTGAGTTAAACTCACCAAAACCCACCCTGTGAAAAATCGGAGGCAATACACCTTTTACATCTCGCTCATCTGCAGCGCCTGTATTTATTGCGCTTGTAGCGTCAGGAAGGCTGACTCCAATGATTTACAAGGCACAATTATTTACAGCATCACTTATCCATTTGAAGAAAATTCTGTAATGATGGATTTGTATCCGAAAGAAATGATTCTCCATTTCAAAGGTGAAATGATGCATTCGCAAATTGCTTCCAGTTATGACATCATGAAAACTGATTTTATCATCGATTGTGAAAATAAGACGTTCATTCAATTATTGAAAAATATGTCGAAGCGATATGGCATGCAACTGAATGAACAAGAAACTAAAACGTGGTACAAACAATATCCGCAGTATAAACTTGAGCAAACTCAAGAAACGCTTACAATTGCAGGATATGTATGTAATAAAACAATAGCACATTCACCTAACGATTCTCTTCCTCCGATTGACATTTACCACACCAAAGGACTCGGAATTGAAACTTCGAACTGGTGGAATCCTTTCTCTGAAATTGACGGCTTTTTGATGGGGTATGACGTTGAGCAATATGGACTCTCAATGCGCCTCAGAGCAAAAGAAGTGCGGTTCGAACCGGTAGGTGACGAAGAATTTGCTGTGTCGGATAAATTCCCGATGATTGAACCTTCAGCCATGCAAAAGCACTTGTATGAAGTAGTGGATGAATACATAAAGTAATTCATCAAAAAGGAGAAAATTCTACTCTTTATCAATCACACTGCAATCTTTGGAGATTGCCTTTTTTATTTCCAATCCGGATAATTCATAAGAATCAAGTGAATCAGGCTCAACGCTTTCTGGTTTAAAAACCAAACCTGAAACTCGAGGCAGAAGTGTTTTTCCAGCGCTTAAACAATAGGCTTTCGGTTTACTTTCTTCAACAAGTAATAAGTCCATAAAAAACTCTACCCCAAAATCAAATTCAATCGCCACATCTGTCGTGTTCACTATTTTCACCAATAGAACCTTGGGACTTTTTTTGCTAAACCACTTTTCATGTCCCCATTTGGTGAAGAACTGAAGACCATCTACATCCTTATTAAGAATAAACTGAGAAGCGGCCACATTTGACAACGTGGCAAAAATCAAAACAAAAAGGAAAAACTTTTTCATACTGCGTTATTGAGGTCCAAATTTAACCTGTGAACGCGTAACATATTTTATCATTGAATCGTTTCAACAACACTTTCCATGAATAGAAAGCAACGCGGTGAATAAGGTAGAGAACTTACGATCCGCGTTTTTTTGTGCCAATAATATTGCTTTCTTTTCAATCTGGATTACTCAGCCCACAACTTGATTTTCATGATCGCAATTCTATAGCGGCATTCCTTTTTTTTATATTTTGAATGAACCTGAAATAATTTGAACGGTACGGCATGTCAAATTCACCAAAACATGGCCGTAAAAAAACAATTTGAAATCACTCGATGGCTGCAATCGGATGGTCGCCACTTTCAGATTATTTCACAAGTAGTCTTTCTTTGTTATGGCATCCTTGCACTAGGCTGGGATGCTGATTGGAGAAAATATCTCGCTGCGTTTAGCGGATGTATGTTAGCACAATTGTTTGCAATCCGGTTCGCTGGTGTGCCTTCAAATTCGCTCAAGAGCGCGTTGATTACGTCACTTGGACTTTCATTGTTGCTGAAAGCAAATTCACCTTGGTTGTTTCTTTTCGCTGCCTTGTTCGCTATTGGACAAAAATTTCTTTTAAAGGTGAATGGCAAACATCTATGGAATCCAGCCAATTTCGGAATTGTACTCATTATACTTCTTAGCGGAGAAGCCTGGATTTCACCGGGCCAATGGGGAAGTGGTGCTTTGCTTGTTTTTATTATTGGCACTGGCGGACTGGCAGTATTAAGCAATATCAAACGACTCGAAACAGGGGTTTCATTTATACTCACCATTTTCATTCTGGAATTTTTCCGAACAATTGTGTATCTAGGCTGGGAATGGGATGTTCTTTTCCTCAAATTAAGCAATGGTTCACTTTGGCTTTTCGCATTGTTTATGATCACAGATCCAATGACAACGCCGAATGCAAGAAGCTCAAGAATCGTTTGGTCCGTTGCAGTGGCTGCCGTTAGTTTTTACCTAACCAATTTTAAGTTCATCAATGGAGCTCCATTCTGGGTGCTGTTTTTCGCCACACCGTTTATCCCACTTTTTGATCATCTCATTAAAAGTCCATCATTCCATTGGATGAATAAAAAATCCAATGTGTCACTTAGCAAATAATACTCGTCAAAATCATACACGCATTTAACAACTAAAAACATGAACAAACTCATTCAAAACACACTGACCTGTCTTGCGCTCTTTATTGCGCTTGAACAGGCACAAGCCTTCTGCGGATTTTATATCGCCAAGGCAGATGCAAAACTTTTCAATAACAAAAGCGAAGTAATCATGGTGCGCAATGGCACTAAAAACGTGATTACCATGAGCAGCGATTTTCAAGGAAATCTAAAAGACTTCGCAATGGTTGTGCCCGTACCTGTGATACTAAAAGAAGCAGACATTCGTGTAGTTGAACGTAACATTTTCGACATGTTGAACGACTACTCTGCGCCGCGCATGGTTGAATATTACGACACAAATCCGTGTGGATATGATGCCTATCTCGAAGAAGATAGTCGTAACTGGACTCTTGATGCAGTGGCCACCTCAAAAGTAATGACTTGCTCTGACAACACAAGCTTGGGAGTAACCATAGAGGCTGAATATCATGTGGATGAATACGACATACTCATTCTTTCTGCTACAGAATCAGAGGGACTAAAAACATGGCTACTTGCAAATGGGTATAGCATTCCCACCAAGGCGGAGGAAGTACTTGAACCTTATATTAAAAGCAACATGAAATTTTTTGTTGTAAAAGTGAATCTCGAAAAAATGAAGAATAGAAACTTTGAGTATCTGCGTCCCTTGCAAATTTCCTTCGATCACAAAAAATTCATGTTACCGCTGCGGCTTGGTATGGCGAACAGCCAAGGATCTCAAGATATGATTGTGTATGCGTTTACCCAAAATGGCCGTGTTGAATGCACAAACTACCGCACTGTGAAATTGCCAACAGACAGAAATGTTCCATTGTATGTCCAACCAAAGTTTGGTGACTTTTACAAAGCACTGTTCGAAAGATCCTATCTTCAAGAAGGGAGAAATGCCGTTTTTCTTGAATATGCATGGAATGTAAGTCCCTTCAACTCGATGCATTGCGATCCTTGCGTAGGTCCTCCGCCGGTGCATCGTGAGTTTGTGGAAGCCGGAGTAGATTGGTTGCAAGGTTCGAGTGCACAAACAATCTTTTTCACTCGATTACATGTACGTTATAGCCGCGACAAATTCCCAGCGGATCTGCAATTTCAGGAAACACCAAATAATGAAAATTTCCAATGCAGGTATATTCTAACAAGACCGGCCTATGGCGAATTTGATTGCGAAGCAGGCCAAGAATATTTGCAGACTTTGTACAATAGAAGAACAAGAGAGATTGATGAAGTTACAGCATTGACAGGATGGAGCAAAGAAGGCAGCGATGGTTACTTGAATGAATACGCTACCTTGATGAATAAACAAAAATCAATTGAGAAGAAAAATGAAATTTTACCGGGTTTGTTCAACTCATTTAAATCAAATACCACTGGACTGCTCATGATATTTTCCATCATTGCATTGGTTTCAATTGTGCTATTCTCGCAAAAGAAATTCTTCGAAAAAACAGTCTAAACCAAATTCATAATTTGAAATTACTCATCATCGAAGCACCTGTTTTTAAAGACTTCACGGACAACAAAAAATTCAACATACGAAATTGAAACAACTAAAAAAAACCTGAGGTGGATTGCTGCAATTTTCAAAGACAAAAATGCAGCAATCCATTTTCCTTTTTTTAATGAAAACAACAAAAAACGTATTGAAGTTTGCGAATTCAGAAGTGCTGCGAAGAAACTAATTCACAGCATGAATAAACGGAAGTTTCGTGACACGTCCATCTTCATGTCGAATCAACATATGATAAAATCCTGATGGACAATTCTCCAAAGAAAAACGGAGAGTGTTTGAACCTTCAATAAGTTGCACTTGCTGCGAAAAAACAATCTGACCAAGCGAATTGAAAACACTAAAATTACTGAGTTCATTGTTGTCAGTAGAAACGTTGACAGAGACAACATCCTTCGCTGGTACAGGAAATAATAACGCTCTCGAATCACGATCGAAGAACACCGAAGCAATTCTAAATTGTTGACTCGCTCCCGATTGATCCACTTCACTTAAACGATAGTATGACAAACCCTTTTCTGGATATCCATCCAAGAATTGATAGCTGTCACCATTGATAGAAGCATTGCATTCCATTTCAGAAAGCATTGTCCAGGTTACACCATCAATACTTCGTTCCAAATGAAAATGAAAACAATCGTTTTCACCATCAACACGCCAATCGCACAAAACCTCTTCTCCTTGTTGTATCGCTTGAAATTCCAAAAGCGTAATTGGCAACATAAAACTTGCACCATACAATACAAGGAAAGCATCACTTGATGAAGTTGCACCAATAGTTGGTTGATGAGAACCGCCAGTTGAAATGGCACTGCTGGAGTTCGTAATGCCCGTCATAAATACACCATTGATCACATCCACCACCGCTGATCTCCCATAATCGTCACCAGTGCCTCCAAGATAAGTGACCCATTGCACAGCTCCAGCTCCAGTAAACTGGGCGATAAACGCATCCGCAGCGCCGCCTCCGTATGCAGTTTGAGCGGCATCAGCGGTGGAAAGTCCAGAGGACGATGTTGTATGTCCGCCTGCATAAGCATTCCCCGCTGCATCGAAATACGAAAAGTAACATTGATCGACGGCATTTCCTCCAAGATAAGTTGACCAAATTCTGGCTCCAGACGAATCGAAAACCGACATAAAACCGTCCGAAGAACCGGCGATCGCAGTGTCGTATGCGCCTGCTGTTGCGATTCCAGCATTAGAATACGTTTGACCTGCTATGAGAAGCAAGTCGGTGACATCCATCGAAATGGTAAGTAAGTTATCCGCTAATGTGCCTCCCATATATGTGCCCCATCTCCTTGCCCCGCTTGCATCGAACGAAACTATCATGGCATCATTATTTCCGGCGAGCGATGTCTGATGTGCCCCAGCAGTAGCAATTCCCGTTGTGCTGTTTGTAGAACCACCGACAAAAATGTCGCCTACTGAATTAACCTCAACTCCATAAAATACGTCTGCTAAACTACCTCCGTAATAAGTGCACCAATTGCGTGTTCCAGCCAATGTAAAATCGGCCAAAAAGCCATCTGTAGCGCCTCCGGCCAATGCAGTAGAATGGGCACCAGCCGTTGCTATTCCTGAAGAAGAAGCCGAAGAACCGCAGATATAAATATTGGCACCAGTCACTTTGATGCTTCTGGCAATATCATTTGAAGGTCCTCCGAAATAAGAAGCCCACTGCAATACACCCGCAGAATTCATCAATCCAAAAAACGCGTCGGAGTTCCCTGCATTTGAAGTTTGATATGCTCCTGCGGTTGCAATGGCTGCGGTTGAAGAAGTTGCCCCTGCAAAATAAACACCTCCAATTCCATCGGTGGTCAGATCAAAAAGTTGATCGTCATTCGCACCACCAAAATAGGTGCTCCAAATCCTTGCGCCCAAGTAATCAAACTTAGCAATAAACGCATCGTTAAAAGGAGATCCGCCATAGGTCCCTTGATGCGCACCCGCGGTTGCAATGGCAGAAGATGAAACAGTATTCCCTCCAATGTAGACAAAACCAAATCCATCCATTGCGGTTGTCATTCCCTGATCAGCAGATGTTCCCCCGAAATAGGTGGCCCATGTCACTGTCGGAGTAGGATCAATTATTAATTGACAATCTGCGCACTTTACTGGAGGAGTAGCGAAATCAAAGACAACTTGGCCTTGTTCATTTATGCGATAACCAATGTTCACGTCGATCAACTTTCCAGCTGTGACTAAAAAGCTTGCGGGAACAGACTCTGTAAGAGTACCAAGGTTGGTCTTCAATATCAATTCTTTCGATATCAATTCAGAATTCAGAAGCCGTTCATTGAGTTGACCAGTATAACGAAGTTTGATTTTGGTTATGTCTTCGATACTATTTAGAAGAAAGTTAAACTTCACTTTACCTGATGATGCATCTATTTGAAATTCAATATCCACACCATCATAGACAGCGTAATAATAAACACTTTGATAACTTCTGACATCATTCACACTTACAACGCCAGAAGCAGTTTCAAGCACGTAGTTAGAATATTCTGTACTTGCCTCTTTCATTTCAATTCGGCAGTTCGTCGACATTTCTTCAAAAACAATGTCAATTCGGTGGTACTGAATTTCACCATTGGCTAACTGAGATTCGGCCTGATAGGAGAATCCATTCCGATTTAATAACGATGTAAGACCATCAGATTTATGTAACGCAATTACATGATCATTGGGCGTATCATTCTGATCTAAAATCTGACCTTTGTTTTCTTCAAAACCCGCAGCAATTCGAGTGGGCATAACCCTCTCACCATTCGCGAATAAACCGCAAAACAGCAAAAACACACAACCAAAAAGTCGACTTTTATGCTTCATTTACCGCACCCAGATAGTGTACAAAGTAACGACGTAATACCATATAACAGATTCATTTTATTGCATTTAGAAACAAGGAGTCGTGAATAACGGAAACGACTTCAAAATCACATCTTGAAGTATATTTCAGATTATTGACAACGGATTCTACTTTTAAGACGTCATTACTACGGATATTCCATAAACGCAATCATTTTTCTCTACATTCGACCCATGGCTAAGTGGATTTTGCCGTTCATCTTCGTTTTTCTTTCTCACTGTGTGATGTCACAAAATGATGTGCATTACAAGCTGATCGAGAATAAAGGCCAATGGCCTGCTCAAGTGATTGCTTCTTGTGACCTTGAAAATGGTAAATTTTTTCTGGAAAAGAGTGCTTTTACTTACCATTTTATGGACTTGAAAAACGTCAGAGATGCTCACTCTTCCGGTGTACTATTTTCACCAGACGACATTCGAATTAAAGGGCATGTGTATAAAGTGAGTTTTCCAGAGAACAACACAAAATCAGTAAGCTCTTTTTCACAAAAACAAAAAACACAATACAATTATTACCTGGGTCAAGATAAGTCCAGCTGGAGTGGTGGCTGCTCCTCCTACGGCACAGCACATCTGGAGGACTTTTGGACGGGAATCGATTTGAAAGTGTATTCTCAGGATTTTTTCCTGAAGTATGATTTTATTATTAAAGCCCATGCAGATGCTCAGCAAATAAAAATGCAATATGAAAGTGTTGATGACATCAACGTGGAAAATGGAAGATTGCGTATTTCAACTTCGGTCAATGAAGTGTGGGAACAGAAGCCTTATGCTTATCAATTCATTCGTTCCGAGAAGAAGCTGGTTGAATGCAAGTACGTTCTTAATGGCAACACTGTGACTTTTGAATTTCCTCAAGGCTTCAATAAAAACTACGATCTGATCATTGATCCAGAAATAGTATTCTCGACCTACAGTGGCAGCTCTGCTGACAATTTTGGCTACACCGCAACGTATGATAATGAAGGATATTTATATAGCGGCAGTTCTGCATTTGGACAATTATATCCGGTAACAACTGGTGCGTATCAGACAACACATCAAGGAGGTGACAGCGGAATTGAAGAAGGCATTGACATGGCGCTTTCAAAGTATGATGACTCTGGAACATTTATGGTTTGGTCAACATTTCTGGGTGGTTCCGGAGATGATTTGCCTCATAGTATCATCGTGAATGATGCCAACGAACTTTTCGTTTATGGTTCGACAGGGTCAACAAATTTCCCAATTACAAGCGGTGCATTCGACATAGCATTTTTGGGTGGAACAACAGTGAGCCCAACTGGAACCGGTGCAGTATTTCCGAATGGCACAGACATAGTCATATCTCATTTCAATTCAAACTGCACTGCCCTGTTAGGCTCAACGTATATAGGCGGTTCTGGCAATGATGGCGTTTGTACTTCTACCCTATTGAAGAAAAACTATGCGGATGAATTTCGAGGTGAAATTGAACTTGATGAGAATGGAAACGTGGTGATAATTTCCTCGACATTCTCGACCGATTTCCCCATGGTAAATGCCATTCAACAAAATCAAAATGGTATGCAAGATGCTGTCATTTTGAAAATAGAGCCTACAATGTCAACAGTGCTTTGGAGTACTTTCATAGGTGGAAGTCAAGATGACTCTGGATTTTCCGTTGCGATCAATAGCAATGGGGAATTGTATGCTTGCGGAGGAACAGTATCGTTCGATTTTCCGGTCACCACGAATGTAGTGCAAGAGATTCATGGAGGGGGAAATGTAGCTGATGGTTATATATTCAAAATATCATCTGATGGACAAAACGTATCTGCTTGCACATTCTGGGGGAAAGATGAATACGACCAACTTTACTTTATTGAAATTGATAATGAAGACTTCGTTTATGTTTATGGACAAACGAACGCTGACGACAGCGAATTGATTTACAATGCTGCTTATGGAACGCCTAATAGCGGCAATCTACTGAGTAAGTTTTCACCCAATCTCAATGCGATAATTTGGTCCACTGTTTTTGGAACAGGCAGCGGAAAACCAACATTGTCTCCTTCTGCATTTCTAGTTGATTGTGGAGATCGCGTTTACATCTCTGGATGGGGCGCTACCAATTCTGCATTAAATCCGGGTAGCAATCTTACAACGATCGCCGGCATGGAAATTACACCGGATGCATTTGACAACACCACGAATAACAATGATTTCTACTTAGCCGTTTTTGATGACAACATGAGCGCGCTAGAGTATGCAACGTTTTTTGGAGGAGGAACTAGTGCGGAGCACGTAGATGGTGGCACAAGTCGGTTTGATAAAAAAGGCATCATCTATCAAAGTGTATGCGCTGGCTGCGGAGGCAATGATGATTTTCCAATTGAGCCATCTAATGCATGGTCATCCACGAATAATTCACCGCAAGGCTGTAACAATGGCGTATTTAAATTTGACTATCAACTTCCTCTGACCCAAGCAGCATTTAATAATCCGCCTATTGGCTGTGTTAATCAAAGCTTTCAATTCAACAATCAGAGCAGTGTTTCAGAATCCTATCAATGGGACTTTGGAGACGATCAATTTAGTTCGGAAACAAACCCAGAACACTTGTATGAATTCCCAGGCGAATATGAAATTACACTGATTGCTTCGGATGAAGACTGTGGCTCAACAGACACAGCCTATCAAATGATACTTATTCAATATGCTACAAATACACAAATCGAAAATGCTCAAACTTGTCCGAATATTCCAATCACGATCGGACCTGCAGAAGCTCTTTCAGGGTATGAATACACTTGGCAACCTTCCGATTATTTGTCGAATGCGGTCGTTTACAACCCCGTTTTTTCTTCAGAGAATAATCAGGAATACACTGTACTTGTGAATCATGACGCTTGTGTTGACACGCTAACACAATCGGTCATCGTTCCACAACTTCAACTTACTGTTCCCTCCGATACTGTGATGTGCGATGAAGAACCACTGCTTTTGGTAGCCAACTATTTCCCTGCCACTGCTGAAATTGTTTGGAGCGAAGATGAAAACTTTTCATCTATGCTCAACGACAACATTAACGATCCTGACATCATTGCAGATGTTATTATCCCATCGATATTTTATGTGAAAATCACAACAGAGGGTTGCACGCTGGAAGATAATGTGTTCGTCAATCTGGTAAGTTTTCAGACTGTTATCGAAGGAGACTTTACAACTTGTGCGAACGATACCGTTCAACTTTCTGTACTAAACCCAAATCCTGCATTCAGCTACGCATGGGAGCCGGCCAGCCTGGTAATAACAGGGCAAAACACATCTTCAGTTTTTGTTCAGGTACCAGAAGAAACAACATTTACTGTTTTCTCTACAACCGAAGATAACTGCACAGCAACTGATGAAGTTTTAGTTACCGTCAGCACATTAGTGGGAACAGAAATATCTGCGACAGCAAATCCATCCATCATCACCGCAGGTATGGAAACTCAACTTGTTGCTTCACCCTCCGGCCAGTCGTATAGCTGGACTCCTATCTCTGAGTTTGAAAACTCACAATTACAAAATCAGATTGTGACACCAAATGAAACGACAACATATTATGTGTCTATCACCGATGGCGAATGCGCTTATCAAGCCCAAGTGAAAGTTGTAGTTGTGGATTTCGTTTGCGGCCCGCCTAGCATTTATGTGCCGAATGCATTTACTCCGAACAAGGATTACAGCAACGAAAAAATGTATGTGAGAGGCAACAACATCAGCGATATTTATTTTGTAATTTATGATCGTTGGGGCGAAAAAATATTTGAAACAAAACAGATGGATAAAGGTTGGGATGGAACTTTTGAAGGACGTGACCTCGATCCAGATGTGTATGTCTACTATTTGGAAGCCACATGCAAAGGCGGTGAAGAATATTTTGAAGAGGGCAACATAACTTTAATCCGGTAAGCAGATGTTATCTCGAAGAACTATTTGCACCATTCTTCATCGTCAATCGCTTCGATTGGTTGTTACCCTTTTTTTCTTTGGGATAATAAAAAGCACGTGCGCTCAAGACATCCATTTTTCCCAATTCTATCAGTCACCATTCAATTTAAATCCGGGTTTAACCGGACAATTTTCGGGAGCATACAGGTTCATAGCTAATCAGCGCACTCAGTGGAGATCTGTTACCCTTCCCTACACCACTTTTGGAATGAGTGCAGACGCAAATCAACTTGAGTTGCCAGATGGATTTTTAAACTCAAAAAATGGGAAAACATTCGAAACAAGATTAAATACTGGTCTTTCACTTTATAATGATAAAGCTGGCGATTCACGATTTAAAACGACAATCTTCAACATCGCCCTCGGCAAAGAACTGAAGATTGGAAACAACCAGAGAGAGCGGATTTCCGCTGGACTCATGATCGGACTAACAAGCATGAAGATCGATTATTCTGCGTTGCAATATGACAATCAATGGAATGGATTTATGTACGACCCCAATCTTAATTCCGGCGAACAATTTGCGCGCAGTTCTCGTGGATATTTCAATTTTAATCTTGGTGCTACTTACTTCAATACGAGGGATAAAAACCATGAACTCGTTATTGGTTCATCCTGGATGAATATTGGAAATCCTGAACAGAGTTTTTTCGATGACGGTTATGTGAAACTTGATTCACGATTCATTTTTCATGGCGCGTACAAATTTCAAATTAAAAATCAATGGCTCGCGCAACCGATGGTCTTAGCGATGTTTCAAGGAACATATCAGGTAATCAATTTTGGTGGATTGGCTCATTACATTGTTTCTGATGACGCTTGGTTCAGCAGATCAGTGTATGCAGGAGTGTTTGGTCGTGCGCGCGATGCAGGTTATATCATTGCCGGCATACATTACGACGCCTGGGATGTGGGCATTAGTTATGACATCAATACGAGCAATTTAAAACCGGCTAGCAGTGGAAAAGGTGGTTTTGAAATTTCCGCTGTTTACATTATCCAGAAAGCTCCAAAAACGATTCCTGTGAAGGTCTGCCCTCAATTTATGTGAAACTAAATCACGCTAATTCACAACCAATTTTGTGTTTGATACACCACGATTCGTATGAACGGTTAGAACATACATTCCGGGAGACAGTGCAGAAACATCTACTCTGCTTTTCCCCTGATTCAAATCCACCGTTTTACCCGCAACATCTGTGGCACTTAATTTTAAGAGCGTAGTTTCCTGATCAAAATTTATTTGAATAAAATCACGGGCTGGATTGGGCCAAATTATTTGATTCGACAATTCATTTTTTTCCACTTGGAGCCCAATCGTATTCAAAGCCAATTGAACAGCTGCATACGCATTGACTTTGCCATAACCCCATCGCGGGTGACCGGGCGGATCAATCACTCCAGTATAATTGTCTTCGCGCGCTGTAGATTTCAAAATGGACTTCACTTGTGCTGCTGTAAGAAGTGGATTGGCTTCAAGGACAAGTGCAACGATACCTGCAACGCAAGGCGAAGCCATAGAAGTGCCTGAGAATTTTGCAAAATCATACTCCGTTCCATTAAAAGTAATTGTTTCGAAAGCAGTGTAATCTGAATCCGTAAATGCAGAAATAGATGAAACTACATTTACACCAGGAGCTGAAATATCCGGTTTCATGACTTCAGTGATGAGTGGACCAATACTTGTGAAAGATGCGAGCCCACCACCTGCCGGATTGCCGATGACATTGATATATGATGCGGAGTATGCCCCAACACTGATAACACTGGCCGTGCAAGTTGGCTCACTAATGCTATACTCAGAATCACCAGCCATACCAGTTGATCCACCAAACGACAAAAAAGGCAAACCCCAATTTCCAACACCATTTATCAATTCAGCGAGATTCCAAAAATGAACAACACCACTTGGCGCAGTCGCATTCAAAACAACCCGAAGAGAAGTGTGCGTATTCTTAATTCGAATGCGCATGTGCGGCCGGCCATTTAACGGGTGCGATGCTTCAGTTGTAATATTAAAATAAACAGTGTCGTTACCATTTACAAGAATCGAATCCAAATATGAAACAGCAGTCATTGTTGAATACGATGGCGTTTCGCCTAGCAATGAATTCACTGAACTGTAAAGCTTGATTCCAAGGTTAAATACATTACCTGGTTCACCCCAAACTGTGATACTCTGACCCCATAAATTTGGGTTGGTGTAAGAATCGAATTGAACTCGGGTTGTTAGCAGGTCACCTGTGAACGTTTTTTTGATATGGAAATCATTTGCTCCGTTGTTTCCAGCTGAACAAGCGAAAACAACCCCCTCATCTGAAAGCTGATCTATCGCCTGTGATAGTAATGAGTTGCCATCCAACGTGCCCATGTAATACAATCCCCAACTCATATTAACAACCAATCTTTTGTTCTCCGACTCTGCTTTGTTTTTCATCCAATGAAGCGCATCTAATACAGAAGCTACATCCACCAAAAAAGTGGCAAAAAGAAAACTAGCTTCTGGCGCCATTCCGCGATAAACAGAAGTGCCTCCACTTCCGCCTGCGATACCAGCGACGTGTGTGCCATGTGTACCAAAACCATAAATATTTGACGTATCACTCTGCGCTGCAAACAATTCTTCTTGGCTATCAAACTCAACGCCATATGAAAAGCCGGAAGGCTGCTCACCCACCGATCGAAATTGATCCCATGCAGCCAAAATCCGCGTACTTTGATATAATGTATCGTAGAACATGGGATTCGTATAATCGAATCCCCAATCCGTCACACCGATAAGAACATCTTTCCCAGTAAAATCCGAAGGCAATCCAAGGCCGAGATGAACACTGTCAGCGCGCACGTCATGCACTACTTTATCCAAATCTGGAAAAACACGTGGTGGGATTTCCATATACTCATAAACATCTCCAAGGCTCAGCTGGTTTAGAATGTGCACCGGTACTTTCATGGTTGCAATACGACCTGTCAAACTTCCCTTTAACACACCTAATGATTCAAGATTCGTCCAATCTGCATTCGGTTTTAATCTTCCAATCAACGACAAATACGCGATGCCGTTAAACTCGTGTATCGGGAATCCACTCAACTCTGAATTGTTCGACCAAGTGTCAGCTACCTTGAGTAAATTATTCCATTGCACTCTTGTTTCAGCGGGCATTTGCACTTGCGCATAAGAAATCATCGAAAAGGCAAATGCACAAAAAAATAATAGTGTTTTCATATTCTATACTTCGTCTAACTTTCAAATGTAATTGATTTTTATAAAGTTTGATTTTAAGGTCGTCACACAATTCAGATTTAGTTCAATCAAACGTCAGAAACAACATTTTTATGTTTTCTTTGCGGCATGGCATCTAGTGAACTCATTTTCTCCAGCTATGCAGTTGAAGTCTTCAAAAACATCGTTGAAGACATGCAACAAGTTTCTTTGCTTTCCGCAGAAAAAGTGCGTACCCGCATACTACATAAACTGCATCTGATCCATCATCAACCTATGCAGTCCTCGAAAAAAATTGAAATTGGATTAGAAGGACACTTCAGAGTTGCAACAGTTCTTAACTATAAAATTTTCTATAAGTTAGAAAAGGACCGTGTTTGTATTGTTGACATGTTGCTTGATAAAGAAGCGAAAAGTGTTCAATCATAATTTTCGGGATCTATGATCGCTTACAATCCCAAGGAGTGGTTCTCGCAAATCATGCGGTTCCATAAAGCTGACACTGTTCGAAAACTTGCACCCACGATGAGTTTGATGGCAATCATCACCGCATTGGTGGTAGTTGTTGAAAAACATTTGTTTCATCTTGCTTCTGACAGTGAACTTGCTAAAACTTCGGTGATGTACAGCATCCTCGGATTTGTCATTTCTCTCCTACTTGTTTTCCGAACGAATACAGCTTATGAAAGGTGGTGGGAAGGAAGAAAACTCTGGGGATCGCTAACAAATATGTCGCGAAATCTTTCCATTAAAGTCCATGCCATTGTTCAAAATAAAGAAGATCAAAAATTTCTGAACCAACTCATTCTACATTTTCCATTTGCTTTAAAAAATCACTTGAGAAATGCGGTAACCATGAATGAGTCTGAACTTCTTGAGCTTTATAATATCACGGAGATTCGTCAGAAAAAACACCAACCTTTGCAAATTAGCCGAACATTCTACGACCGGATCATAGAACTCAATCGGACGGGAAGAATTAACCCTGAGCAACTTTTGCTTCTCAATCAAGAGGCGCAGCAATGGATGGAAATCTGCGGAGCATGTGAACGCATTAAAAACACCCCAATCCCATTTTCGTACTCAGCTTTTCTCAAAAAATTCATTTTTATTTATGTGGTGACTTTGCCATTTACATATGGACCAACGCTTGGCTACTATGCAATTCCAATTGTCACCTTTATTTTTTATGTATTAGCAAGTTTGGAAATTATTGCGGAAGAAATTGAAAATCCATTTGGTACGGATGCAAACGATCTCCCATTGGATGAAATGGCTAAGAATATCCGCAATTCTATTGAGTTGATTTCAGACGATCATTCAAAATAAAGAAGCTTAGACATTTCATTTTGCCTCTTTCACTTTGTCAATGCGCACAACGGGATAACGATTCATCGAATCTTCAAAATAAGGTGAGTGTTTGTAAATCCAATAGAGTTGATTCCAATGATTTTCTTTCAATTCCGGATTTGTCATCATCGCCTTTTCAAATTCTTTCTTCAACTCCAAATCCGTCTTCAATAATTCTGCGGCGATGTCTTCAAAAACATAATCACTGAACCATTCCTTTTGTTGCAGAATGGAATCAAAAAAATTCCAAGCGAAAAATCCATCAGGACTTTGTGGTTCCAAAACTTCACATAAGTATCTTCGAGTGGTTTGATTGGTAGAGATAAAATAGTCGCCCGCATAA
>Ga0075158_10001646_pt1 | contig 16684 bp, 15 predicted proteins | sample JI91814BDNA_FD_70968 | JGI IMG/M metagenome (GOLD analysis project Ga0075158, IMG submission 70968) | Wastewater effluent complex algal communities from Wisconsin, to seasonally profile nutrient transformation and Carbon sequestration -... | ecosystem: Engineered > WWTP > Effluent > Algae... | reverse complement strand
GCACTCGGCAACGCCAGCAACGAACGCACGATGCTCGCGTGCCTCCTGCCCGACGCACCGTGCGGCAACTCGCTCGGCGTGCTGACGCCGTTGCCGACCGTGACTGCACCGCGGGCGCCGCTGCGCGAACTCGCCGCGGCCGCCGCCGTGCTCGGCTCGCTGGCGTTCGACTGGGCGCTGCGCCAGCGGCTCGCCGGCACCAACCTGAACCAGTTCGTGCTCGCCGACTGCGTGCTGCCGGAGCTGGACGTCGACGTCGCGCGCGAGCTCGCGGGGCTCGCCCTGCGGTTGTGCGCGCTGCTGCCGGGCCACGCCGGGCTGTGGCGTGCAGCGGCGGCCGAAGGCTGGTGCCCCGACGAGGGGCCGGCCGTCGCAGCCGCGACCCGGGCAGACCTGGTGGAACAGCTCGACGTACGGGTCGGCAGATCGTTCGGTCTCGACGAAGCCGACGTCGCCTGGATCACCCGCGACTGCGAACGTCCCGCCGCGGCCCTGCGGCGGGTTCCCGCGGCAGCGCTGACCAAGGGCTTCTGGCGCGTCGATCGCGAACTGCCGCCCGAGCTCCGCCGACCGAACCGCTGGCGCGCTGCGGCGCGGATCCCTTGGAGGTGAACGGGTCGGTCAGCGATCGTGACGCGGCAGGTGGATCTCGAACACCGTGTCGCCGGGCTGCGAGCGCAGCAGCCGCACGGTGCCGCCGTGGCCCTCGACCAGCCGCCGGCAGATGGCGAGGCCGAGCCCGGTGCCGGAGGTCTTGGTGGTGAAGTACGGCTCGAACAAGCGCGCCCGCGCTGCCGCCGGCACGCCCGGACCGTCGTCGGCGACGGTGAGCTCGACCTGATCGGCGACCAGCCGTGAAGCGAGCCGCACGTGCACGCCCGCCGCGGCGGCTTCGTGGGCGTTCTGCACCAGGTTGACGAACACGCGCGCCAACGCCTTCGGATCGATCGAGAGCCGCACGTCGCCGGCCCCGGCCTCGAGGGTGATCCGGACCGGCTTGCCGGCGAACAGGCCGACGCACTGGTCGCGCACCTCGGCGAGCCAGGCGTCGGCGACGACGACCACTCGCTGGGCCGGCGCCACGCCGGCGAACGCGCGGAAGTCGCTGGCGATGCGATCGAGCGCCTCGGTCTGCTCGAGCACGGTGCGCGCGAGCCGTTCGGCGACCAGATCGGCGCGCGGGTCCCGTTCGCTGCGCGCCCGCTGCAGCAGCTGCGCGGCCATGCGCATCGGCTGCAGCGGGTTCTTCACCTCGTGCGCGACCTGGCGCGCCATCTCGGCCCACGCCTGGTCGCGTTCGGCGGCGGCGAGGCGGGCCCGGCCGGCGTCGAGTTCGCCCGCCATCTGGTTGAACGCCGAGGCCAGCTCGCCGAGCTCGGGGCCGCCACGCGGCGGCACGGCGACGGCGAGGTCGCCCCCGGCGATGCGGCGGGTCGCCGCGACCAGCGCCTGGATCGGTGCGGTGATCGCGCGCGACGCGACCAGCGACCAGGCCAGCAGCACCAGCACGGTGACGACGATGGCGACCAGCAGGACCCGTTCGAACGCGTCGCTGGCGGCGAACAACTCGCCCTCGGGCACCGCGACGCCGACCACGAAGTCGCGCGCCCCGGTTCGGCCGCACGGCGCGAAGCCGCAGCGCCAGCGGCCGCGTTCGTCGGCGAACGCGGTGCGCCCGGGAACGGTGGCGGCGACCAGTTCGTCGGCGAGGCCAGCCGGGCCGAGCCGTTCGCCGTAGCGGCCCCGATCGGTGTGGGCCAACACGACGCCGTCGCGCCCGAGCAGGAACACCTGCGAGCCCGGCAGGTCGGCGCGCGCGACGAGCACCTTGCGCGCCTGGTCGACGACGTCCTGCACCTCGGTCCAGCGCAGCAGCGCGAACAACACCCCCGGTGGTCCGTCCGGTCGTGGCACGTCGAGCGCCACGCCGAGATGGTGCGCTCCCGGATCGAGCGAGCGCTGCTCCGGCCCGGCACACAACAGCGGCGAACGCCCCCACGGCAGGAAGTGCAGGCCGCGCTCGCGCTGCGTCGCCTGGAACCACGCGGCCTCGGCGACGCTCTCCGGCACCAGGGCGGCGCGGCGCTGGTGGGTGCTCGGGTCGAGGCGCAGCCCTTCGCGCCAGTAGACGACGCGACCGTCCGCACCGGCGAGCAGCAACAGGTCGAGGTTGTTGTCGAGCAGGTCGGGGACCAGTTCGACCTGTTCGCCGAACGCCTCGAGCTCGTCGGCGCCGTCGAGTGCACGCCGCGCGATCTCGCGCACGACCGCACACGCCTGGTCGGTGGTCTGCAGGTGCGCTTCGATCTTGTCGGCGTGGTCGGCGGCGAGTTGCGGCAGGAACACACGCACCACCTGCTCGTCGATCTGCGCGCGCATGCTGCGCACGGAGAACAGGCCGTAGAGGAGCAGCGGCAGCGCAGCGGTCACCACGAGGGTGACGAGGAACCGGCTTGCCAACGACACGGCGCGCACACCGCCATCATGCCAGAGGCGGCGGCGGACAGGCGAGCGGACCGACCCTCAGGGCTGCTCGGGCTGCGGCTGCGCACCGGCAGCCTCGGCGGCCTTCTTGGCGGCGATCGTGTCCTGCAGGCGCTGGATGCGCGCCCTGCCGTCCTTCCAGCCCGAGTAGTAGGTCTCGGCGCCACGGTAGTGCTCGAGCGCCTTCTCCAGGTCGCCGGCGGCCTCGGCCGCCTCGGCCGCCGCCCATTCGTCGCTCGCCCCCTTCACGTCGACGCGCAGCCCGCCGAGGCGCGCCTCGACGTCGCGCAGGCCTTCGGGGTAGTCGGCCGCCAACTGCTCGAACGCGGCCAACGCCTCCGCCTTGCGGCCGAGCACTTCGAGGTCGCGCGCATCCTGGAAGCGCTTCTCGCCCTCCATCCCCCGCAACTGGGCCTTCAGGTCGGAGACCTGACCACGCGACAGATCGGACCAGACGAACGCGGCGTCCAGCAGGGCGCGAGCCTCGTCGAAGCGCTGGGCGCGCATCGACACCTGCGCCTGCTCGACGAACGTGACCGCCTTCATCTCGCGGTCGAGGCGTGCGATCCGCTCCTCGATGCCCGGCAGGGACCGGTCGAGCTTCTGCGCGGCCCGGAAGTGCATCAGCGCGGCGCCGTACTGCTGCTGCCCCTCACAGGCCTCGCCGGCGGCGAGTTCCTGGCGGGCGTTCTCCACCACGGCACGGCTCTGCACCTTCTTGGCGTCCTCACGATCGGGCGCGCTGTGCAGCGCGTTGCCGCTGTGCCACTGGGCCTCGATGTAGCGGAACTCCGGCAGCTTGCGCACGGCCTCGAGGAACTGCTGTTGGGCGCGCAGGCTCAGCTGGTCGGTGACTTCCTTGACCTTGGCGATGCCCTCGTTGGCCTCGAGCAGGCCCGGCTCGATCTGCCGCGCCGCCAGGAAGCTCTTCAATGCCTCGGGGTACTCCTTGCGCAGCAACTGCTCGTCGCCGCGCTGGACCTCGCGGACCGCCTTCTTGTGACGGGCGCGGTCGCGCAGGGTCTCGAGCTCGGGGAAGTTCGGGTCGAGCTCCGCCAGCTCCGACAGGTCGCGCAGCGCCAGGTCCTCCCGCTCCTGGAAGATCAGCCGCCGCGCGCGGTCGCGCAGATACTCCTTCTTGGTCGAGAGGTAGGCCGCTTCGAGGGCCTCGTCGACCGAGCCACCGGCCAGCTGCTCGTTGCGGGCGTCGTCCAGCACCTGGTAGGCATGCAGGAAATCGCCCCGGCGCACGTAGCTCTGGCTGCGTTCGATCGCGGAATGGGTGCTACAGGCGGTCAGGAGAAGGGCTGGCAGCAGCAGGCGGAAGATCTTCATGGCATCGGCGGTTGGCCGGGAGGGACCGAGGCGGCCAGAATGGCGGTTCGCTGGGACGGCCCCAGCCGGTGCTATCTTCCCGACCATGACCGCGATGTCCACAACCTCGAGCCCCGTGTTCGGCCTGCACGACTACGTGCGCACGATCGAGGGGGTCCTCGACCGCCGCCCGTCGAACAAGGTCATCATCCGGGAGGTCTCGGTGGCGACGAAGCAGCTGTGCGCGTCCGACCGATGGCTCGAGGAGCGCTTCCGGATCGGCAACCCCGACTGCTACACGCGCCACCTGCTGCACCGCGACGCCAACAACCGCTTCGTGGTGCTCGCCCTGGTGTGGATGCCCGGGCAGATGACCCCTGTGCACGACCACTCGTGCTGGGGGGTCATGGGCCTGATCCAGAACATGCTGGAAGAGGTCTGCTACGACCGTCTCGACGACGGCAAGCAGCCGGGCTACGCCGAACTCGAACAGTCGCGCGGCACCGACGTCGGGCAGGGCGGTGTCGCCTACCTGCTGCCGCCCTACGAGGAGATCCACCGGATCGGCAACACCAGCGACAAGCCGACGATCTCGCTGCACGTCTACGGGCGCGACCTCGACGAGGTGAACGTGTTCGACCCGGTGTCGGGCAAGGTGAACCCGATGCGCATCAAGTACTACTCGCCGGAGTGCGGCAAGGCGCCGTTCGTGATCTGAGTTGGGATGGGCAGGGGTCAGTCCTGCCGCACCCCGCCCATCTGCCGCACGACGCGATCGATGCGCTCGCGAACCGCGGGCAACGACAGGATCGAGGGACGGGCGGAGGTCGCCACCCGCAGGGCCGCTTCCGCGAAGCCGGACTGCCAGGCGATCCGCTCGAGCATTGCGAATGCGTAGCTGACGTCCTCGGTCCCCTCCGGAAGGAGGCGCAGGGCCTCCGTCAGCAGGTCCAGGGCTTCTTGGCAGCGACCGAGCTCCGACGCCACGTCGGCCAGGCAGAGCAGCGGCTCGTGCCGGTCCGGCAGCTGGCGGCGCATCTCACGGAGGCTCTGTTCGGCCGCTTCGTACTGGCCGAGCTTGGCGAGCCCCAGACCCAACGGGGCGAGCGCGTACGGCTCCGGACAACTGGCGCGCAGGCATCGACGGGCGATGGCCACGGCCCCGACGTAGTCCTCGGCGGCCATCGCCTTCCACGCCAGCGGCACGAGGTCCGACCCGACTCTCTCGAGCACTTCGGCAGGCAGTCGCTCGTGCGGCTTGCACGGCAACGCATCGACGCGCGCTCGCGCCGCCGCGACGTCGTGCTCGTCTCCGTAGATCAAGGCGTGGCGCAGCATCGTCTGCACGTACATGAGGCGTCCAGCGGGGTCGGTCCGCTCGCGCTCGGCGAAGATGCGGGCTGCCGTGGCGAAGTCGAACGACTCCGGCCCGTAGTCGCGGTCGACTCCGCCAGGGCCATCGAGGGGCTTCTTCGCGAACCAGGTCGACGTCGTCCCCTCGGCGGTGTTCTCCACCTCCTCCCACAGATCGGGCCGGGAACCGAGGACCAGGGGCAGCCAGTGCGTCTCGGGATAGCGGAAGTCCTGGAAGACGACTCGCGTGCGGAAGGGCACGATCGCGGACGCGAAGCCACGGAAGATCGCATTCGTCAGGGCCCAGCTCTTCGCCGCGTCGACGAACAGGATCTCGATCGGTCCGCCCGTCCACTGGTATCCGAACAAGTCGACCTTCTGGGCGCGCAGCCGATCCCGCCAGGGAGCCGTCAGGCGATCGAACTCGGGCATGAAGTCGGCGTCATCGGGCAACTGCAGGGGGCAGTCCTTCTCCATGTAGCTGCGGACCCAGCGAAACAGGTCGAAGCTGTGGACGATGCCGGCCTTCCCAGAGCGCACGAGCCCTTCGGCCAGACATGCCGAGCTGCTGCCGAGCCAACAACCGAGGTCGACCACGGCACCCCAACCTGCATACTCGGCTTGCGTCAGCCAGAGCAGGTAGCGCTGCTCGTCCGCGGAGAGCATCCGTGGCAGAGCCTGCAGCTCCACGGAGACCTGCACATCCGCCCATTCGCGACGCGGCGACGAAGACTCTGCAAGGGGCGCAGACACGGGATCCATCGGACAATGACTCTCTTGGGCCGAGAAGGGAGCTCGGCAGGGCAGGAGAATGGAAAGCGACGCTCCCTTGCGCAAGCCCCCTGGTCGGCGACGTGGACGCGCCGGGCGCGGTCCCCGACTCACCGGGCGGAGGCACCGCGCGGAGAGGGCGCGCGGTCAGGGCAACCGAGCCCAATGGACGTCCGCCGGCTCCACGACTTCCCTGTTGCGCCACAGCCGTTCCTCGCGCTCAGCGTTCGCGCCGCCGCCGCAGGCAGGATTGGCGAGCTGGACGCCGTCGTCCTCCGATCCACAGACACCACAGAGCTCATAGCTGCCGAAACCCTCACCGGTCAGGGTGCGGAACCCGCAGGCGGGACACGGCAAGTTCGCTGGTGACGAGGTCATGGGCGACGTCGGGCGCGCGGGTGCAGGATGTTGCTCCCGCCGCACGAGACCACCAGCACCAAGTGGGTCAGAAGGTCTCCCCCGAGACCTCGGCGACGCGGTCGCCCTGGCTCCAGATCGCGTCGAGGACCTGGAACAGCGCCTGCGCGCGCGGCCCGATCCCGAACGTCATTCCTCTGGCCCAGGACGCTGCGCGGTCAGCGACGTGTGCGCACGCCACTCGTGGGGGATCGCTCGCATCAGGAGCGCCGAATCGAAGGTGACGGTCCCCGCTGGGAAGCGCTGCGGATCGGCGAAGAAGCTGCTCTCGACCCGCGCAACCGTCAGTGGCTCGACCTTCCACGCGAGGCTCTTCAGCTCGAGACATTCGAAGCACCCTTCCCGATCGGTGGCCGAGTAGCCGATCGAACCTCGCTCGAAGAACGCCGACGCAGCGTCGATCGAACCGAACACGGACGAGGCGGGCAGCTGCTGGGCGGGAACCGCCTCGACGCTCACCCGGGTCCGGCCGTCCTTGCTGCGCAACGAGATGGACAGGCGATCCGGCGTCTCGTGCACGTCGAACCGCGCGCGGTGGTGCTGGCCCGGGAACAGCCGCCCACCGAGCAGGACGTTCAGGGCGGAAGACGTGTCCCGCCGCGGCACGTAGACGCCCTCGCGAACCCCGTCGGCCGTGTCCCATTCGACCGCGATCCGGTGCGCGGCGTTCTCCGATCCGAAACCCAGGGCGGCCGGCCAGAACCGTGGCCGCATCTGCGCCAGGCGGATCAGGCACACGCCGGCGACCCCGACCCCGGCGACGGTCTTCACGCGGAAGGGGGCTGGCACGAGGCGCTGCAGCACGTCGGGGTCGACCCGGTAGTTCACGAGGACTCGCCGCTCGATCACGCCTTGGATGGTGGGAAGTCGCATGGTCGGGTGTGGATCTCCGTCGCCGGCGCGAAGGCGTCAGCTGCCGCATTCGCCTGCCGCGCGGTTCGCCGCTCCGGCGGCTTGCCGGGCGGCACGATACGGCCCCGACGCTCTCGCTTTCGGACGCCTGCCTGCATCCGCGAACCGGGCACGTCGGAGACACTACCCCAGGAGCGAGTCCATCAGGAGGAACCCGAGGAGACTGGCCGCAATAGTGGTCCTCTTCGTCCTCGCTCAGGAGGAACCTCGGTGGTTCGCCCTGCTCGATGATCGAGGTTGTCACGTAGCTGGTGTTCGTGCGCACGGCGGGGAGGCCTGCTTCGCGCGCGAGGCTCAGCACGCCATCGGCCTCGAGGTTGCTGTACTCTCCCACCTCGAGGTCGCCTGAATCCGAGACCCGGGCCCTGATCTCCGCCGGCTTCGCATGCGCGAAATCAGGGAGCACCCGTCGAATGGCCTCGCGGTTGCCTGTCGCGGCTCGTCGTCTGCATCGACGAGTTGGCCAGCATAGCACCAACGCATCACTCCCGAACTGGACCGAGAACGAGGTCCGCATGCCGACGGACAACCGCACGGATGGCCGCCAAGGCCGCGATGATCGCGTAGCCCAAGCCCAGGATCCCAGCCGCAATTGCGACCTTGAACGGAAGGTCCTGAAGAAGGACGTGCCTCGACTCGGATGAACACGCCACCAGGAGCGCTCTGGGGGTCTCGAGCGAAGATCCAAACATGCCTCTCAGGGATCATGCGACTCGGCTGCCCAACGTCTTTGCCGCTGAGGCGCCGGCCGGCTTGGCGGCCGGCGCCTCCTGCGGCTTGTTAGCTGGCCTCGCGACGGGCGATGGCCGCGTCAACAGCATCACGAAGTGCCGCAGGCTCGACATCGTAGCCCGTAGCACGCGGTCCTGACCAGTTGATGCCGACGAGGAGCCCATCACGAGCGAGACCTGGAAGCCACCGATCTCGGAACTCGGCCCAACTCAACTCGAGGGGTGCGAAGGCCGAGTAGGCAGGCACCTGAGTGATCACCCGCTTCGCTCGTTGAAGCGAAGACCAGAAGGGCATGACGCGAAGGCCCTGGTCTCCTACGGGAGCTGGGATTCCGCCAGCGTCCTTGATGGTCCAGACCCGCCGATGCTCCGCCACATCGCGGTAGAAGGCGGCTGCTTGGCTTGCGGACTGACTCATGCCAGGGACCAGCTGACGTCTTTGCCCATCAGCCGCGAGTGCCGCTGCGGCGCTCGCCGGCTCCAAGGGCGTGTTAGGCATCCTCTCCCACGGGAGCCTCGTAGGGAAGCCGCCACCCGGACGCCAGGAGAGTCGACTGGTAGTGCAACAGCCGACTCTGCAGCAACTCATGAAGCTCGGCCGCCTCCTCAGCAAGCTCAGCATCAACGGTCAGGCGCGCGCGATCCCTGACGGATCGGGCGAGAGAAAGAAGGATGGAGAGCGAGTCACCCTGCATGACGGACCCAGGGAAGGCACGCCCGGGCAGCTTGATCACGGCCTGATGCGAGTCCTCCGAGAGCACCTCAACCTGAATCGTGCGCATGGAGTCTGGGATGCCAATGTCTTTGACCTTGAGCCGCGAGCGCCGCTGGGGCGCTCGCCGGCTCCGAGGTCTTGTTAGCCCGCTTAAAGCGGGTCGGTTGAACGCTCGAACCGCGCAATGTAGTGATCGAGAGGGTAGGCAGTGCCTGTCACATGGAGGGTGCCGGCTGCGCGACTCACGATGATCGGTGAGTTGCCGGCCAACGCGTCAGACACCGCCTTGGTCACCAGCCAGCGGCTGCTCTGGTAGAAGAAGACCCAGCCCCAGACCTTCTCGATCGTCTCGCTGTCGAGCAGAACAAGGCGATCAGTCGGGTCATCGGTCCTGAGGGCGTCAACATAAGCCTGCGCAATCAACCGGGCTTGGTCTAAGGTGATCATGAAGGCCGGGCAAACCTGTGTTCCGCCGAACAACTGAAATCCAGCTGGACGGCCTAACTGCACAGCCTAACCACACCCGCAAGAGCCGCAACCTAGCCAGAACCACCACAAGTCCCCGGCGACCTCGGGTAGTAAAGGCCGAACGACCTAACGCCCACCCCGGCCCGCAGAGCCCACGCGCCAACCTCCCACCCGCCACCCTCCGGAATCCGGAACCCACCCTGAGCCGCCCCACGAACGCCCGGGCAGATCCCCGTTGGCACCGGTCTCAACCCGGGCTCGCGAACTGCCGATATCCACGACGATGGGCACCCACGGCGACATCACGGACGAGTTCGACGACGAGCTGAGCAAGTCGATCGAGACCGCGTCCACGAAGGGAACCTGGAAGAACGACACGACTTTCGAGGATCCGAAGCTGCGCGAGATCGCGAAGCAGTTGGCCTCGACACCGACCGAGACCTACGCCGAGCGGCGGCTGCGCGAACTGCAGGAGAAGGCGGCGAAGAAGGAGCAGCAGCTCGTTCAGCCGACCAAGACCACGTTCGCGGAGGAAGCGAAGTTCCGCGAGGTGCCGGAGCCGGACCCCGTGCCCGACACGCCGTGGCGCGAGACCGTGCCGCCGCCGATCGTGAAGGGGCCGATCGTCGGCCCGCGCAACCCGCAGGCGGCGGCGCCGGGTGGCAAGGTGGTCGCGACGAAGCGCGCCACCAATGCCGCCCTGATCGCCGCGGCGCTCGCGATCGTGGCGCTCGCCGCGATCGCCTGGCTCGCGAGCTGAGCTGCGTCTCGGCGAGGCAGCGGCTTCGCCGTTCCCTCGACCCGCTCGGACCCTGCCGATGGGCCCAGGTGCGGACGAACGCACGCTGGCGTTGCCCGCGCGGGTGGCTGGCTCAGGCCTTGCTGATGAACGCCTCGAGGTCCGTCTTCAGCTCCTCGAGGCCGTAGCCCGGCACCGTGATGCAGCGGTAGACGATGCGCTCGAGCTCTTCGGGCGTCTTCGGGTTGAGCGCGTGCGGCGGCGTGTAGCTGAAGAAGTAGCTCAGCGACAGGCGCTGCGTCTCACCGCCGCTCTGCCGGCCGGCGAATTCCCACGGCACCTCGTCGAACGGCAGCGTGCCGGTCAGGATCTCGTAGATCATGATGCCGATCGCCATCACGTCGGCCTTGCTGTCGGTCATCAGCAGCGGGTTGTAGTGCGGCGTCGTCGTCACCACCCGGTGCTCGGGCGTGCGCATCGCCGGGTCGAGCATCACCACCTTGCCGCTCGGCTTGACGACCACGTTCTCCGGCTTCAGGTCGCCGTGGTAGTCGAGCGTGCCGGCCTGCTTCAGGGTCGACAGCGCGCGCACGATCGCCAGGAACCAGTTGAGGTGGATCCCCTCGAGGCTGCGGATCTTCTCCCGCAGCGTCTTGCCGCGCACGTACTCGAGGACCAGCACCGGGTTGTTGTCGACCGTCAGCCGGTCGACCACCTGGACCAGGTTCTCGTGGTGGCAGTTGACGAGCAGGTCACCTTCGCGGCGCAGCAGGTTCTGCACCTCCCCCTCGTCGAACAGGTCGATGCGGACCCCGTTCGACTCGAAGAACACCGCCTCGGCCGGCAGCTCGTCGGGGCTGATCCCCTCCGGCGTGCGGCGCGACGTGACCTCGAGCAACCGGGTCACCTGGCGCCCGCCACCCGACGCACCCCCGACCTTGAGGGCGACCTTGTTGCCGGACTGTTCGTGTTGCGCCAGGAAGACGGTGGCGAAGCCCCCGCGTCCCAGGAAACGTGTGATCCGGTAGCCCTGTACGACTTCCCCGACCGCGATCTTCATCATCCGCTGTGTGTCCCGGTTGCATGCGGGAGGGGTGTTCCCCCCGCCCTGGCCTTTTCGGTATCCCCTTTTCCAGAGTTGAGTTAGGGAGCTCCGAGGCCTTGGGACAACGATGCCAACGAGGCTTCCGGATCAGCGGATCTCGACGGACTCCATCAGGCTGCCGAGCGGCCGCCCAAAGGCCTGCCCGACCACGAACCAGTGGTACGTCTGCCCGGCAACGAAGTGCTCCCGCAGCTCGGGTTCGAGGGGCAGTTCGGTGGCATCGAGCCCGCCGAGCCGCGCCAGCTCGCGGTATTCCCCGTCGAGCAGCACCCAGGTGAACGGCGGTGATGCCGCGCCGGCCCGCCAGGCGCAGTAGGCCGGCGCGCCATCGAGCGATGCCACCGGGAATTCCGCAGCGGGGCGCTCGAGTGCGGAGGATGGCTTCGCCGATGACGAAGCCGCAACATGCGACGGCATCGGTGCTACAGGCTGCAGCGCCGCCACGACCGCGACTGCGATCAGGACCACGCCACAGAGGCGCGGCCACCAAGGTTGCGGGCGGGTGGCGCGAAGCCGACGAGCCGCTTGCACGACTTCGGGCGTAGGACAACGCCAGGGTCGGGTGAGCGGTCTGCCGTCGGGCCCGATCGTACGAGGCCCGGCTTTGCCGGCCTCCAGGTAGCGATGCGCCGCGAACAACGCCCACTTCGACATGCCGTCATGATCGGAACGAACCCCACCTCACAGCAGCGATTTCCCGTTGCGGCCGCCCTGTTCGCCCTGCTCGCCGCCTGCGGTGGTGGCGGCGGCGGCGGAGGTGCAGCGGACGCGGCCCCGACCATCGTCACTGCTGCATTCCTCGGCAGTGGCGCCCCGGTGGCCGGTGACATCCTGCTGCTCACGTTCTCGGAGCCGGTCACCCTGGTGGGCGGCACGTTGCTGACGGACGCGGACCTCGTGCTGTCCGGAGGTGCGAGCCTCGGCACCGTGTCCCTGGCCCCGTCCCTGTCCAGCAGCAACACCGTCTCCGTGACACTCGGCAGCGGCGTGTCGTTCGCGCCGAACACGACCACGATCGCGCTGGGCCCGGACAACGACTGCGTGCGCGACGCCTCGAGCCGGCTCGGCACCGGCGGCAGCCCGGTGGTGATCGGCACCAGCGACGGCAGTGCCCCGACGATCACGCAACTGACCCTCGCCGGCGTCGACGCGGCCTTGAACGGCACCGGCCCGGCCGGCGGCACCCTGCAGGTGCCCGCGAACGGCTGGACGATCGACCTGCTCTACAGCGACAACAGCGGCGTCGACCCGAGCGCCACCAGCATCACCGCGAACGTCGTCGTCGGCACCAGCAGCGGCGCGCAGCCCGCCGGCACCAACCTGCGCCCGTTCCTGACCACGATCGCGGCCTCCAGCAGCGGCGCGAGCTACCGCGTGCCGGGCACGACGACGCTCCCGGCCGGTGCCGTGACGCTGACGTGCCTCGTCGTCGACGTCTCCGGCCTCGGTTCGACGCCCGCCACGTTCGCGGCCACGGTGCGCCCGTTCACCGACAACCTGCGGCCGTTCGAGACGAACGCCAATCCGAGCCAGGTCTGGTTCCTCGACTTCACGCGCGACGTCGAGTCCTACGCGACCTCGGCGATCTCCGGTGGCGCCACCGTCACGGTCACGGGTGGCGCCAGCGGCACCGCGGACTTCGACGAACTGCTGCGCGTGCTCGGCCTGCACACCGTGTCGCCGATCGCCAACGTCCAGGGCGGCCTGAACAGCAACCAGGTCGTGACCGCGCGGTTCCGCGACGAGCTGCTGACCGACCTGGCCGAGTTCTACGACGGCGCCAACATCACCTTCACGACGACGCAGCCGAGCGGCACGTTCGGCACCGCGTCGAGCGTCGCCTACGGTTCGTTCGGCTACTCGCAGATCAGCATCGCCGGTGCACCCACGTCGGCCGGGCAGCTCGGCGTGGCCATCTTCGACCCGAACAACACGACGCAGAACGACGACACGCGCACCGACTTCAACGGCCTGCGCCTCGGTGTCTTCCTCTACACGATCGTCAAGTCGGGCTTCGAGTCGGGCTCGACGACCGCGTTCCGCCAGACCTTCAACCCCTTCGCGCCGGCGCTCGGCGGCCTCGCGATCGGCAACAACGGCCAGGACGGACAGCGCCTGATCGGGACCCTGGTCGATGCGCGGTCCGCGGCGATCGACGAAGCGATCGCCGACTACGCCCGCTTCACCGCCGTCGTCGCGGCGCACGAGTGCGGGCATTCGATGGGCCTCGTGCAGAACGGCGCCATGCCGGTCGGCCTGTACGGCAACGACACGACCAACTTCCCCGGCTCGACCGATGGGCACATCCGCAACGCGGCACTGTTCCCCATCGGCTCGACCAACATCATGAGCCCGACGCTCGCCTGGTCGTCCTCGCTCGGCGCCGCCACCGGCTTCAACAGCCTCAACCTCGCCTACCTGCAAGAACAGGTCTACTACGGCAACTGAACCCATGCGCACTCCCCTGCTGACGTTCGTGCTGTCGCTGCTGGCGACGCCGCTCTGCGCCCAGGACCTCCGCCGCGGCATCGTCGACGCCGACGTCGTCGTGGTCGGTCGCCAGGTCGGCAAGAAGGCCCATGACGACGACCTCGCGCTGCATCGGGTGCAGGTCCTGTTCGACGTCGCCGGCGGCGGCGGCAACACCGCGGTCACCGTGCTCGACTGGCCGAACCTGTCGCTGCACGTCCGGCCGATGCCGCGCCAATCGCGCCTCTACTGCCTGCAGGACGCGTCGACGACCGCCACCCGGCTCGGACTGCCGGCCACCGATGGCCCCTACTACCGCATGGTCGCCTGGTCGGGCAGCAACCCGCTGATCGGCGCCGAGCCGGCGAACGACGCCACGGTGCGCTTCGCGCAGCTGCTGCGCCCGAGCGGCGCCGGCGTCGCGCCCGCCGAGACGGCCACCGGGCTGTGCACCGTGGCGCTCGGCGGCGACGCGACGTTGCGGCTCGAGGCGGCGCACTTCCTGGTCGAGCGACCGGACCTGCGCAGCAAGCTGCTCGGCCTGCAGTGGAACCAGCTGCTGACCCGCGCCACCGGTGAGGTCGAGGACGTGCCGTACAAGATCGCGCTCGCCGAGCTGTGCGCCGAGCAGCGCCTCGACGGCGTGTTCGACGCGCTGATCGTCTCGCTCGGCCAGGTCACCGACGTCGACTACGCGCGCACCGTCGGCCGGATCGGCAAGGCGCTGCACGGCGAGGACGCCGCCAACCGGATCGGCGAGCGGCTGCGCACCGCCGGCCAGCCGGAGGACCGGCGCGCGCTGCTGCTGGCGCTGGGCGCCACCAATACGCAGGCGGCGCTCGACAGCCTGCTGCGCATGGACAAGAAGGACGCCGCCGTCGAAGCGGCCTTGAAGGAACACCGTTCGCCGCGCGCGAAGGAAGCGCTCGGCGGCAAGCCGGCCGCCAGGAAGCCGCAGTGAGCGGCCGCGAGCCACCGACCGGCTGCGCCTGGTGCAGCCGGTAGATCCCAGCGGCGAACGGTGCCTCAGCGGCCTTGCCGCCGGCTCTTGCCGCGCCGCCGTTCGCCGCAGAGTCGCTCGATCACCTGCAGCGCATGGGTCCGCTCGAACCGCTCTTCGCTGGCCTGCAGGTCGGCGACGACCGGACCGAGCCGCGTGCCGTTGCCGTGCCAGCGCTTGCCGAGCTGGTCGTCGCGTGGATTGGCCAGGAACGCGGCCCCGTCGCCGCGCAGCGTCCACTCGACCATCGGCACGGCACTGCGGCCGGCGAACAGTTCCAGCCGCGGCGCCATCGGGCCGTCGAGGTCGACCTGCAGCTCGAAGCCGCCTTCGAGCAGCCAGCGCAGTTCGTCCTGCTCGACGCGGCGCAACGACGCGCCGGCCGGAAACACCGCTTCCCCGCGTTCGGCGACCGCAGTGACGGCAGCGACCGCCTGGCGCACCGGCAGATCCGGCTCGCGATGCTGGCGCGGCATCAGCGCGAGCGACCGCAACAACGGCGCGGTCAACACGACCAGTCGTTCGTCCGGCGTGCTCGCCGCCCGCTCGGCCGCGACCAGCACGCGCTCGAGCACGACCAGCGGGCCCAGCGCGATGGTGCGATAGAGATCACCGCCATCGCCACAGCACGAGACGTGCACCCCGGGCCAGCCGACGACGCGTGGCTGCTCGCTGGCGGGAGCCCCGCGGCGCCACGGCTGCAGCGCGCGTTCCCCGTCCACGACGACCACGTCGCGCAGGCGCAGATCGGCGCCGGGCACCAGCACGATGCGCACCAGCGCGCCGTCGGCGAGCCGCAGCTCGAGGCCACCGGCGAACGGTCCACCCTGCTCGCCACTGCGCAGGTGCACGAACCCGTCCGGAGCCACCAGCAGTTCGCGCCCCGACGGGAAGGTCAGCTTGACGCCGACCGACTTCACGTCGACCTCGACGCCGCCGGCTGTCACGCAACCGTGCTCGGTGAAGCGCAGCTCGCCGCGTTCGCGCAGCACCCCGCCGTCGCCAAGCCCGAACTCACCGACCGGCGCGCCGTCGCGCGCCCCGCACAGCACGACCTCGGGCCGGATCGGCTGCGGCCCGGGAACGGCCGGTGTCGGCGCCGGCGCCTGGGCGAAGCCGGCCGTGGCGAGCCCGAGGAGCACGACGAAGGGCAGAGCGGTGGATCCCATGCCATCGGGCTATCGGCAGAAGCCACTCCGCAACCCAACCCTGCACGGAGCCACGCTCGACCACCGCAACCATATACTCAACAACACGTTCAATCCGTTGTGCTGTTCATGTCTAGTATACTAGACATGAACTGACGATAATCGGTCCGGTGAACAGTGACGGACTGAAGGTCGTGCTGCAGGAGTTCCGTGCCCGCTCCCTCCCCCAAGGGGTGCGACGCGACCAGGAGCTGCCCACCGACAGCGGCAAGGTGGTCGCCCTCGCGGGCCTCCGCCGGAGCGGCAAGACGTTCCTGTTCTTCCAGGCGATCGAGGCGCTGGTCGCGCGCGGCGTGCCACGCGAGCGCATCCTCTACCTGAACTTCGAGGACGATCGCCTGCACCCGCTGCGGGCCGAGGAACTCGACCTCGTGCTGCGCTGCCAGCGCGAACTGTTCGCCGAAGCACGGACCGGGCGCCTCTACGTGTTCCTCGACGAGGTCCACAGCGCACCCGGCTGGGAGCGTTGGGTTCGACGCCTGCAGGACACGGAGGACGTGTCGCTGTTCGTCACCGGCTCGTCGTCCGCGCTGCTGGGTCGCGACCTGTCGGCCGCGCTGCGCGGACGCAGCATCACCATCGAAGTGTTCCCCCTGAGCTTCCGTGAGTATCTGGCCTTCCTCGCCATCGAGGTCGTGCCGTTCGACGCCAACAGTGAGTCGGAGGTGAAGGCGGCCCTGGCGAACTACCTGCAGTGGGGAGGCTTCCCCGAGGTCGTGCTGGCCTCGCCGGAGATGCGCCCGCTGATCCTCGAGGAGTACTCGTCGCTGATGCTGTGGCGCGACCTGGTCGAGCGCCATGGCCTGCGCAACGAGGCGCTGATGCGGGCCCTGCTGCGCCACTGCTTCCGCAACACCGCGACCCTGATGAGCCTGGCCAAGCTGCATCGCGACCTGGGTTCCCAGGGCGTCTCGGTGAGCCGGGTCACCTTGCACGACTACGTCGACATCCTCGTGGACGCCGGCCTGATCCACCTGCTCCCCGTGATCGGCGACTCG
>Ga0075158_10001644_pt1 | contig 16693 bp, 10 predicted proteins | sample JI91814BDNA_FD_70968 | JGI IMG/M metagenome (GOLD analysis project Ga0075158, IMG submission 70968) | Wastewater effluent complex algal communities from Wisconsin, to seasonally profile nutrient transformation and Carbon sequestration -... | ecosystem: Engineered > WWTP > Effluent > Algae... | reverse complement strand
GCCAGCGTCGGGACGATCAGCCAGTAGCGGGCGATCAGCATGCAGACCCCGAGCGCCGCGTTGTAGAACGGGCTGTTGGCCCCGAGCCCGCCGAACGCGCTGCCGTTGTTGTTGCCCGCCGACGAGAACCCGTACAGCACCTCGCTGTACCCGTGCACGCCCGGGTTCGAGATCCCCGCCCGGCCCGCCTCGCAGCTCAGCGCGATCGCCGTGCCGATGAGCACGCACGCCGGCGGGAACAGCACGACCAGCGACGCCATCTTGATCTCGAACGCCTCGATCTTCTTGCCCAGGTACTCGGGCGTGCGCCCGACCATCAGCCCGGCCAGGAACACCGCGACGATCGCGAACACCAGCATCCCGTACAGCCCCGAGCCGACCCCGCCGAACACCACCTCGCCGAGCTGCATCAGCCACATCGGCACCAGCCCGCCGAGCGGCGTGAACGCGTCGTGCATCGAGTTCACCGACCCGTTCGAGGCCGCCGTGGTCGCGGTGGCCCACAGCGCCGACGCCGTGACCCCGAACCGGACCTCCTTGCCCTCCATGTTGCCGCCCTCCGCCCCGAGGTCGACCAGCGCCGGGTTGCCCATGCGCTCGGCGCCGACGCACACCGCGAGCAGCACCGTGAACAGCACGGTCATCGCCGCGAGCACCGCCCAGCCCTGCCGCCGGTCCTTGATCATCGAACCGAACGTGTGGCACAGCGCCGCGGGGATCAGCAGGATCGCCAGGCACTGCAAGAAGTTGCTGATCGGCGTCGGGTTCTCGAGCGGGTGCGCCGAGTTGACGTTGAAGAACCCGCCGCCGTTGGTCCCCAGCTGCTTGATCGCCACCTGCGAGGCCGCCGGCCCGAGCGCGACCGACTGCGTCGCCCCTGCCTCGAGCGTCTGCACCTCCGCGTACGGCGACAGCGTCTGGACCACGCCCTCCGCCGCCAGCCCGAGCGCCAGCACCAGCGACAGCGGCAGCAGCACGTAGATCGTCGCGCGGATCAGGTCGACCCAGAAGTTGCCGATCGTCTGGCTGTTCGAGCGCGCCAGCCCGCGCACGAACGCGACCAGCACGGCGATGCCGGTCGCCGCCGACACGAAGTTCTGCACGGTCAGCCCGAGCATCTGCGTCAGGTAGCTCAGCGTCGTCTCGCCGCCGTACGCCTGCCAGTTGGTGTTCGAGGCGAAGCTGACCGCCGTGTTGAACGCCAGGTCGGGCGCGACCTCGCCGAGCCCCATCGGGTTCAGCGGCAGCTCGCCCTGCCAGCGCAGCAGCAGGAACACCACGAACAGCCCGATGAAGTTGAACGCCAGCGCCGCGAGGGCGTAGCGCGACCACGTCATCTCCTCGCCGTCCTTGACCCCGCCGAGGCGACACAGCGCCCGCTCGAGCGGGCGCAGGAACCCGAGCTCGCCGGCCATCGCCCGGGCGAAGAACCGCCCGAGCGGCACGGCGAAGACCAGCAGCAGGATGATGTAAAGGCCGCACACGGCCAGGCTGTGCCACGTCATGACAGGCGCTCCGGCATGAGCAACGCGAACACGAGATACGCGCCCAACAACAGGGCGAGCGCGCCAGCGATGATGTCGAGGATGGACATGGACAGCTCCGCGGTGAGGGGGCTCAGATCCGGTCGCACAGGCGCACGAAGCCGACGCTGAGCAGCACGAACACAAGGATGATGGCGACGTGCACGAGGTCCTGCATGGCCTCGAAGTGTGGGCGCCCGAAGATCAAGAGAGCGTCAAGATTGTCGAAGGCGCGATCAAGATCCCGTAAGGATTTCGAACCAGCGCCCCGACACGACAACCTTGACGATCTCTTGATCCGCGATCGTGCAGGTTGTCGTCCTGACATGTCGAAGCGTGTTCTCCTGTCTCTCCGCGTGACTGCCCCGTGCGCCGTCCTCGGCTGCCTCGCCGGCATCTCCACCGCCACCGCGAGCCCCGCGCTCGTGCCCGGCCGCGATTACCTCGGCACCGAGGCCGCACCCACCGAGACGGCCCCGACATCCGCACCTGCACCCCCTGCACCCGGACCTGCACCTGCACCCGCGCCCGCGCCAACGCCCGCGCCGTCCACGGACAAGGCGCCGCCGGAGCCGCCTGTCGACGAGCCCGTCGGTCCATGGGCGGTCGGCGGGTTCGTCGACACCCAGTACATCATCAACAGCAACCTGCCCGACAACCACATCATGCGCGGCACCGCAGTGACGCCGCGGACCGGCGAGTTCAGCCCCAACCTGATCGTCGGGTACATCCGCCGCGACCCGATCCGCTCGCCATGGATGTTCGAGCTGGCCTTTCAGGCGGGTCCCGCCGCCGACGCCCTCTACTACAGCGAGCCGGTCGCTGGCGGCGCGGACGGACGCTACGCCGGCGTCGAGGTGTTCAAGCACATCGGCCGCGCCAACGCGGGCGTCAAGCTCAGGACCGGCACCGAGTTCGCCGCCGGCCTGATGCTCGCGCCGACCCACTTCGGCAGCTTCTGGGCCAAGGACAACTGGCACTCCTCGATCACGTGGGGCTACTCGTCGGTCCCGTTCTATCTGATGGGCGCCCGCGTCTACCAGCCGATCGGCGACAAGGTCGGCGTCGGCCTGTGGCTGGCCAACTCGTACGGCCTCATGGGCGACAACAACAAGGCGCCGAGCGGCCTGCTGAACCTCGTGATCACGCCGGTCAAGAACCTCACCATCGTCCAGAACGTCTACGCCGGCCCCGAAGACGTCTCGATCAAGCCCGACGCCTGGCGCCTGCTGATCGACACCCAGGTCATCTACAACACCGAGAAGTGGGGCATCGCGGTCGTCGGCGACTACGGGCGCGAGAAACTCACCTTCAAGGAGGGCAGCCCGGTCGCCCACTGGGCCAACGGCATGGTGTCGGTGCGCTGGCACGTGCTCGGCGACAAGCACAAGTGGGGCATGGCCGTCCGCCCCGAGTTCTTCTGGGACCGCGGCGGGCGCATCTTCAACTCGCCCGACCGCGACAACTGGCTGATCGGTGGAACCTTCACCAACGACTTCCGGTTCTTCGACGGGCTCCTGTTCCGCCTCGAGTATCGCTACGACCACTCGACCGCCCCGAGCGGGTTCTTCTACCGCGGCGCCGCGATCACCGACACCGCCAGCGGTCTGGCCGCCGGCCAGCACAGCATCATCTTCAACTTCATCGGCTACTTCGAGCGCCGGCTCCCGCGCTGGCGCAACTGATCGTGAGGCTCCGTCATGTCCTCTCTCACGGGAATCATCGTGATGTTCGCGCTCTTCGGGATCTACGGGTGGCTCAGCGAGCGCGCGCTCGTCCGCGACAAGCGACGCGCGCGCGCCGTCACCGGCCCCCACCGCACCGAGGACACCAACCCCTCCGCGCGCCGCGATGCTTGATCCCACCTCGAGGTGAGCGCCTGACCATGGAGCTCCGCCGCCCCGACCCCGATCGACTGCTCGCGCGCGTCGCCGCCGACGAGGTGCGCGCGCGCCGGGGCAAGCTGAAGCTCTTCCTCGGCGCCGCGCCAGGGGTCGGCAAGACGTACGCGATGCTCGGCGCGGCCCGCGAGCTCCGCAAGCAGGGCGTGGACCTCGTCGTCGGCGTCGTCGAGACCCACGGCCGTCAGGAGACCGAGGCGATGCTGGGGGGCCTCGAGGTGCTGCCGCGCCAGCGCATCGAGTACCGCGGCCGCACGCTCGAGGAGCTCGACCTCGACGCGCTGCTGCGCCGCCGTCCGGCCCTCGCGCTGGTCGACGAGCTGGCCCACCACAACGTCCCCGGGTCGCGCCACGAGCGGCGCTACCAGGACCTCGAGGAGCTGCTCGACGCCGGCATCGACGTGTTCACGACCGTCAACGTCCAGCACCTCGAGAGCCTCAACGACGTCGTCGCCCGGATCACCGGCGTGCGCGTCCGCGAGACGGTGCCCGACGCGTTCCTCGACCGCCTCAGCGACATCGTGCTGATCGACCTGCCGCCGCGCGAGCTCATCGAACGCCTGCGCCAGGGCAAGGTGTACGTCCCGGACCGAGCCCAGGCCGCGCTCGACCGGTTCTTCTCGCGGCAAAACCTCGCCGCCCTGCGCGAGCTGGCGATGCAGACCGCGGCCGACCGCATCGACGCCGACCTGCGCGACGACCTCGACGCCCTGGCCGCCCCGGTCGTCCGCCGCCGCGTGCTCGTGGCCGTCGACGGCCACGCGCACACCGAATACATGGTCCGTGCCGCCCGGCGCTTCGCCGAGCGCCAGCAGGCGCCGTGGACGGTCGCCCACGTCGACACCGGCAGGCGCGCCCGCACCGACAGCGCCAAGCTGCAGGCCGCCCTCCAGCTGGCCGAGCGCCTCGGCGGCGAGACCGTCCTCCTGCGCGGCGCGAGCGTCGCCGAGGAGCTGCTGAGCCACGCCACGCGGCATGGTGTGTCGTCCATCCTGATCGGCCGCACGCGCGAGCGGCCGTTCGCCCGCGCCATCGGCCGCACGATCACCCAGCAATTGCTGGCCCGCGGCGCCCGCTTCGAGCTGACCATCGTGAGCACGCCGACCGCCCGCCTCCGCTCGCGCCGCCTGCTGCTCGGCGATCTGCGGTGGGCCGAGCTGCTCGGCGCCTACGCCGAGGCCACCGCGGTCACCGGCGCGGCGATCCTGCTGTCCGCCGCGCTCGAGCGGTGGCTGCCGCTGGCCAGCCTCGCCATGGTGTTCCTGTGCGCCGTGATCGTCGTCGCCGTCCGCTCGCGCACCGGCGTCGCGCTGTACGCCGCGCTGCTGAGCTTCGCCGCCTACAACTTCTTCTTCACCGAACCACGGATGACCTTCAGCATCGGCAGCTTCGCCGACGTCGCCGCGGTGTTCGCGTTCCTCGGCGCGGCGCTGGTCTGCGGTCAGCTCGCCGCGCGGCAGCACGAGCAGGTCGTGATGCTGCGCGTCGCCAACGACCACGCCCGCGTGCTGCAGTCGCTCGGCGAGCGGCTGGCCGCCGCCGTCGACGAGGCCCAGGTGTTCCAGAGCACCTGCGAGGCGCTGGCCGCCGCGCTCGGCTGCGCCGCGGTCGTCCTGCGCCGCGACGGCGACGTCGGCGCGCTGCGGCGGGTGTGCACCTGGCCCGTCGACGCGCCATGGACGGCCAACGACATGACCGCGGCCGACTGGACCACCGCGCACGCCCAGCCGGCCGGGCGCCACACCACCACGCTGTCCGCCTCGGCGTGGTGGTTCGTGCCGCTGGTGGTCGAGGGCGGCTGCCTCGGGGCCATGGGCCTGCGCTTCCCGGCGTCGCAGACGCTGCTGACGCAGGAGCAGCGCCAATTGGCGGAGGCGATCGTGCAGCAGGCGGCCCTCGCGGCCGACCGGACCCGGCTGGTGGCCAACCTCGAGTCCGCGCGCGTCGACGGTGAGACCGAGCGGCTGCGCACGGCCCTGCTCTCGTCCGTGTCCCACGACCTGCGCGCGCCGCTCGCCTCGATGATCGGCGCCGCCGCGAGCCTCGCAGGCGTCGACGAGACGTCGGCGGATCACCGCGGCGAGCTCGTCGCCGTGATCCGCCGCGACGGCGAGCGCCTCGACCGCTACATCCAGAACCTCCTCGACATGACCCGCCTCGGCTCCGGACCGATGCGACTGGAGCGCGACTGGGTGCACCTGCGCGAGATCCTCGACGCCGCCCTCACCCGCCTCCACCGGGCCTTCCCGGCCCTCGAGATCTCGGCCGACCTCGACCCCGCGCTGCCGCCCCTGTGGGTCCACCCCGCGCTGATCGAGCAGGCGCTGTTCAACATCCTCGAGAACGCGGCCAGGTTCTCCCCGCCCGGCGCGGCGGTCCGCGTACGCGCGCGACGCGAGTCCGACACCAGGCTGACCCTCGTGATCACCGATCGCGGCCCGGGCATCCCCGAGGACGAACGCCGGCGGATCTTCGAGGGCTTCGACGGCCTGCGCCGCGAGGACGACGCCCCGCGGATCACCGGGCTCGGCCTCACGATCGTGCGCGGCCTGCTCGGCGCGCACGGCGGCCGCGTCGAGGCGCTGGTCGGAGACGGCGGCGTCGGGACGGCGATCCGCGTGACGCTCCCGCTGAGCGAGCCACCGATGGATCCGGCCGGCTGACGCCGCACGAGCCATCGTCCGCGCACGATCCCGCGCGTGAGCAACATCGGCGTCCGTCGCACCATGACCTGGGCCCCGCCGACACCCCCCGCCGACACCCCCCGCCGAAGTTTCCGCCGCCTCGCCGCGAACCTCACCCGATTTATCCGCCCCACCGCGCCACTCCCGGCCGACACTCGTCAATAGATTCATGCCCCGCTGGCTGCCCCTCCTCCTCGCCCTGTCCGCGTGTTCGAGCCACGCGAACCCCGAGCCGCTGGCCGACGCCCTGCCGATCCTCCCGCTGCCTTGGCTCGACCTCCCCGCCAACGCCAGCATCGCCGGCACCGTCCGCGATCCGCACGGCGTCCCCGTGCCCGGCGCCCACGTGTGCGCCTGGCACCACGCCCCCGGGCAGCGCCGCGACAACGACACCACCCCGCGCTGCACCACCAGCGACAGCGCCGGCGCCTTCGTGCTCGCGCAGCTCGAGCCCGCCGCCTACCACGTGCACACCAGCGCACCGACCTATCGACCCGGCGGCCTCGCCTCGCCCGTGCCTGCACGCGCCGCTCGGCACACCGAGGGCATCGACCTCACCCTCACGCCCGGCGGCGCGCCGCTCACGGGTCAGGTCATCGACCTCCAAGGCGCGCCGATCTCCGGCGCGTGGGTCACCAACTTCTCGCTCCGCGAGCCCTCGCAGGAGCGCGGGGCGATCGCCGCCGGGCAGACCGATCGCGACGGCCGCTTCACCTTGTGGTTGACCCCGGGCCCGCACCACGTCGAGGCCGACGCGCCCGGCTTCACCGCCTCGCGCGTGTTCCTCGACGCCACCACCCCGCCCGCGCGCCTCCAGCTCGTCCCCGAGTCCATCATCACCGGCCTCGTCATCGACGCCGTCACCCGCGCCCCCGTCGCCGGCGCCCGCGTCCGCGTTCGTCCCGCCGAGCTGGCCCGGACCGCCGACGACCGCTTCGCCTACACCGACGCCGCGGGCCGCTACAGCCTCACCCGCCTCCCGCCAGGCACCCTCGTCGTGATCGCCGAGGCCGGCAACCGCCGCGGCGACGGCGACCGCGACATCCCGCTCGGGCTCGGCCAGACCTTCACGCTCCCGCCGATCGCCGTGTCCTCGCTGCCGAGCGTCCAGGCCCGGGTCACCGACTGTCACGGAGGTTATGTCGATCTCGGCGACGGCACCCACGAGCCGATCGGTCCGGACGGCGAGGTGTTCCTGCCCGCACTCACGCCCGGCCCGCGCAAGCTCGTGGTCGTGTGCCCCGGTCGCACCTCGCCGCCCCACACGATCGACCTCGGCGCCGCCCCGCTCACGGACCTCACCTGGGCGACCGATCGACTCTCCGACCCCGACCCGAACCTCGTCGCCGCGAAGTCCAGCCAGATCCACGGCGTCGTCGTCGACCTCGCGGGCCGACCTGTCCCAAGGGCCAGCGTGTCCCTGCAGGGCGCCAACATCGACCTCCCGTCGACCGAGACCGCGACCCCCGGCGGCTCCTTCACCCTCCACTCCGTCGAGCCCGGCGAGTACACGATCGTCGCCACCCGCCCCGACAGCGGCTACGAGCCCGACGCGGCCGCGAGCCAGCCGCTGCGAGTCACCGGGGGAACCGTCTCCGGGGTCCGGCTGGCCCTCCCCGCGGACCCCGCCGCGATCCACGGCCGCGTCGTCCGCGACGACGTGCCGCTCGCGGGAGTCGTGGTCGCCGCGAACCAGGAAAAATTCTTGAACGACCTCCAGTCGCTGCACTGGAGCTTCCACGAGGTCTTCACCGTCACCGACGCGAATGGCAGGTTCGTCCTGGACGACGGCCACATCGGCGGCACCCACAGCCTGTGGGTGTACGCCCCGGGCCGCGGCGCGCTCAAAGTCCGCCGCGTCGCCAACGGCAGCGACATCACCGTGCAGGTCCCCCGGCCCGCCGCCCTCGCCGGCGCGCTCATCGATCCTGTCCCTGCGCTCACGCGCTTCGCCGTCAGCATCACCAACCCGATCCACCAGATCCACGTCCACCGCCTGTTCGAGCGCACGGACAGCCGCTGGGCCTTCGAAGACCTCCCCGACGGCGAGTACGAGGTCCGCGTCGTGTCGCGCAGCGGCTGCTCGACGACCCGCGTCACCCTCGGCGAGGGTGAGCGGCGCGAGGACCTCGCACTCGCCCTCGAACGTCCCACCGGCGTGCGGGGCCGCGTCGTGCACGGCGACACCCGCGAGCCCGTCGCCGACATCGACGTCCGCATCAACCACGACGATCTCCGCGTCTCCAGTCTCGAAAGCGACCTCGGGTCGTTCACCGCGAAAACCGACGCGGACGGTCGGTTCGAACTCCTCGGCGTGTGCCCCGGCGCCCTCGACATCCGCGCCAGCACCGGCGCCACCGTTGGCGCTGCACGGGTCTCGGCGGATGCGGGGCACGTCGCCGACGTCTCGCTCGCCCTCGTGCCCGGCAATTCCGATTGACAACACCGACCGGCGGCCCGCCAGACGCTGTTCGACCTGTTCGCCGCCACCGCGGCTTCATCCTCGTCGCCATCGGTCTGTCCGCGTCGGCGCGCACGGCGATCCGCGTGACGCTCCCGCTGAGCGAGCCACCGATGGATCTGGCTGGCGGCTCGTCACCAGTCGCATGACCGCGGCGCCGATGCAGGCCCACGCGGCCGCCCGCGCCGTCGGCCGCGCCGATCGCCGGCAAAGCTGACAGCGCCCGCGCGGCGTGGCATCGTCCGCGCCGTGAACCCTCGCGCCGCCGCGGACCGCGGGGTGAGCGACGATCTCGATGCGCCGGCTCGAACCATCCCCCGAGGAGTCGCTCTACGACCTGCTGGTCGCCCTGTACGGCGACGACGGCGAGGCGCTGATCCGCTTCCTGCAGTTCGGCGAGCAGGGCGACGACGTCGCCGCCAACCTCCCCGGTAAGGACGCGCCGATCGCCCGCATCGCCGGTCAGGCCGTCCCGCTGCTCAAGCACCGCGGCCTGCTCACGCCTCCGTTCTTCGAGCGCCTGCGCCAGCGGTTCCCTCGCCGCGAACCAGCGATCCGATCCGTCCGCGAGCGCTGGGTCGCCCCGTCCGAGACTCCCGCCTCGGACCCACCCGCCAGCGAGCCCTCGACCGTCGAGCCGCGCAAGTTCTACCAGCAGCAGCTCGACGACGCCCAGCGACGCAAGCGCCTGCTGCAGGACGCCGGCCAGGCCACCGCCGTCGTCGACGAGGAGATCAAGCGCACCAAGCGTCAGCTCCGCCAGGGCAACGCGCTGAGCCAGGGCGACGTGCTCGCCGACCGCTACTGGCTGCTCGACCGCGTCGGCGCCGGCGGCTTCGGCACGGTCTGGCGCGCGCGCGACGAGGTCGAGGACCGCATCGTCGCGATCAAGCTGCTCCACGCCCAGGAGTCGCAGGACGCCTCCAAGCGCGACCGCTTCTTCCGCGGCGCGCGCGCGATGCGTCGGCTCGACCACCCGGCGGTCGTCAAGATCTTCGACCCCGAATGCACCGACGCCGACACCCACTTCTTCGTGATGGAGTACGTCGAGGGCGTCAACCTCGAGCGAGCGATCCTCGACAAGCGCCTGTCCCCCGGACAGATCTTCGCGGTCGTTGCGACGATCGGCGAGGCGCTCACCAGCGCCCACGCGTCCGGCATGGTCCACCGCGACGTCAAGCCGTCGAACATCCTCCTCGACTCGCTCGGTCGACCGCGGCTCACCGACTTCGACCTCGTCCGCGCCGACGACACCACCGGCGGCACGCGTCAGGGCGGCATGGGCACCTTCGTCTACTCCGCCCCGGAGATGTACCAGGACGCCAACCAGGCCGACCACCGCGCCGACGTGTTCGGCCTCGCGATGACCACCGTGTTCTGCCTGCTCGGCGGCCCGCTCCCGCTCGAGGTCCTGCGCCACGAGGACCGCGTGTTCGCCCGCCTCGCCACCTCCACCCGCGTCAAGGACGTCCTGCGCAAGGCGATCGAGTGGGCCCCCGCGAAGCGCCACCAGTCGATCTCCGAGTTCTGCGCCGACTTGCTCGCCGCGGCCCGCCACCGCCAGGCCGGCGCGCTCGAGCTGCTCGTCCTCGGCTCCTCCGCCTTCGTCCTGATCCTCGCGCTCGTCCTGCCCAGCCAGTGCAGCGACCGGACCTCGCCCCCCACCGACGACACGCCCGCCGGGCCACAATCGAAGCCGCAGCCGAAGCTCGAGACCCCGCTCCTGAAATCGACGGTCGACGACGGCCCGCAAGCGACCCCACCGTCGGACGACGCGGAGGAGCCCCCGCCCGCGGACCCGAAGCAGGCCGAGCCAGCGACCGTGGACCCCGGGCCGATCCAACAACCGACCAAACAGCCCACCAAACAGCCCAACAGGACGACCGGCCCCGAGCCTGTCTCGCGGGTCACGCCGCTGTCCCAGCTGCTCCGCAACAAGCTGATCCGCGAATGCGAGGACGAGCAGGCCGACGGCGCCGGATGTTCGGGCACGACGGCCACCGTCCAGGTCTCAATCGGCCCTGACGGCGTCATCACCCACGCGAGCGCGCGCGGCAGCGGCAGCGCCCGCACCCTCGCCCAGTGCATCGCGCGCAAGCTGACCGCCTCACGCCATTCGACCGCCGCGGCCGGCGAGCTCGAGTTCTCGTGCGACGACCCGTGATCGCCGTCAGTCCTCGAAGATGCACACGCGCTCACCGTCGGCCACCAGCTCGGTCATGTCCTCAGGGCAGCTGTCCGTCACGCCGAGCGCGCAGTAGGTCGTGTCGCCCTCGAGCGGCAGCAGGCAGATCGGCGTCAACGTCGGATACGCCGCGACCAGCGGACAGCCCTCCGGCCCCGCGGGCGGACACGGCGTGCTGCAGAACAGCGCCTCGGGCTCCTCGTCGGGCGCCTCGTTGGCGATCCCCAGGCACACCGGCACGTCCCGCGGCCGACAATCTCCCGGCGCAGCGCACCGCGAATACGGCCCCGGCCCCGGCCCCGCCGTCGTCCAGCACGCGCAGCACAACCACGCGATCCCCACCGCCAACCCCCCCGGAGCCCGCATCACGTTCCCCCTTCGCCGCTGTCGTCGAAGTAACACAGCGAGACCCCGTCATGTACCACTCCCACCATCGTGGGCGGGCAAGTGGACGCCGTGACGATGACACACAGCGGCACGCCCTCGATCTCGCGGCACTCGACCGATAGAGCCGCATCGAGCCCGGCGATATATTCGTACAACGGACATTCGCCGGGATCCGCCACACAGGAGTCCGTGCAAAACAGCGGACGTCGCCCCTGCTCCTCGTCGTCATAACCGACGGCCCCTTCGAGGCCCCGCTCGGCGCAGTCTTCGACCGAGATCGCACGCGCATACGGCCCTGGCCCGAGGCCACCCGTATCCCAGCACGACACCAGGCCCATGACGACGACCAAGCTCTTGAAGCGTGTCATGGGCAGTCCGGATACCCGTTCATCCCCGCATCGGGAGGCGGAGTACATTCAACCCAGCCCTCAGGCGCGCAACCCGATGGGAGCTGATACTTCTGATTCCCGTTGCATACCGTGAGGATGATATCGCCGCAGTTCATCATCGGGATGCACCCGAGAAAAGCTGTTGCCTCCAGACACACACTTGCCTCATCGCTGTTGAACCGTCGGCCAACTACCCCCTGACAACCCGCCATGGCACAACCCGTCGCGTTATCCTGCTGCTCGCACGAGATCGGCACCTCGGTCGATGACGACCCCGAGCCGGTGGTCTCGACACTGGTCGAGGTCCCACCAGACGATGAGCTCTCACCTGATGTAGATTCATCGAGAGTCGTGGTGCCATCCGGGTACTCCGACGAAGTAGCTCCAACAGCCGAGTCAGAGCTCGTCGGTGTGCCCTCGCTCGTCTCCGTGCTCGACCCCGTACTCTCGTCCTTGTCGAGCTCCCACCACTTCCCGACCCCTGGGCCGCAGCCCGCCCCCACCATGACGATGAGCCATGCCCTCGAGAGGACCTTCGCTCGCGCACCATGGAGGCGTTGCAGCAGCATTTGTCGGTACGGTGCCAAAGACCCACTCCGCCGATCCACCCTCGTCGTGAAAAATCACGTGAGTTGACGCCACCCACCTCGCCTCCCCCGCGGTGATCGAACGAACCGCCCTGTTACCCTTCCTCCGCATGTTCGTGCCGAAGTCCTGCTCGCGGCTGCTCGGAGTGCTGGTCGCGGCCACGCTGATCTTTCCGACCCCCGTCGCCGCCAAAAAGTGCCCCAAGGTCCCCGCCGCCGCCGCCAAGCTGCGCGCCGAGGGCGGCAAGCTGGAGAAGGCCAAAAAATACCTGGCCGCCGCCCAGCGCTACACGTCCGCCGCCGAGGCCGCCGCCGTGTGTCGCCCGCGGCAGATGCAATACATCGAGGACGCCCTCGACGCCTATCGCCACGCCGCGAACGCGGGCGAGTTCGACAGGACGAAGTGCGACGAGGACCCCGAGCTGGCCGCCACCCGCCTGCTCGTCCGCCAGCGCGTCGTGCTGTCGGCGAAGTCCGACGCGCCCGAGCAGCTGCAGGCGATCGATCTGTTATTAAATGCCAGAGATCCGACGACGCGCGCCGCCGCCGACATCCTCGAGGGCGTGCGAGCACCCGCCGCCCGGACGGACATGGACCTCGGCCCCGCCCGCGACGATTACAGCGCCGGCGCGGCCCGGTTCCCCGGTTGCGCTTCGGACCTCCGCGAGTTCCTGCTGGCCACGGCGCTTGCGACGATCCCCGCGCCGACCACCACCCCCTCGTGCGCCGGCCCCGACGAGCGAGCGCGCCGCGAGCTCGACCTCGTGCTCGACGTCGTCGCGGCGACCGAACCGACCGCGACCTCGGCCAACCTCGATCTCCTCCGGGCGCGCCGCGACGACGCCCGCCGCCCCGGCGTCGCCGTCGAGTCGTCGCAGGCGTCCGCCGCGTCCGCCGCGGCCGCGGGCAACCACGTCCAGGCCCACGCGGCCCACGCCAGAGTCGTCCACGACCTGCCCGAATGCCCCACCTATCACCAGGCCCGAAGCGACGCGCTCGGCGGAGCCGTCGCCGCGCTGCAGCAGATCGGCACCGCGAAGGCCCGCACCGACGCGATCCAACTGCTCGACCGGACCCTCCGCGAGTGGCGCGTCGCCTACGGCGCCGCCGTCGGCCCCGACCACGCCTACTACGAGGCCCGCAGGGTCGCCCTCGTGAATGAACACGCCGCCTACCTCGCCGCCGAGGCCGAGCGCCAGCGCCCCGAACCAACACAACCGAAGCCATCACGCCGCGCCAAGAAGGCGAAGGCCAAACCACAGCCAAAGCTCGCCGCGCCCCGGCCCGCGCCGCTCACCAAAGCCCCGCAGGACACCCGCCGCCAGTCCGGCAACATCGTCGGCGTCGGCGTCAGCGGCGGCCTGACCGTCGCCTTCGGCCTCGCCGCCACGGTGCTGAGCGCCCGCCTGCGCTGGAAGGGTCCGCTCCACCGCGACATCGTCGACGCCTACAACACCGCCGGCCGCAACCCGTACACCACCGCCGACCTGTGCGACGCGGCCACCTACGGCGGCGAGGACGCGGGCATCACCGGCGCCTGCGCCCACCACACCACCGTGCGCCACGCCGCCGTCGCCATGTGGAGCCTGATGGCCGCCTCGGCGATCAGCACGATCGTCATGACGACCCTCATGATGACCGCGAACAAACGTCCGTCCGCCAAACGCGTAAGTTTCGGCGTGGCCCCGCAGCGGACCGGCGCCCTGCTGACCGGCGCCCTGCGCTTCTGACCGCCCCGCTCACGATTCCCCGAAGTCGCATTCATCGACCTCGGTCGGGATGCAGCCGTTGGCACATTTCCAGCGAAAATCGTCGAGCAGCACGGTGGTCGTCCCGACGTCGTCGCCCATGTCAGCCAGGTAAAACCCCAGCGTGAGCTCGGTCCCCGGCTCCACAGAGCCCTCGACCACGTGCCAGCGCGAACATACGCTGCCGACGAATCCGGTGCCCGCGAGCTGAGGATCGTTGCCGTCGTAGCCGGAATATTTGTAGTCGGGCCCGAGCGAGGAGATCGCCAGCGCAGAGTACGTACCTTGGAGCAGGACATCCTGATAGAGAATGTTCCCGTTGTCCGGTGTCGGGACACGCTGCCACCCGATCATGATGTCGTTGAACTTGGTCCCCAGTCGCTGGGGATACTCCGCCGAGCAGTAGACGTACCAGAACGAGTAGCCGTCGACATCCTGCGGCACCTCGGCGTCGAACCGGAAGAACAGCGCGTCGTTCGGGTCGCTCTCCCCGAGCGCCCACGCGCTGGCCAGAGTATCCGAGCAGTCGTTAACGCCATCGCAGTCCTGAAAGGGCGTCCCGCCCATCCCGCCGGCGCTGCCCTTGAGCGTGCTCAGCGGCGGCGGAAGCGTGTCCGGCGCGTCCGGGTTGGCGTTGGCGCCGACGTTCTTCTGCGTGTTGCCGCCCTGCAGCACGACGCCTTCGTCGTTCGGCGGGACGATCGCCCCGGTGCTGATCATCAAGAATCGTTCGCCCTCCCGCGGGCTGAACAGCCGCACCTTCGGGGTGTTCGGGTTAAAATCGTGGTCGTGCATATACGTCCCGAAGCCACGCGCGGTCGTCCACGACCCGCTGTCGGGCGCGTCGAACTGAAAGTTCGAGATCTTCACCGAGTTCATCGGCGAGTCGTCGCAGATGCCCATGGCCTTGTACACCTGCGTCGTGTCGGCCTTGTCCGTCGGGTCGAGCGACTGGTCGCACACGACATACTCCTGGATCACACACGGAGGCTTGCAGATGTTCGAACACTCGTCGTCGTCGATGTCGTTGCCGTCGTCGCACGTCTCCTCGCCGACCCAGACGAACCCGTCACCACAGCTCGCCGCGGTGCAGTCCGCCAGGCACTCCTCGCTGTTACCATTGCCTGGCCCCGCGTCGCACTCTTCAGCCCCCTGCGGGAACCCGTCGCCGCACGTCGGCAGCGTGCAGTTCAGCGTACACTCCCCGAAGTCGTCGTTGAACTCCCCGAGGTCGCAGCCCTCGCCCGGCTGCACGAACCCGTCGCCGCAGCTCGCCAGCTTGCACACGTTCGTGCACGCGTCCGCGTCGGACGTATTGCCGTCGTCGCAGCCCTCGCCCGGCCCCGGGTCGCCGTCGCCGCAGATGTTCGTCTTGCACATCGCGTTGCACGTCTGGCCCGGGCCGTTGCTCGCCCCGTTGTCGCACTGCTCCGCGTCCAGCCACACCAGGTCGTCGCCGCACACCGCCATCGCGCACAGCAGCGTGCACGCCCCGGCGTCGCTGTTGGCGGCGCCCTGGTCGCACGCCTCGCCCGCGCTCGCCTGCACGAACCCGTCGCCGCAGGCCGGCAGCTGGCACAGGTCGGTGCAGCCGTCGTCGTTGTCGCCGTCCTTGCCGTCGTCGCAGCCCTCGCCCGCGTCGACCTCGCCGTCGCCGCAGCCCTCGAGCGTACAGCCCGCGCTGCAGCCGTCCTCGTCGATGTTGTTGCCGTCGTCGCAGCCCTCGGTGCTCGACTTGTCGCCGTCGCCGCACACGTTGGGCTGGCACATCGCGTTGCAGGCCTGACCGGGCCCGTTGTTGGCCCCCAGATCGCACACCTCCGCGCCGCCATCATTAAACACCAGGCCGTCGCCGCACACCGCTGCCACGCAGTCCAGCGTGCACGCCGCCATGTCGGAGTTGTCGACCCCCTCGTCGCACGTCTCGCCAGCCGACGGCTGAACCAGCGCGTCGCCGCAGGTCGGCAGCGTGCAGTTGCTGGTGCACTCGTCGTCGTCGATCGCGTTGCCGTCGTCGCACATCTCCGTCGCCGCGACGTCGCCGTCCCCGCAGCCGTCCGCCTTGCACAGGTTCGAGCACGTGTCGTCGTCGATCGTGTTGCCGTCGTCGCAGCCCTCGCCCGGGCCGATGTACCCGTCCCCGCAGACCGCCGGCTGACAGTCGAGCTTGCACGACCCCGAGTCGGCGTTGTCGATCCCGTTGTCGCAGCCCTCGCCCGGCCCCTCGTCGCCGTCGCCGCACACGTTGGCCGTGCAGTCCAGCTTGCACGCCTGCCCGGGGCCGTTGCCGGGACCGTCGTCGCAGCCCTCGCCCGGGTCCACCGCTCCGTCGCCGCACACGCCGTCCGCGCCGGTCATCCCGTCCGCGGTGGGATCTGTGTCGGTCGCCGACAGCGAGTCGCTATGGCCCGCCGACGAGTCCCCCATCGTCTGGCCGCCGCTCACGGAGGTGCTGCCCGCCGTCATCGACGCCCCGTCGTCGGCGTGCGACCCACGCGTGAGCAGCACCCATTCGGCAGGCGTGTCGGCACACCCCGCGGACACCGCGACGATTGAAGCAACGACGAAAACGGCTCTGGACATATGAACGACCGCAGGAGCGAAGACGAGCAGGAGACCCGCTGCCCCCGATCGTGTCAAGCACCCGCGGACAGCCGATCCTGCTGTGTCACCCGACCGGCGCGACGATCACCCACCATCGACATGACGCGACGATATCCCGACGATCACCGCCAACATCCGCGCCAGCACCGGCGCCACCGTTGGCGCTGCACGGGTCTCGGCGGATGCGGGGCACGTCGCCGACGTCTCGCTCGCCCTCGTGCCCG
>Ga0075158_10001642_pt1 | contig 16701 bp, 13 predicted proteins | sample JI91814BDNA_FD_70968 | JGI IMG/M metagenome (GOLD analysis project Ga0075158, IMG submission 70968) | Wastewater effluent complex algal communities from Wisconsin, to seasonally profile nutrient transformation and Carbon sequestration -... | ecosystem: Engineered > WWTP > Effluent > Algae... | reverse complement strand
TAGGGCTCTATCTCTACACTTACGAGACCAAACACTTCTTTTCGCCTAGCTCTATTGGACTGATGTTTACAGTACAGGTGGTGGTAGCTTCGGTGGCATCACTGGTCGGTAAGACCAATCCGCAGTTTGTGCCAATACCAGCTGCCGCACTGATTCTCACCATATTTTTTGGCAGACGGGCGGCGCTGGCTCTGACTATACCAATGATTTTGTTATTAGCCGTCGATAGATTGATGGATTTGCACAGCCTTGGGGCACACACACTGGCTAGCTTAGGCGCTATCTGGGCCTACTCATCGGTGAGCCGCTCAGCGGTATTTAGTACCGGCATCCTGGTAGCAGTTGGTCTTGTGGTCGGCGACCTGGCAGCTACGGCCCTCGATCATACGTTTTTGGGTTGGGGCTCTTTTGGTAAGAGACTCTTGCTTGATTTTGCCGGTGGTATCACAAGCTCTATTGTGGCAGTGGGCAGTTTGCCATTTTTAGAAAATCTCTTTGGCTTAATCACACCATTTAGACTGGCCGAGCTAACCGATGCCAACCAGCCGCTCTTGCGCCGACTAGAAGAAAACGCCCCGGGCACTTATCAACACAGCCTGGCTGTAGCCAATATGGCCGAAGCCGGTGCCAAAGCCATCTACGCCGATGCCAACTTAGTCAGAGCTGGTGCCCTTTATCACGATATTGGCAAAATGGTGCGACCCAAATATTTTATCGAAAACCAGCTAGGTGCTACTAATCCCCACGACTCAATGTCACCAGAAGACAGCAGAGCCAGGGTACTGGCACACGTCAGCGATGGCATTGCACTGGCCCAAAAATACTCACTGCCAAAGGCTATTCAGGACTTTATCCCGATGCACCAGGGCACCACTTTGATGGCTTATTTTTATCACAAAGCCTGCACCAGGGATGGTGCGGACAATGTTGATCCCAGCACTTACCGCTATCCTGGTCCCAAGCCAAACTCCAAAGAAACAGCGATAGTTATGCTTGCCGACGTAGCCGAAGCCGTTACTCACTCCATGCGCGATCCCAGTCAGGAAGAAGTAGATGAGGCTCTCACCAAAGTATTCCAGAACCGCTGGGACGATGGTCAATTTAACGAAAGCACTCTTAGCTACGAAGAAATGCAAAAGGTCAAAAGTGGCTTTGCCAGAGTCTGGCGCACTTTGCACCACGAAAGACTAAAATACCCATCTACTACAACCGGCAAAATGGCCATCGCTCCAGCCCACGAAAAAGCTCTGGAAGCAGAAAAAACCGATCGCCAGCAAATTGCTGACAAAGCAGCCGAGAGCGCACTGCAAGCTGATTGCTGTGCTAGTGAAGAAGAAACACCAAAGCCCTGACTATTGATATTTAAGTCTTGTACGGTGCAAAGCACCCAGGCGGATTAGTGCTTCGTCAGCCCCAATCTTTTCGCTGACAGCACCATCTAGAGCGACGATAGCGCGCTCATAGGGGATTGCTTGCTGCAACATCAAACAGCTCAGACGCAAAGCGTTATATACAGCATGCTCCTCGCAAAGTTTGTTGTCTATCAATATCCGCGCCACCGATGACGACTGATTGTAATTGACTTCTAGACGCTCTTTGATATCTTTTGAAACTTCATCATTTGATAGTTTGAGTCGCCCTGAATCTTTGAGGAGCTGACACATCAAACGCGCCGGATTACCACTAGCGGCCTGCGCACAGCTCTCTGACAGAGCCTGGACAAAGCCCTGCTCAAGCTCACGGATGCGCATATAGACATCACGAGCAAGCTCCATCGTCAGTGTCTCGTTATCAATCATCTCCTGCATCTCGACAGAGCGCGTTATCAAATGAGGACCAATACCAGTAATCTCACAAAAAGCCTGACCACAGGGCATAGCCTTAGTCAGAGCCAATTGCAGAGCCGATATCAGCCCCATATCGTCAATCATGCCGGCGGCAAATAGTAACTCACCAAGCCGAGGCGTGCCGCGGCGCATGGTGGACTTATAACCCAGATTGGTGGGCAATTGCAAAAGCTTTGACTCTTGCTCACGAGCAGCTACAAGTGCTTTGATACAGCTCTCGCGCGATAATGAGCCGCGTCTGACCAGCTGCTGCCCCAAAAGGGCCGCATCTAATAACTGCTGCGATAACAAAGTCCGGTAACAAAATATATGACCAAGAGGCAGACCAGTGCGTTGATTGACAGCAAGAGCCTCGTCCAAATCTTCTTGCGATACAAGTCCTGCTTGAGTCAAAATTTGACCCAATTTGTTGCTTAAAAGGTCCTCTGGTTGGACTACACTAGCCCTGGTAAAGGCCTCAGATAGCTCCAGCCCATCGCTATAGGCAGTGGCAAGTACTCGTACACCCATGTTAAAAGGCAGTTGTCGATTATTGATAAGAGCCTGGATATCGAGAGCGATGCGCAACTGATCTTCGGTCAAATAGCCAGATGTGGTTAAAATCTTGCCTAAAGGCATACCTTTTTCTTCAAAGTTACTGAGCGCTTCTTTGAGAAACTCATAACTGATAATGCCTGATGCTTTGAGTAAATCGCCAAGACGCACATGGCCAATGGCCATGGTCAGCGCGTCGTTGATACCCGAAGCGGTAAAACCCTCGCGCCGCACCTGCGCAGGCAGGGAGGACTGGGTCAACGAAAGATTAGGTTTATTGGATTCGCCCTGACTCAAGATTGCTCTCTAAAAAAACTGATTGTCGTTTGACCATATTGCCTTGTGTCGACTCTTACTAGGCTATCACTTACCCCCAATAAAGGATCGTCAGTCATATGCTCAACGATAAAGAGCCCGTCTGCTCTCAAAAGATCTGCTTCGACGATAAGGCTAGCGAGCTTGGGTCCGAGTTTTTGCTTGTAAGGCGGGTCGGCAAAAATGATGTCAAAACCGTTACTATTGAGCTGACCCAGCACCTTGAGAACATCCCCCTGGATAACCTCGATCCAACTGTCTTCGAGACCAAAATTGCTTGCTGACTGAGTGATAGCCCGCACTGAATGGGGGTTTTGCTCAACAAATGTAACAGAGGTTGCCCCGCGACTCAGTGCTTCAAAGCCCATCAGTCCAGTGCCAGCAAAGAGATCGAGAAAGCTCAAACCTCTCAATCTGTGTCCTAAAATGTTAAAAAAAGCCTGCCGCACTTTTGAAGCTGTGGGCCTGACAGCGAGCCCTTTTGGACACGTTACCAACCTGCCTCTCAGCTCTCCACCAGTGATGCGCACAAAAATACCTCAGAAGCTCTCATGTTAACATGGACTGGCTTGCACAGGCTTTCTGCACCCTAACAATGAGGCAACCCCATGAGCGCCCGCCGTATAGCTCGAGAACTGGCAATAATAGTAATGCCGCAGCTTCCCAAGAATACTGAGAAGCTAAATGAAGTCGAGATCATGCAGTTGTCCGATAAAGCAATCCATATGCTGGTGGACTATGCCAGACAAAATCTTATGGACGCGCAGGCTCTTGTGGTTACCGCCAGCAATGAATTAACCGAAATTGAAGTCGAACACGAATCGAATAAAAATTTAGTCGAAGACCTCAAAGCAGTACCCTTAAACTCTGGGCAAATAAAAGAAAAGTTGCGCACACTGGAGACTGCCATATCGCTCGTCTCAGAAGCACTCGACATACCAGATATGGCGATGGCATCTGGCTCAGTCAATCTCCATGCCAATTGCAAAAAGTGCGGTACTGGTATCAATATCAGTGTCGAAAAACCACACAAAGAAGAAGTCCGCAATTTTGTTGTCAGACTGGTGACAAACTATCTAGACAACAAAGACTTGATTGACGAATTTATCAAAAGAGCCCGCACAAAATGGCGTGTAGAGCGCATGGTCTCAGTCGATAGAGATATCCTCAGACTAGCCTGTGCCGAAGCCTTTTTTATGCACGACATCCCGGTCAAAGTAGCAGTCTCAGAAGCAGTGGAATTATCCCACCGCTTTGCCGACGCCAAAGCCGCCAAGTTTATCAACGGTATCCTCGGAGATCTTGTAGAAGAAGCCGAAGCGGTAAGAAGAGTCTATGCCAAGAAACAGTCTGACGACAAAAAGTTAGAGGTCTAAAATGAGCGACAACGGACCACAGGGTAATAAAAGAGGCTTTTGGGGCACCACCCTGACCAAGCTAAAATCAGTCCTGGCCAAAACCAAAGAACAAGTACAGGACGCAGAAGCTGAGCTAAATGACGAAGCCACGGCCGGTACATCACAGCCAGTCCAGGCAACTCAAAACACCCAGACAGCACCACAGCCGGCACCACAACCAGTGGCTGTGGCACAAATCGCCAAGCCAGACAGCTGGCACAAATCTGTCGATCAAGACTACATCGAAAACTTAGAAGAGCGCCTGATAAGAGCCGACCTCGGTCTAGCTACAGTTACTCCAATCATCCAAAAACTGGAACAAGAATCAAAAGGCAAAAACTGGACCGGTAAAGATGTAGACGCCTTTTTAAAACGTCAATTTAGTGAACTACTAGCAAGCGCACCGAGCTCGACACTGGGCTATAAAGCCGGACAGGTCAATGTCTATTTGATAGTGGGCGTAAACGGCGTAGGCAAAACTACCAGTATTGGTAAACTTGCCAGCAGATTTAAAAGCGAAGGCAAAAGAGTTTTGCTGGCTGCCGGTGATACTTTTAGAGCAGCGGCAGAGTCTCAACTAGAGATCTGGTCCAATAGAGCTGGTGTAGACATAGTCAGACTGGCAGAGGGAGCCGATCCTGGCGCTGTTGTGTTTCAGGCAGTAAAAAAAGCCAGAGACGAAAATTACGATGTCCTTTTAATCGACACAGCCGGACGTCTCCATAACAAAACCAACTTGATGGACGAACTCAAAAAAGTCCGCGGTGTCATCGAAAAACACGCCAGCGATCTGCCACTGGAGAGCCTATTGGTGCTTGATGCCAGCACTGGTCAAAACGGACTGCAACAAGCAAAAGTCTTTTGCGAAGTAGCCGGTCTTACTGGTGTTGTCCTGACAAAACTAGATGGCACCGCCAAAGGTGGCGTAGTTTTTGCCATCGCCAGAGAGCTTAAAATACCAGTCAAACTGATTGGCATCGGCGAAAAAATGGAAGACCTGCGCGACTTTGAGCCCGGGCTCTTTGTCGAAGCACTATTTTAAAATTACCAAAATTGCCACCAGGGCTTGCCGTCCGCTTTTTTGTCAGGACTACCAGGTAACTTTACTTCGGTAAAGCGACCGACACTATCGTAGTAAAGCTCAGTGCCATTGGTGGGATTTTTGATTTGGCAGTCAGCGATTGCCTTGACCCAGTCTTCAAAACTGGGGGCGGTCACAGCATAGCCAAAAGGATCATGGCAAAAGTAGTAAATTGACTTGTCCTCTGCCTTTGGGCTAATACCAATACTATTGCCACAGCCGTCCACATTAAAAGCTAGTGCAATATAGCCCTCCATCTCGCCGCAATCAGCATCAAAGGCATAAAGATGGTCAGGATGGGCCACTCCAGCCAGGGCCCAGATGCCCGGGCCTATTGTTTGCATAAACGCACGATAGCCATCAGGCAGCTTTATGCCGAGCCTCTCCTCACAGCTCAATAGCTCGGCGTCAGTGACAACTCTCGGCGAGGGCAATGCAGTCCAAGTCTTTTTGGCGCCCTCATTATAGATACCAGGCTCAAAGAGCGGCTTACCACCGGCTTTAGCCTGGGCATTGGCATTCAGATATTCGATAAAATCAGTCATACTACCTGTCAGTGCAAAGGGGCAAACAAATCAGGCTCCATTTTACCCTCACTTTTGACTGCTTTGATATCGCATCCGGGCATCAATATTTTTAGCTGCCGGACCTTCTCCTCGTCAAATTTTTCTGCAGATATCTTGAGATTGGCTAGCTTACGCCTCTTAGCCAGTTTGGCCAAACCGTTATAAGTTATGGCAGTGCCATTGATTTCTAATTTGGCAAGACGAGGACAAGCGGCCAAAAACTCCACCGCATTATCATTAATGTGGCTGTTAAAGCCTAAGGACAGTCGCCTAAGCTTTGGAGCTTTTGCTATATAAAAGAGACTGTCATTAGTGAGATGGCAGTTAGCCATAAACAAAGTCTCCAGGCTTGGCAGGTCACAAATAGATTTTAGTTGTGCTTGGTTAATGGGATCAAAACTCAAATCAAGCCGCTTGAGGGACTTAGCCTGAGTCAGATATTTGAGCCCGGCACCGGTGACATTGGTTTTATTGATTACTAAGTCTTTTAGGTTTTTGACTTTGCCAATCTGCTCCAGATCTTTATCATCAACTTCGGTGTTACTCATAATGATGCGACCCAAACCATCCAGCCTCGATAGATACTTGTAGTTATGTGATTTGACCACTAGCTGATTAAAATCAATCGAAGCAAGTGCGTCTTTATCAAGCTTATCGAGCCAACTAAGATCGCTAGCACCATAAAAATTGAGTTCTAGATGCAAACTGTGATCTGCTGGATAAACTTGCTCACCCTGAGCTAACTTAGCGGGAAACTTATTAAGATCGGTGGGAAATTGTCTCTTAATCACGCCCATATCAATAATCCGTCCCACAGCTTTGTGCGGAGGGAATTTGACTGTAACAGTGGCACCACTGACTTGCGCTTGACACTCACAATTGGCAGCAAAAAGACTGGCTGTTATCAGAGCCATTAGCCTAACAATTAGTGGTACCCTGAATTGCATTGTCATTTTTTACTGCTATCCAATACAAACATCTTATCATCGTCCCTTCGCTTTAAAAATGGACAAAAGTCATGCAAATTTTGATTATCGGTGGCACAAAATTTTTAGGCAGACATATTGTGCAAGCCGCCCTTAAGCGCGGACATACAGTGACCACCTTTAATCGAGGTACCGCTACTCTAGAAGAACAGAGTGCCGTTAAAAAACTCATTGGTGATCGCAATGAGGATTTGAGTTTACTTAAAACTCAAAACTGGGACGCCGTAATCGACACCTGCGGCAGTGATCCTGAGTCTGTACAAAAGTCTTGCGAGTATTTACTGGAGCTAACAGACAGTTACACTTTTATCTCCACAATCTCAGTGTATAAAGACTATGCCGGTCCAGACCAGAGCGAGAGCTTGACGCTCAAAAATATCGACACAGGCAAAAGAGAATACGGATCTCTTAAAGCGGCATGTGAAGCCATTGTCGAAAAACTCTATCGACAAAATCATCAGATACTGAGACCGGGATTAATAGTAGGGCCATACGATCCTACCGATAGATTTACCTACTGGCCAAGCCGCATCGCCAGAGGTGGTAAGGTATTGGCGCCAGGGCGCAAAGATAGACAGATACAAATTATCGATGCCAGAGACCTGGCTGATTTTGTGATTTTGTCCATCGAACAAAAAACTCATGGCATATTTAACACCACAGGACCTGACTCCACCCTCACCATGAGCCAGCTACTGGAGCAGTGCAAGTCGGTGCTAAATAGTGACGCTCAAATATCATGGTGGAGCGATAGCGACTTAAACCAGGCAGGCATAGCGCCATGGAGTGAAATGCCCCTCTGGGTGCCCGAAGACGAACCAGACCTGGCTGGATTTTTGTCCATTGATAGTAGCAAAGCAAGAGCCGCCGGTCTTAAATTTAGACCACTTAAAAGTACGATAAAAGACACCTACGACTGGGACTTGAGTCGCAGCAAAGCCGATTATCTAGCTGGTCTGAGTGCTGAGCGTGAGGCTAAGCTTTTGAGCCAATAAGGTCAAGGGCATCAGGATTTTCGATAGAAGAAAGATCGCCTACCGCTTCACCCAGATATTTGCGACGGATAGAGGCGCGTACAATCTTGCCAGAGCGTGTCTTAGGTAGTGACTGTATAGCGATGATAGTATCGGGCTTGAGAGTGGCACCAAGACGCTTGCCGACCATATCTCTGAGTTGTGCTTCCACATCTTTGGAGTAGCTCACACCAGGCATCATCACAATAAAGCAAACCAGACATTCGCCTTTGACTTCGTGAGGCACGCCAATAACAGCAGCCTCAGCTACTTGTGCATGCTCGACCAGGACTGATTCTACTTCGCCAGGTCCAACTCTTTTGCCAGCCACTTTGATTGTATCGTCAGAGCGTCCATACAAAAACCAGGAGCCGTCGCTATCTACTTTGGCCCAGTCGCCGTGGTACCAGATACCAGGATACTTAGCAAAATAAGTATCTTCATAGCGCTGAGGATCGCCGAGAAATCCTCTAGTCATCGACGGTGCCGGCTGCTTGCAGACCAGGTGACCAATTTCACCATGGATACTTTCGCCAGCTTCGTTAAATACATCAATATCCATACCAAGTCCTGGTCCACCAAGCGAGCAAGACTTAAGCGGCATCACGGGCAGTGGCATAAGTAAGCAACCAACGACCTCGGTGCCACCACTAATATTGATGATAGGGCAGCGCTTTTGACCGACGTTATCAAAAAACCACATATAGCTATCGTGGTCCCAGGGCTCGCCGGTGGAGCCTAGCAGACGCAGACTGGAGAGGTCGGTTTTTTTGACCCATTCATCTCCATAAGCACGCAGACCACGGATGAGGGTAGGGCTTATCCCTAGAGTGTTGACTTTGTATCTATCTACCATTTGCCAGACACAGTCAGGTTCGGGATAGCCAGGGTGACCTTCGTAGACAACCATGGTGGCACCCCAAAACATAGTGCCGATCATTTCCCATGGTCCCATCATCCAACCTATGTCAGTGACCCAAAAGAATACATCGTCGCTTTTAAGGTCAAAGGCAAAACCAAGCTCTTTAGCTATTTGAGCCAGAGCACCAGCATGGGTATGTACTGTGCCTTTGGGCTTACCTGTTGTACCAGATGTATAGAGATACATACTGGGATGCTCAGCCGAGAGGTCTTTGATAGTCTCAGCCAGGGGAGCGTCTTTGAGCAAATCATGGAGCCAGTGATCGCGACCTGACTTCATCACCACATCATTATCGCAGTGCTTGTAGACAATGACATGCTCTACTTCGGTACCGCTTGATACAGCCTCATCGGCTTCGGCTTTGATTGGTATCAATTTGCCACGACGCTTGCCGCCATCAGCTGTAAATAATATTTTGGCTTTAGAGTCCACCAGACGACTGGTCAGAGAGTGCGGTCCAAAGCCGCTAAAGACAGGCACAGCCACAGCACCAATCTTGAGACAGGCAAAGAGCACTGCCACTACTTCCGGTACCATCGGCATATAGATACCAATAGCATCGCCCGGTTTGACATTGAGCTTGAGCATGGCACCAGCGATTTTGGACGACAGCTCAGACAGCTCACCATAAGTCAGTTTACGTTTTCTACCGTCTTCGCCTTCCCAGATCATTGCCATATGATCTTTGCCAACCGAGGTGCGGCAACCAGATACTTTGCCTTTTTCTTGATGAAAATCCAGACAGTTACTAACTATATTGAGCTCGCCGTCCTTAAACCATTTGGTCCAGGCAAAACCTTTGCTATCGTCTTTGAGCTTTGTATAAGGCTTGTTCCACTCAAAGCCCATATATTTGATAGCCGCTTCCCAAAACCACTCAGTATCACTATTGGAGCGCTCAATCAAAGCACGCCAGTCTTTGATGCCATGGAGCTTCATAAAGTCCGTCACCCGACTTTCGAGATATTGACCGGAGGGTTGCCAAATAATTTCCTGGGTGACTGTGTTATTCATGAGTACTCTACTGGGATGTGACTAATACAAATGCTTGCAGTGATGCCTGGTCTGATAAATACCGCTAAAGATTTTACCCCCAAGGGGCTCTTTACAAGGGCATTTGACCTACAAATTACTAGATTTTAGGCATCCTACTGCAGATGCAATACATCCGGAATCGAGCGAATCAGCACTTCTATAGCCAGCAGGATGCAGCCAAGCAGATTGGCAGTAAGGGCGCAGGCCCAGACTAGCCTTGCTTCTCGCCGCTCAAGCAACATCAAAATAGTGCCTTCTACCATCACCGAATAAGTACCAAAGAGTGTCAGCCCCCAGGGCATACTGCCAGTCATATAAGGTCCAAGACCAAGTACAAGCCCCAGAAAAGAGGCAAAATTCATCATCAGAGAGTCAAAAAGACAACGCGGCAAACTGCCCCAATGCATCCGCCAGAGCACAATAGCTTCTACAATTACTATAGGAAAAAACTGGAAGACGTAAAATCCGAGCATCAAGTCCCGCTTATAAAACAGATAATATGAATAGCATAAAGTCTAAAGGCAAATAACCGTGACGATTGGACCAGAAGAAGAACAAAATATCTGGCCAGGCGCACAGCCGAGGCCTCCACAAAATTATCAAGAGCAAGCCAGTACGGCAAGAGTGGACGGCATGGCATCGGCGGAGGCAATCTTTAGAAACAGGCCAATCCAACCGGCTGGCTACCAGGTCGGTCAAATTGTCTCTGGCCATTATGAAATCCTGGAACTTGTAGGCAAAGGCGGCATGAGCCTGGTCTATAAAGCACGCCATGCCCTTATCGACCAACTGCGGGCCATCAAAGTGCTTGTGGCACCAAACGATCCAGGCGGCAGAGCGCTTTTGAGATTTCAGGAGGAAGCGCGCCTGGCCATGCAGCTAGAGCATGCCAACATCGTGCGCGTCCTGGAGTTTGCCTATCCTTCTGACGGACAGCCCTTTATGGTGATGGACTATATCGAGGGACGCTCCTTAGAGCAGGAGCTTGCTCTATTTAAACGCTTGTCTGCCGAGCGGGCTATCGTGATAGCCAATCAGGTCATAGACGCCCTCGAGTATATCCACAGCAAAGGCATAATCCACCGCGACCTCAAGCCAGCCAATCTGATACTGCTCAAAGACACAGACGCTAGAGGCAACACTCAGGTCTCAGGCAAAATCAAACTGATTGACTTTGGCATCGCCAAAAAACTCATTGACGATGACGAAGACTCCAGGCTGGTCACACCCTCAGGTGAAATAGTGGGCTCGCCCCAGCACATGAGCCCAGAGCAATGTGCTGGAGAGCCTATGGACGAACGCTCTGAGATATATAGTCTGGGCTGCATACTCTATGAAATGTTATCGGGTAAGCCGCCCATACAAGGCAAAAATGCGCTCGATACTTTGCGCATGCAAACATCAGTAGAGCCAAGACCGCTAGCCAGTCTGGTAGAAAGCTCCGAAGCTAAAGCCTTAGCACCAGTGGTACACCACTGCCTGGCCAAAGATCCTGACGAGCGCTATCAATCACTTAGTGATCTCAGAGCAGCACTCAAACAAAAACAAAAAAGTAAGAGCAAAGCACCACTGTTTATTGCTGCCACCACCGGTGGTTTACTATTGTCCTTTGCCTGTGGATTTATGCTCAGCCAGACTATAAAAAGCCCAGGTGCAGCTGCCAGCTTAGTAAATACCAATGCCCTCAAACAAGCAAACACCGCAAGTAAAATCACTCCAGAAATATCAGCCTTTGTCTCTAACATGCTGTCATCAAACGACAACATAGAGGCTATTACAAATTATCCAGCGATGAGAGATAACAAGTACAGGCGCGAGGCCGAGTCACTGTTACAGGACCTCAATCTGGCAGCAACACTCAATAGCAAACTTAGTAGCCGACTGGATAAGCTGGCATTTGATGATAGAGACTATGTTGAGCTCAGCTTACAAAAATCGATTTTTGATCTAGCGAGTAAACGTAGCAGCGAAAAAGACAGTAAAGCAACAAAAGTAGAGTCTGAGCGACTTAAGACTCTCTATCTCTTAGCTGCCGCTCAATCAGCAGTCTGGCTACCAGATACTAATCCGCATCATTATTTTTGGAATACTATGGAAGCAGCAGGAAAGCTAAAAGATACAGATCCAAACAAAGGCTGGCCATCATTTTTTTGTGGTGACTTTTATCACAGTCTGGGCGACAACTGGGATGCAAGAAAAGCATATGACCATGCTGCCGATGCCTTTAACGAACAATTTGGTCCACTGGCTTTGTACACCGCGGTAGCCCATGCTCAAAAATACAAATGCGAAGTGGACGATACCTCAATTCGTAAGCACATCGCACGCTGCAACCGCACCGCAGACGCTCTCGACGATCTAGTCGCGCGCAATGATCATGTAGCCCTTGCCTCCACAGCCAGAGCTGAGTTATTGGCTCGCATGGTACAGGCCAAGCCAGCCGAGTACACAGAGCGAGCTAAGAGGAGCATTGAGCAAGGCATTGCTTTGCTTTTAAAAGATGGTGATAACTCAAGCATGTCCTATGCCAGACACATAGTTGCCTTGGACCTGGTGAGCGGCCAAAGCGGCAATCATGACAGAGAGAGCATGATACAAGCGCTAGGTATCAACTTAGCACACGGTAGCATCGGTCAAGCTGCAGGTCTGGCAAGAGACTTGTCCAATCTTTATATCAGCCCAGACAAAATCAATGTCCGTCTGCGTCTTTTAAATACAGCCCGCGATCTCTATCAAAAGCTGCGCAAAGCTGGGCTAGATCAACAAGAAAACATGAGAGACTGTTGTATCGCACTGGCTGAAATACAGACAAGTGAGCAGTCAGGTAAATTTGTGGACGCCAAGGCAAGTCTCGCCAATCTGGCTGAAGCATTGACCATACAAAAAGAGCGCATCAATGCAAAAAAAGATGATGAATTTGATTACAAAAAAGAGCACTGGCCCCTCGCTCGCATCGAATACTTTAAAGCCCGTGCTTATCTAGTACAGCTCGAGCCGAGACTAGCTAAAAGCAGTCTAACAGCGGCCGACAACGCTCTTAAAGTCAACCTGGAATTTTTAGAAACTTACGCAGATAAAGAGCACCACAAAGAGAGTTATCTAAAAGACAAAAACGAACGCCTGGCGCTAAAGAATCAAATCGAGCAAGCCATGCGTGAGGTGAAGTGAGAGAGCCTTACACTGCTATCTTTTTAGCCGCCTCAACCATACTCAAAAAATACTGATGCACACGCGCATCATCAGTCATCTCAGGATGAAATGACGACGCCAATAGATGCCCCTGGCGTGCCATCACTATCTGCTCGTCACCGAGCGAAGCCAGTACCTCTACTGACTCACCCACATGCACTATCAGCGGTGCCCGGATAAATACAGCATGAAAGTCCGGCTCACCCAGAGCAGGTATAGATAGCTGTGTTTCAAAACTACGTTTTTGAGGACCAAAAGCATTACGTCTCACTTTTATGTCCATAAGAGCCAGGCGTCCCTGACTGGAGCCTTCTATCTCTTTAGCTAAAAATATAGAGCCCATGCAAGTACCCCAGATGGGCATACCAGCCAGAGCACGCTCTTTTATCGCACCAAATATAGGGGCATTGCCCTCATCGGTAAGTCTGGCAATAGCGGTGGACTCACCGCCTGGTATAACCAGAGCATCCAGCCGGTCAGAGTCACTATCAGCCATCTGATGGGCATAGCGCACCTGCACAGTGGAGGCTCCAAGAGCCTCCAGTTTGTGCTGATGCTCGGCAAAATTACCCTGCAGGGCAAGTATCCCGATTTTGTACATGATTACCAGCCGCGAGTAGCGAGAGCTTCTTTACCAGTAAGCTCTCTGGCATTGCGTCCGACCATAGCTTCACCGAGGTTACGGCTAACTTGAGCGAGGACTTCAGGATCGCTATAAAAGGTTGTCGCTTTGACAATAGCCAGAGCGCGCTTCATCGGGTCGCCGGATTTAAATATACCGGAGCCAACAAATACACCTTCTACACCGATTTGCATCATCAAAGCAGCATCGGCTGGAGTAGCGATACCACCGGCAGCAAAGTTAACTACAGGCAGTTTGCCTTCGCGTGCCACAAGCTCCACTAGTTCAAAAGGAGCACCGATTGACTTAGCATAGGTCATCAGCTCTTCGTGGGGCATGACAGTCAATCTGCGGATTTCGCCGAGGATTGTGCGAGCATGTCTGACTGCTTCGACCACGTCGCCAGTACCAGCTTCGCCTTTAGTGCGGATCATAGCGGCACCTTCGCCGATACGTCTTAAGGCTTCACCAAGATTGCGAGCGCCGCAAACAAAGGGGATATCAAACTTGCGTTTGTCGATGTGATATTCCTCATCGGCTGGTGTCAATACTTCACTCTCATCGACACAATCGACTCCGAGAGACTCCAGGATTTGAGCCTCGACAAAGTGACCGATACGGGCTTTAGCCATAACAGGAATAGATACTGCTTCGATGATTTGAGTGATTAGCTCTGGGTCGCTCATGCGGGCGACACCACCATCGGCTCTGATATCTGCTGGCACGCGCTCAAGCGCCATAACCGCTACGGCACCAGCTTCTTCTGCGATTTTGGCTTGCTCAGCATTGACTACGTCCATGATAACGCCGCCTTTGAGCATGGCGGGCAGTGACTCTTTGACCAGCTTGGTGCCAGTGGCTCTAGTTGGTTTGGATTCACTATTTTTAGCAACAGCTGTCATAACTTACTCCTTAGTAGTATTACATTAAATCAAAACGTGTTCGGCAGTGGCTCCATAAGTTTGTTTAGGAGCTTTATCCTCAAGCTCAGCGAGATAAAGCTTGTAGGCGTTATAAAGTCTTTTGACACCTTCTTTGATGGTGTCTTGATCATTTTGGATAAAGGATAAACGGATAGTGGAGGCATCAGGCTCAGAGACGTAGCACAGATCTCCTGGCGAAAACGACACTCCAGCCCTTTGGGCAAAGGTCAATAAATTGCGTGCTGACATATAGTCAGGCAGCTTGAGCCAGAGAAAAAGTCCACCTTTTGGTCTGGTAAAAGTAACACCAGTACCAGCAAAATATTGAGCCAGAGCGCTGAGCATGGCATCTCTGCGCAGAGTATAAGTAGCATTGATACGAGCGAGATGACGGTCGTAGGAGCCTCTGCGCAAAAACTCAGTGAGCATGGCTTGAGCCATAGAGTTGGTCGAGAGATCCGCTCCACGCTTGGCAAAATTGAGACGCTCAATCACCGGTGGTGGTGCCACAAGCCAGCCCAGTCTGATACCGGGAGCCAGCGCTTTACTAAATGTGCCTTGATAGATGACATGCTCACTGGCATCGGCTGAGATAGCGCGCAGTGGTGGCAAAGGCTCTCCATCATAAAAGAGATCACCAGAGAAGTCGTCTTCAAATATAGGTGTGGCAAAACGTCTAGCAAGTGCCAAAACAGCTTTGCGGCGCTCAAAAGACATAGTGATACCAGTAGGATTTTGACCTGATGGCATCAAATAGATAAATTTGACACGGCCGCTCATCAAGGCGGACTCTAGCTCATCCAGTCTGATGCCTTCATCATCTAAAGAGCAACCGACTATATCTGCTTGCCTGGCCTTAAAATTAGATATAGCCCAAAAGTACGTGGGGTTTTCGGTGACAACGAGATCATGAGTATTGAGAAATAGGTTACTCATCAGGTCTATGCCTTGCTGAGAACCACTCAAGATCATCAGTTCGCTATCGCGTACGATGACTTGACGCTTTTCTAGATGTTTGATTACAGCCGCGCGCAAGGCTGGTTCACCGGAGGCCGGTGAAAATTCAAAGAGACTGGACTCACCCGAGCTTTTGATTAGCTCTTGCATGATGTCTACAAATTCTTCTTGGGGATAGCTATGGCGAGCTGGTATGCCAGCGGCAAAATTGATAACATCCCCGCCTTGAGTCAAGCGTGGTTGTTTTTCCATTAGGCTATAAAGCTCAGAAGCATATGATGAATAGCGGTTTTGCCAGTCGATAGCACCACTGCGCACAGGCATGGCAGCATAAGACACTGGATTTGGTGCGGTAACTTTTATAGCAGCGGACTCGACAAAAGTGCCACGGCCAACATGACTCTTAATCAGTCCACGACTGGATAGCTCATCATAGGCTCTGGAAGCTGTGGACCTATCAATCTTGAGCTTGCTGGCTAACTCCCTGTTAGTGGGCAGCTTATCTCCGGCTTTGAGCTTGCCACTCTCAATGGCACCACTTATGGCATCGACTATGCGACGGTAAAGCGGGGTGCGCTCATCGGCGAGGCTCAGATTTATGTCAAATAGGTCCAACCAATCCAATTTTTACCAGCCAATATGCGCGCAGCACATACCAATTGATCCAACAACCCTTAAAACCCATGATAGATCGACCAGCCAATCCAGTCAATCACTCCGCAACTACCAGCCAATTGAATTATTTTAAGGGTTCAACCCAGCCAATTAGTTGTTTCAGACTGGAGCAACCCAGCCAATTTTAAAAGAAGCCCGAATTATCCATATCAGAGGGCTCATCACTGCCAGGCTCACGAACGTGCTCTGGGGCAGAAATTGTAGCTGGACTCTCGGTCGATTTATTGTTTTTGGCAGCGACAGGGTCGTGCGTGGGCAGCATGGCATCAATAGCCACTCCCGAAAAAGCCGACAAGACAGATAGAGCCAGATTGGACGTAAAAACTAAAACGACTGATATAGGCAGATAGCCAAGAAATGTAGAAACACTGGCAAGCAACATTATTGACCAGACCGGCAAATGAGCAATGGCAAGTGTACGCGGCAATACTCTAGTCTTAGTCAGACAAAGAGCAATACAGAGACCAGCCATACCATAAAGTAGATTGGCCATCAAAAATGTCTCAGTCAGAGACTGATTGATTAGTAGCCAGCCGAGCTGCACTGAGTCCTGGCGGATATAGCCTTGCAGCGCGATATCACCAAAGAGCACCATCATCCGACCAATCGCTTCCACATCCTGGCCACATGCCACAATCG
>Ga0075158_10001638_pt1 | contig 16722 bp, 19 predicted proteins | sample JI91814BDNA_FD_70968 | JGI IMG/M metagenome (GOLD analysis project Ga0075158, IMG submission 70968) | Wastewater effluent complex algal communities from Wisconsin, to seasonally profile nutrient transformation and Carbon sequestration -... | ecosystem: Engineered > WWTP > Effluent > Algae... | reverse complement strand
GGTGCTCCAGCACCCGGCGCACGACCCGCTCCTTCACAGCGGGATCAATCTTCTTCGGCATAACGCCATCCTTCCTGACTCAAAAGGAGGCGGCATCAAACCCGTGCCGATTCAGGAAGATCTATCTGAGCGAACAAGGCGGGCGAACCCCCGAGAACCTATGGGACGTCGGGGACGTGGGCGGCTCACGGGACGCAAACCGCGAATTGAAAGCAGTCTTCCAACCGGCGAGCAGCGTCTTTGCGACACCAAAGCCTGAGCGGTTGCTGGAGCGGGTCATCCACATCGGCTCCAACCCCGGGGACATCGTGCTCGACTGCTTCGCCGGCTCGGGAACGACAGCAGCCGTGGCGCACAAGATGGGCCGCCGCTGGGTGACCGCGGAGATCCTGCCCAGCACCGTCGAGCAGTTCACCCAGCCGCGCCTCACCAAGGTCGTCCACGGCGAAGACCCGGGCGGCATCACCAAATCCACTGGCTGGGAGGGCGGGTCGGGCTTCGTGACCGTGACCGTGGGCCCGTCGATGTACGAGGACACCCCCTACGGGGTGGTGCTGGCCGAGTGGGCCACCGGTGAACGGTTCGCCCGAGCGGTGGCCGGCCAGCTCGGCTTCACCTGGCAGGTGAACGCGGAGCCGCTGTGCGGCATCCGCGGTCGCATGCGGCTGGCCGTCCTCGACGGGGCCGTCGGCCCGCAAGAAGTGCAGCACATCGTCGGAGCGCTCGAGCCCACCCAGCGGGTGACCATCGTTGCGACCGCGGTTCTCCCCGAGGCACAAGAACGGCTCACCGCCGTGTCGCCCGGGTCCCAGATCCGCAAGGCCCCGCGCGACCTGTTGACCAGTGGGGCACAACGGTTGCGGCGGCGCACGGAGGCGACCACCCGGCATCCGGTGACTGACGTGGAAGGGGCCACCTCGTGAGCATCACGTACGACGGAGCACTCGTCGAGCAGATCACGTACAACCTCGACCTGCGCGAGCCGAACCGGGCCGCGCTCGACGCCATCGCGCAGGCCCTCGACGGGGCGGCCCCGGGCAGCGAGTTCATCGCCGACCTCGCCACCGGTGTCGGCAAGACGTACATCGCCGGTGGGCTGCTCGACTACCTCTACGAGTCGGGTGTGCGCAACGTGCTCATCGTGACCCCTGGGTCGACGATCCAGCGCAAGACGATCGACAACCTCACCCCCGGGCACCCCAAGTACCTGCGCGGCATGCAGTCCCGGCCGATGGTCATCACCCTGGACTCGGTCGAGCGCGGGGAGGTTGGCGCGGCGCTGGCCGACGACGACCGGTTCACGGTGTTCGTGTTCACCGTGCAGTCGCTGCTGCGGCCGAACAAGGAAGACCGCCGCCGCGCGTACCAACCGCACGAGACGCTCGGCACCGCGGTGCAGAGTTACCTCGAAGCGGCCGACGACCTCGTCGTCATCGCCGACGAACACCACGTGTACTACTCCGGGTCGGCGAAGAAGTTCGAGTCCGCGATCACCGGGCTGCGCCCGCTCGCGACGATCGGGCTGACCGCAACCCCGGTGGAGCCGTCACCGGTGCCCGTCATCTACCGCTACCCGCTGTCCGAGGCGATCGCCGACGGGTGGGTGAAGGTGCCCGTCCTCGTGACCCGGCAGGACGGCATCCATGATGTGCGCACCCAGCTCGCTGACGGGTTGACGCTGCTGGACGCCAAACGCGACGCGATGCGCGCCTACTGCGCCCAGGCGCGCGGGCGGGCGTACGTCGAGCCGGTCATGTTCATCGTCGCCTCCACCATCGACGAAGCGACCGACTACCGCGACCTGCTCGCCGGGCCCGACATGCTCGGTTCGTCGGATGCCGTGTTGCTGGTGACGTCGGAGGAACCCGACGCGACGTTGGCGTTGTTGGACCGGCTGGAAGACCCCGCGTCGCCGGTGCGGGCCGTGGTGTCGGTGTCGATGCTCAAGGAAGGCTGGGACGTCAAGAACATCTACGTCATCGCCTCCGTGAGGTCGATGGAGTCGTCACTGCTGACCGAGCAGATCCTCGGGCGCGGGTTGCGGTTGCCGTTCGGGTCACGCACCGGCAACCCGATGCTGGACACCGTCGAAGTGCTCTCACACCGGTCGTTCGCGACGCTGCTCAAGGAGGCCAAGTCGCTGCTGGAGCAGGCCCTCGGCGACCGGGTGGACGAGGCGACCGCGGTGGTGAACGCCGTCGCCGGTCGCCGGGGCGACGGGGTGGCCTTTGGTGGCGGGGCTACTCAGGGCGAACTGCCCGGCGAGTTCACGTTTCCCGACTCGCACACGGTGGAGTTCACCCTGCCCGGGCCGGCCGCCGCTGACGGTGTGCAGGGCGGGTTGTTCGACGTCGACGACGCGTGGGGTGAGGGTGCAGCGGAGGTGGGCGGACGGCATCCGGGATTGGTGCTGTCGACCCTGGACGCGCGGGTGCAGGCCGGCGCCGCAGCGACCGCCACCCTGGAACGGGTGCTGACGCCGCGAACGCCGGGTGGGGTGCGGTTGCCGCTGTTCCTGCCATCGGTCGTGACCCGGTGGGAGCGCGACCCGTTCAGCCTCGCGTCGCTGAACCTCGACTCCGTGGAAGCGCTGGGGCGAACGTTCGCGGACGACAACGCGCCGACGCTGCGGCGCAAAGCGGTCGATGCCGAACGCGACGCCAGTGGCGCGACCCATGTGGTGATCCGGGACGAACTCGAGCAGATCGTCGCCACCCAGAGCGTGATGCCGTTCGACACCATCGAGAACGACCTTGTCGGTCGGTTGATCCGCACCAACGCGGTAGCGGCGACCGCTGGTGAGATCAACGCGGCGGTGGCTGTGGCCGGGGCGTTCCTGGCCGGGGCCGGAGTGAGCGAGGCGACGCCGTGGCGGGCTGAGCACGGACGGTTGGCGACAGCGCGGCTCACGGAATGGATCGCGGCGAAGCAGACGTCATCCCCCGCGCGGGAGGTGCGCGAAGTGCGGCCCGTGCGCTGGCCAGACCCCTCCGAACGGCGCGAGGTACGGCCCGCGGCTGACCGGCAGGTCGTGAGCTCAGCCCGGGAGTTCATGCGCGGCTACCCGTATCGCGGGTGGGCCAAGTCGGTGTACGAGGTCAACGCGTTCGACGCGTGGTCGACCGAGTTTGTGCTGGCTGGGCTGTTCGAGGTGTCCGCGTCGGTGCGGGCGTGGGTGCGGGTGGATGAGAGCGTGCCGCTGCGGATCACGTACCTGGCGGGGGCGGTGCAGCGACAGTACGAACCTGACTTCATCGTCATCGACGGGGCCGGGGTGCACTGGATCGTCGAAGGCAAGCGCGACTCGGAGATGACGTCGCCGGTCGTGGTGGCCAAGCGGGATGCCGCGGCCGCGTGGGTCGGGACAGTCAACGGGTCGGACGAGGTGCACGAGACGTGGGCGTACCTGCTGGCGTCGGAGTCGGTGTGCTCGGCGGCCGGGTCATGGGAAGCCATCAAGTCTGGCGCGCAAGTGTTCCGATGACAACGTCGATTGCGCATCCGCAGCCAGTGGCCACCGTACCGGTGTCCGCTGTGCGCATCGCCAGCATGCTTCGCAATCGGGGACAGTCGTCCCAGGACTTGGCAAACCTGAGCGGCAAGGACCTCACCAGCCTTGCCACCGAGGATGCCGAGGTGTCCTTCATGGACCTGACCACCTTGGCAAAGCACTTCAAGCGCCCCTGGCCCTACCTTCTCGTCGACCAAGTCGAGGAGTGGCGCGCTCACACACACGACCACCGCACGATGGGCAACATCCGCGTCTCTTCCGAGGCCACTGAGGTGCTGTTCGACATCGTTGATGGTGTGTATGGACTCTTGGAGACAGCCGCGGAGGTCTTCGATCACGCCGGCGCGGCCCTCCCAACGACCCCAGCGACCCTGGTCGTGCCAGCCGCCGTTGCAGGGCGCAGCCTTCGCTCCTACCTGGGAGTCACTGAGGCCGAGCAACTCGCAAGCGCTGAGCGCTACGCCGCGCTGAGGCTTTGGGGGCACGCCGTTCAGGCCAAGGGCATCTTCGCCTTTCAGCGCTCGATGCCAGATGCTGGCGTCCGCGCCTTCAGCCTCACTGTGGCGAATCAGTCCGCCATCGTCACCAGCAGCGGCGACACGCCTTACGCTCGCGTGTTCTCGATGCTCCACGAACTCACCCACTTGGCGCTGCGCAGTTCTGGCCTTTGCGATCTTGACCGGCGCAGTGCCGTGGAGTCGTACTGCAACGCTGTCGCCGCCTCATGCCTGCTTCCGCATGCGATGCTCGCCGAAGCCATGGAATCCGAGGCCTTGGTGGGCGACCCCGTCCGAGACGACATGGTCGTGCGTCGCCTGAGTCGTCGGCTAGGCGCGTCGCAAGCCGCAATTCTGATTGCGCTCGGAGACTACAAGTTGGTTGACATTGAACTCCTCGACGAGCTCGAGCGTCGGCGGGCCGAAAGGAGGCCAAAGACGACCAAAGGCTCTGGTGGACCCACGTACTACGACGTGCGAATCAGCCGCGCCGGAAGTCGTCTGATCGGCCAGGTCTTCGAAGCCGTAGACGCCAGAATCATTGAGCAAGAGACCGCAGGGGCCCTGCTCGACGTGAAGAACCATCAGTTGGATCGCCTCCGCGAACGCTGGCGGGAGGTGCATCCGCCGAATGCTTGACGAGGCGGCTCTCTTCGCCCTGCCCACGCCGCTGTACGTCATCGATACGAACGTGATCCTGGGCTTCTTGAAACAGACAGACGACGAAGCTTGGGGCGCCGACGCCTTCCCAGTTCACTGGCAGAGAGTCGAGGCCATGCTGAGAGATGGTCGCGTCGTCGGCACCACTTCAGTCCTGGCGGAACTGTTGGAGTGGACCGATCGAATACCAATCCTCAGCCGGTGGCTCAAGGCCAATCACTCGGCCTTCCTCGCTCCCACGACGGACCAGCTCAGGTGGGCCAAGCAGATCACCAATGCCTACCCCGTCTACGGCAGCGCCTCGAACTTCGAGGCGGACCTCATGGTGATGGCCATGGCCGGAGCTGTCGGCGGGGCCGCGTTCTGCGCCGAGAAGCCGTCGGGTCACAGTCCGCGGAAGCCGAAGATGCCGTACGTCTGCGCGGAGCACGGCATAGATTTCGTGACGGTGTCCGAGTTCTTCCGTAGGGAACCGGTAACCGACTGACTGCCAGCCTCGGACTTCGGGGGTGCACCGGCAACCAGCGGCCAAGCCGCGATTCGGGCAAGAACTCACTTAACACTGAGTGCGGATCCGAGGCCGGTGCATAACTTGGCGTTTATGTCACATACGACCCGCGTTGTGCAAGATTGGCTGCTGTCGAGAAGCAATGAAAGCTGCACGGCGGTCTGCGTGGAACCTTGCATGTATCGGTCCGACACAGTTCGGCGTGCAAAGTTCCGGGTGCAGGCCGCAGTCGTCGGCAGGGCTGCGGTTGTCAGGCGACGGTACGCGGGGAGTACATGATGATGGCGACGCCGAGGAGGCAGACGAGGGCACCGGCGATGTCGTACCGGTCGGGACGGAACCCGTCCATCACCATCCCCCACGCCAGAGATCCGGCTACGAACACGCCGCCGTAGGCGGCCAGGATGCGGCCGAAGTTTGCGTCCGGTTGGAGGGTGGCGACGAACCCGTACAGGCCCAGGGCGATGGCGCCGGCGCCGACCCAGATCCAGCCGCGGTGCTCGCGCACGCCCTGCCAAACCAGCCAGGCTCCCCCGATTTCCGCAACGGCGGCAAGGACGAACAACAGCAGGGATTTCACGACGTTCATGCGCCCGAGTCTCTCAGGGGGTCGAGGAACTGAGGCGGGCCGGTCGGCGGCGTCGGTTGTGCCGGTCGACCCGAGCACGATCGGCAAACCGGCCGGTCTCGGCGGGGTGGTCAAAGTCGGCTGCGCCGTTCAGCTGGGCGGTGTGTCGGGGGTCCAGCTGTCAGATCTGGGTGGTCCTGCGCCGCTGTTTCCATGGCGGGTCTGCGGCGCATCCAGAGTGCGGCCACGAGTGTGGTCAGGACCGCGACGATGGCCGCGGCCGTGATCTGGGTGGTGTGCTGCTGGACGAAGTTGCTCAACGCCGAGGTCAACGGGCTGGCGCCGCGGGCCAAGGTTTGGTTCGCCCGGCCGCTGCCCAGGGCCGGCGCCCAGTAGGCGATGAGATAGAGCCCGGAGGCCACGAGGACAACGCCGGTGATGCGGGGGAGGTAACGGCTGACGCGTCGCAGTCCCGTGGCCAGGGCTGAACTGGCGAGTGCCGTGGACAGGGCGAGCAGGACCAGGACGGTGCTGGCCCCGGCCGCGTAGGCCGCGAAGACGGCCACAAGAGTCGTCAGGCTGCTCGCGGCCAGCGCCTGAGCGATCACCGCCAGCAGCACAGCAAGGGTGCACGACAGGGAGGCAATGGCGTAGGCGGCGCCGAAGGCGAGCATCCCTGCGGGACCCCGACGGGTGTTGGAGCCTGTCCTCCTGCTGCGCACCGTGAGCCCAATGTGACGTCCAGCGGCTATGGCTGCCCCGAGGACGACGAGGACGATGCCGATGATGACCGCGACCCAGGGGACGGCACCGATGATGCTGCGCAGCCCGACGGCGACGAGCAGTCCGGTGAGGGTGAAGACGCCGGCGAAGCCGACACTGACCAGGGCTCCGGTCGCCAGTCCGTTGAGGACTCGTCGGCCGACAGCCGAGGAGGGTGTCCCGGAGGTCGGTGTGGGCGCGTTGTCCGAGCCGAGGTTGTAGGCGAGGAAGGCTGGCAGCAGGGCGAACCCGCACGGGTTGACCGTGGAGAGCATGCCGGCGCCGAAGGCGAACGCGACCAGTCCGTTCATCGCGCGCCGACCTTGGCGAGCTCGGACTGTATCTGCGCAGCGGTGGGGTCCACTCCGCGATAGACGACCTGCCCGGACGCGTTGAGGATGACGGCGGTGGATAATTGGGTGACCTGGTAGGCCTGAAGCAGGCGGGCGTTGGTGTCCCGGATGAGGGCCAGCTGCTTGGCTTGGTTGTCGCGCAGGAAGCCGTTGATGTCTCCGTCGGTGTCGCCCGGGTTGACGTTGACGGCGACGAAGTTGGCCTTGGCGCCAACCGCTTTCTGGGCTTCGGCCAGGGACTGCGCTCCGGGGCCGCACGCCCCGCACTCGACGGAGTAGAAGAACAGGGCGCTCGGGCGGGAGCCGGGGACGTCAACGCCCGCACCGTCCAGGGTGCGAGCCGTGAAGGCGCCCGCGGCCTTGGCGGGTGCGGCGGCGCCTGCCTGCGCGGCTGGTGACGCGGCGGTCGAACCGTTGGTCGACGAGCGTGCGGCGTACAGCACGAACACGACCGTCAGGGCGGCGACCACGGCCGCGGTGACCACCAGAACCGTGCGCCGGGAACGTGACCGGCCTGGTGAGCGGGGAGGGGCGGGTGCGGATGGGTGGGGCATCGGTCAGGGCTCCTGGGAGTGGCGGCTGGCGAGATCCTGAGTGGGCAGCGACCGGCGGTCGGTAGGCCCGGGCGCGCAACAGTCAGTGGCACGCTCCTGCGGGACTGTCGGGTCTGCGGCCGCGGCCCGCCCTGACCTGCGGCGGTGAAGGACGTAGAGGACGGCGCCGACCAGGGCCAGGGCGGCAATGGCCAGGACAGCCGGACTGCGGAGTAGGCCCCCGGCCACGCCGAGCGCGCCGGCGGCAACCAGCACCGGCCCGGCGCAGCACGTGACGGCGAGGAGTACCGCTGCGCCAGCGGCAAGACTGCCGCCGAGCCTTGAACCGGGATCCTCCTGAGATTGGGGCATGCGCGTTCTCCTTCGGTGTGGGCGGATCAGGTCAGGAGTCGATGCGGAAGCACGCGGCCAGCGCGGCGGCGTTGTCGGCCGTCAGGGCGCGGGCCACGCTGATCAGCTGTACGACGCGGGGGTCGGTGACCTGGTAGCGGGTGAACCGGCCGTCGCGGCGGGCGGTGACAAAGCCGCAGTCGGCCAGGCACGCAAGGTGTGAGGAGACCCTGGACTGGGACAGGCCGACGTGCTCGATGCACTCGCTGACGGTGCGCTCCTGACCCAGCAGGAACTCGAGCAGCAGCAACCGGGTGGGGTCGCCGATGGCGCGGAAGAACTTGGCCATGATCCGGCGTCCGGCGTGCTCGGCGGGAACCAGTGGGCTGCCGGCGGGCAGGCCAAGCCGTTCGACCTCACGGGCGGCGGTCAGTGCGGGCATGTGGACAGCTCCTTCGATGGTGTGACAGGCTGACTATACATCCGGGTATGCGAATATGACAAAGCCACTGCGCAGACGCTCTAGCAGCGTTGCCGGGGCCAAGAGGCTTCAAGGAGATGTTGATGACGAGGTACGACCTGGCGATCATCGGTTCGGGTGGGGGCGCGTTCGCCGCCGCCATCCACGCCATCGGACTGGGCAAGAAGGTGGTGATGGTGGAGCGGGGCACGGTCGGTGGAACGTGCGTGAACACCGGGTGTGTCCCGTCCAAGGCACTGCTCGCCGCCGCAGACGCACGCCACGTCGCCTCCGACGACAGGTTTCCCGGCATCTCCACGTCGGCGGATCCGGTGGACATGGCTGCGCTCATCGGCGGCAAGCGCGATCTGGTGGAGTCGATGCGGACGGAGAAGTACCTCGATCTGGTCACCGAGTACGGCTGGGACCTGCTGCCTGGAACGGCCACGTTCACCGGCACAGCTGAGAGCCCGGCATTGCAGGTCACTCGCACCGACGGCCGGGTGGAGCAGGTCGCGGCGGAGCACTACCTCGTCGCGACCGGATCGGCCCCGTGGGCCCCGCCCGTCGAGGGGCTGGAGGATGTGCAGTATCTGACCTCGACCACGGCGATGGAGCTGGATGAGCTTCCGGCATCCCTGCTGGTCTTGGGCGGCGGATACGTCGCCCTGGAGCAGGCACAGCTGTTCGCCCGGCTCGGAAGCACGGTCACGGTTTTGGCCCGGTCCCGCCTGGCGTCAGCCGAGGAGCCTGAAGCCGGCGAGGTCATCGAGGCGGTTTTCACCGACGAGGGCATCACCGTCGCCACCGGCGCCTCGGTGTCCTCGCTCCGACGGGATGAGGCCACGGGTGACGTGGTTGCCGCTGCGATGGTGGACGGCGCCGCCCGGGAGTACCGCGCCACGCACCTGCTGGTGGCGACGGGTCGGCGCCCGGTAACCGAGGGGCTGGGCCTGGACGGGGTCGGGGTCAAGGTCGGCGACCGGGGCCAGATCGTCGTCGATGACGGCCTGGGCACCAGCAACCCCCGGATCTGGGCCGCCGGCGACGTCACCGGCCACCCGCAGTTCGTCTACGTCGCCGGCGCGCACGGCTCGGTGGCGGTCGACAACGCCTTCACCGGCGCAGACCGCGTCCTGGACTACGCCCATTTGCCCCGGGTCACCTTCACCACCCCCAACATCGCCGCGGTCGGAATGACGGACGAGCAGGCCAGTGAAGCCGGAATCCGCTGTGACTGCCGGGTCCTGCCCCTGCAGTACGTGCCGCGGGCGCTGGTCAACCGCGACACCCGCGGCTTCGTCAAGATCGTCGCCGACGCCGACACCGGGGTCATCGTCGGGGTCACCGCCGTCGCCCAGGCCGCCGGCGAGCTGGCCGCCGCCGCCGTCTACATCCTGAACGCGGGGATGACGGTCGAGCAGGTCGCGAACCTGTGGTGCCCGTACCTGACCATGACCGAGGGCATCAAAATCGCCGCCCAGTCCTTCACCACGGACGTGTCCAAGCTGTCCTGCTGCGCCTCCTGAACCACTCACCCCGAAGGAAAGGGAGCCCATGACCGCCGACCTGAACCACCTCACCCAACGCCTGATCGCCACCGAGGCCGGCGCGGTGCCGTGGCTCTGGCAGCCGCTGCTGGCCCTCCTCGCCCAGGGGAACCCGGTCAGCGTCGAGGACCTGTCGGCCGCGACCGGCCGCAGCGTCGCCGACGTGCGGCAAGGGCTGGAAGGCATGCCCGACACCGAGTACGACGCCGACGGCCGCATCCTCGGCCACGGCCTGACCCTGATCCCCACCGCGCACCGCTTCGAGGTGGCTGGGCGACCGATGTACACCTGGTGCGCCCTGGACACCCTGATCTTTCCCACCATCCTGGGGTTGGCCGCCCGCGTGCAGTCCCCCTGCCGCACCACCGGTGAGCTGGTGCGCCTGAACGTGGACGAAAGCGGTGTCACCGGGCTCGAGCCTGAGGGTGCCGTCGTCTCCCTGGTCGACCCGCAGGACCTGACGTCGGTGCGGTCCGCGTTCTGCAACCAGGTCCACTTCTTCGCCTCCACCGAAGCCGCTCAGCCCTGGCTGAAACAGCATCCCGGCGCGGCGGTGCTCCCGGTCGCTGAGGCCTACCAACTCGCCGGACCCCTGGCTAAGGGCATGGCCGCGAAGCAGTTCACGGACCCCGGTCCGGCCTGCTGCTGAGCCGCCGAGAGACGGCTTACCCCATGTTCAAGGATGACCATCCGCCACCCGACGGGCCGAACCCTTCCTCCGCCGGCATCGACGGTGGGCGCGTACGTTCCGGCCCGCTTTGTGCATCTGCTCCCTCCCGGATCGGCCGTCGGGGCCTTATCGCCACGGCTGTCGGCGCCGTCCCGGTCCTCGGGCCGTGGCTGCTGAACTCGCTACTGGTCGCATCCTGCTGCGGCGGCCTCGGCGCCAGTGCTGCCGCGACCGCGGCCACCGCGTCGGCCGGCGCAGCCCGGTCACACGCGGTCGGGTTCGGCGCATGGTGGCTGGTGCCGGCGTCGCTGGCCATCGTCCTGGCCGGGCAGACGCTGCGCGGCAGGCGACGGCACCTCTCCTGGGCGCGGATCGCGTCGTCGGCGGCCGCGACCCTGCTGCTCAGCGGCGCTGCGTATTTCGCCACCGTGCTCATCTTGGCCAGCAACCCGTGAATCTGGGCTTCGGGCGGCGACGTAGACGAACCGCGGTTGCCCGGGTGACGGCGGTCCGCCGAAAGCCACCAAGTCGCCAGCCCCGTGGCCCAGAGCCTGCTCGGCGGCTGTGCGGACCCTCGGGCGTCCGAACCTTGTCGCAAAAACGCTCACGACCTGAGCCCACCGGATGGAGGAACTCATGCGCATTCGCTACCTGATGACCGATCTGGCCATCACCACAGCGGCCAGCTACCTGGCCACCACCGCGATGGAACGGGTCAGCATGAAACTCTACGAGCTTGAGGCGCCCGACGACCGGGGTCGGGAAGACGCCGCCAGACCCGGGCCGCCGGACCGGATCGCCGCCCAGAAGAGCACGGAACTGCTCGGGCTGCACCTCAGCGACGCCGCCCTGGACAAGGCGTCCCTGGTCTTTCACTACGGCCTGGCCGCGACGTGGGCGCCGCTCTACCCGATCCTGCGCCGCGCCACGTCACTGGGGCCGGTCCCCGCCGGGCTGCTGACCGGGGCATCCATGTCCCTACTGGTCGACGAGGGCCTCACCCCGCTGTTGGGGTTCTCCGCGCCCAACCGGGCCTACCCGCTGGCCACCCACGCACGGGGAGTCGCGGTCCACCTGGTCTTCGGCATGGCTGTGGCCGCCGTCACCGAAACCGCCTGGGCGCTCCTTCGGCGCACTCCCCATCATCACTAGCCCACTGACGCGCAACACGCCCCAGGCCGACGCGCGGTACGAGTGCCGCAGGATCCACCACAACCAACGGAGCACGACATGAGCGAAGACTTCGATGTGATCGTCCTCGGGATGGGACCAGGGGGAGAGGTCGCCGCGTCCCGGCTGCTCGCCGCCGGGCGGAAGGTCGCCGTCGTGGAGCGTGAGCTCATCGGCGGAGAGTGCGCCTACTGGGGCTGCATCCCGTCCAAGACTCTGCTGCGACCCCCGGACGCCCGCGCCGAGGCTGTCCGCGCCGCCGGCTTGAGCAGGCCCACTCTGGACTGGCCGGCATTACGGGACTACCGCGACTACATGATCCGCCACCTCGACGACGCCAAGCAGGTCCAGGGGTACGCCGACCAAGGCGCCACGGTCATCAAGGCCACCGGACGGATCACCGGCCGCACCAGCCAAGGACGCCTGAAGGTCGAGGCCGACGGCCGCCAGCTGCGCGCCCAGCACGTCATCCTGGCCACCGGCTCACAGGCGATCCACCCCGACATTCCCGGCCTAGGGGAGGGCTCCGACGTGCCGGTCTGGACCAACCGGGAAGCCACCAACCTCGTAGACATCCCCGACCGGGTCCTGATGATCGGCGGCAGCGCCGTCGCCGTGGAGCTCGGACAGTTCCTGGCCCGGATGGGATCCCAGGTCACCCTCGTCCAGCGTGGTGACCGGCTGATGGCCCGCGAGGAACCCCGGGTCGGCGAACTGGCCCAGAACGCCCTGGAGGCCGACGGCATCGACGTGCGCCTGAACAGCCAGGTCACCGGCGCCTCCGCCACCACGGCCGGCGGCAAGGTCGGGGCAAACGTGGAGATCGACGACGGCACGACCTCCCAGGTCGACGTCATCGTCCTGGGCACCGGCCGCGCCCCCCGCACCGCCGCCCTTGGCCTCGACGCCGTCGGCGTAGACCCCGCCGACGGGCTCAACCTGGACGAGAACTGCCGCCTGGCCGACGGCCTGTGGGCGATCGGCGACGTCACCGGGCAAGCGATGTTCACCCACGTCGCGAAGTACCAGGCCCGGGTGGTCGCGGACACAATCCTCGGCAAGCCACGGAGCGCGCACTACGAAGGCATTCCCCGAGTCGTCTTCGCCGACCCCGAGATCGCCGCCGTGGGCATAACCACCACCCAAGCCCACCACGCCGGGCTCGAGGTGACCAGCACCGAGGTCGACCTCCCCGAGGCGATCGCCCGACCGTGGACCTACGAAACCGACCCACGCGGCACCCTCGGACTGCTCGCCGACCGCCACACCAAGGTCCTCGTGGGCGCCTGGGCCGTCGCACCCCTAGCGGGCGAGTGGATCCACAAAGCAGCACTCGCCATCCGCGCCCGGATCCCACTGGAAATCCTGCGCGACCAAGTCGCCCAGTTCCCCACCTACAGCGAGGCCTACCTGGCCGGCCTCGACAAGGTCGATACCTAGTTCAACCCTGAGCCCGGTCCGAGGCTGGCTCCGGCCGAGCCACGGCGGTTGTGGCCAGCACAACCGGGGATCGTCAAGGTAGATTGACACAAGGCACGCGTCAATCTATCTTGACGATGTGGGCGTGGAGGTGGATGAGGCGAGGCGCATGGTCGAGGCGGCGACGGGCCCGGACCCCGAGGCCGGGTTGGCGGCGGTGGTCGCGTTGCGCGGCCTGGTCGAGGTACTCGAGGCGCTGCAGGTTGATCACGCCCGGGCGCAGGGGAGGTCGTGGCGAGACATCGCCGGCCGGCTGGGTGTCAGCAAGCAGGCGGTGCACTACAAGCACGGCCTGCGCTTCCGGGGACGGTGAGCGTGGCGCTGATGTGGGAACGACTCGACGCTCCGGCACGGCGCGTGATGGTGGCCGCGCTGGACTGGGCCGACGACCTCGGCCATCACTACATCGGGGACGAGCACCTGCTGCTCGGACTGTTGGGCGCCGGGGACCCGGACGCCGGCGGGGCGCGCCGGTTCCTGGAGCGTCACGGCCTGAGCCTGGCGTCCGCGCGGACCGAACTGCTCCGCCTGACCGCGGACAGGAAGGTCCCCCGGTTGCGCAGGGACCACGCCGCGGATCTGCGCGCGGTCGGGATCGACGTGGACCAGGTCGCACACCAGCTCACCGCCTCCTTTGGCCCCGAAGCTCTCAGCAGGGCGGTCTGCCGAGCCAGCTATCGCCCCTGGTGGCGTGGTGGCGGGCGCCGCCGCACCCCCCTGTCCGGGAAGCCGCTAGCCGCGAAACGAGCCCTTGCTCTGGCCGCCGAGCACGCCGACAGCCAGCGACGAGCCCAGATCACGCCCGAGGACCTGTTGCACGGCGTGTTGCGGGACGCACTTGACCCAGTCGGCACCGGCCTGAGCCGACGCGGCCGCAAGCACCTCCGCCAGATGGGATGGACCCTGGTCGACCCCAACCCCACCGCCGCCATCCTCCTGACCCACGGACTCGACCCCGCCCGCCTGTTGGCCGAGCTAACCGTGGCCGCTGGTCCGACGTGAGTAGGCAGCGCCACGCAAAGGGAGGGGGACACAGCGACCAGGCAGGCCAGTCGCCCAGCAGTAACGATTCGGCGGCTGCGGGGCGCTGCCTGACCAAGCTCGCGGTGAGCGGACCATCATCGGCGCCAAACGTTGACATGCTCGCGCGTCGTCAGGAGCTGCGCTCCAGCTGGCCCCTTGATGTGCGGCTCGATGAACTGCAGGCGGATCTGGCTGCGTCCTGGTCCGTGAGGTTGGCTTCTCCAATGTCCCCGCACCACGAAACGGTGGGTGTAGTGCCGCCCGGTCTCGTCGGCGTCGGCGTGGCGCTCGACGAGGCGGCGGAGATCGATCAGTTGAATCGGTGTCCGGCCACGGGCGGTTTCGCGCCTTCCTATTCGCGCCTAGTGCGTTGTGTGTTCGCGTCTTCACAAGTGTCGGCACCTGCATCAAGTGCCAGGTGGATCCGAGAAGAAAAACGTATGACCGTTCCGTATGAGGGAGGCGCTCTCCTCGTCGACCACCTCGTTGACTCGCCGGTCCGTGGTAGCCCCGGTGTACCAGCGGAGTGAGCCCATACCCGCGAGCTGCCATCGGTGACGAACCTCCGATGGCGCATCGTCTCCGTCCGCGTAGGTCTGGACGATGACCCGATCCTCGGATCGGGTCATCGTCATCATCTGTGCCCGGGTTGAGCCCTCTTGCCCACCGGGATGGGGGCCGAGGAGGTAGTCCGTCCGCGAAAGCGATCAGACCGTTTGGGCAAGGCGTCTCCTGGTCAACAATGAAGGCGGGCATGGTCGCGGACGCATCCAGGGCAAGGGTGGTCATTGACCCCGTGACCCATTAGAGCTCGCCTGCTGGATCTTTGTCTTGAAGTCGCGACTCTCTTGGTACCCGGCGGCGATGCGTCGCTCGGTGACCGTTGGCCCGCCGGCAAATCACGTGTTCCTCGAGCGCGCGCTCGTAGGACGAACTCATCGCCGAGGAAGATCCTCCTGCGCGGCGATGAGTTCGTCTCGCACGTCCGGGAGATAACTGGCCCGCCACGGTGTCGCCATGCTGGAGGAGCGTTAACGTCGCCTGACTTGTGCACTGGAGGGGAAGGGACGAGGACGGAATTCGAGGCGTCATGAAAATGTGTCGTGACGCCTTGTCGAACGGAGATCCCTTGAGTCGGGTGGTCTCGGGTCTTCGCTCGCCAAGGGATTCAGGCTCCTGCTGAGGGCAGAGCGGAGTGGCCGGGCGGGTCAACTGGTCCGGGCGGCCAGAAGGGTGTTCAGCTGGTCGATCTCGGCGGCCTGGGCGGAGACGACGGCCTTGGCCAGGGTGAGCACTTCGGGTCGGTCGGTCAGGGGCTGGATGGCTCGGGCCATGGCGATGCCGGCGGTGTGGTGGGTGATCATCAGGTTGAGGAAGACGGTCTCGGCGTCCTCCCCGGAGGAGGACTTCAGCTTGGCGAGGTCGGCCGGGGTGGCCATCCCGGGCATCCGCCCGTCCTGGAGCAGCATCGAGCCTGGCGCCATGGTGGATCCGGTCGGCATGGTGCCCATGTCGTGCGAGGGGTTGGCGGCCATCCAGGTCATCGGCGGCTGGGTCGAGGTCTGCGGCAGCCGCCACATGCTCAGCCAGGCGTACATCTGCCCGGACTGCTGCTGCTGGCTGGTGACGATGTCGTAGGTCACCGCCTGCAGGGCCGGGTCGGTCGTCTTGTCCCGGACGATTAGGGCCATCTGGACGGCCTGGTTGTGGTGGGTCTGCATGTCCCGGGCGAAGCCGGCCTCGGGGCTGGTGTCGGACGGAGTGTTTGGCCCGGCCAGTCGGTACCCGAGTAAGGCTGCGGCGAGCAGCGCGATGACTGCGACGATGGCTCCGGCGAGGACGGTGTGCGGGCGCCGGGCGTGGGCGGGGGAGCCAGTGGGGTCGCACTGACCGGGGATGGTGGCGCTCATGCGCCGGGCCCGGACATGCCCGTGGCGGGGCCGGACCCGTCGGTGCCGCCGGTGCACGCGGCGCCCGGTTCGGGGGTCTGCGGGCCCTGCCGGTAGGCGCGCACGAACGCGTCCAGCCGCGGGTCGTCGGGCCCGGTCAGGGCAAGCTGCTTGCCCCAGGCGGACGCGACCACCGGCGCGGGCAGGCCGGGGTAGGGGGAGAGGACGGCGTAGGTGTCCGGGATGGCTTGACGTAGCTGTTGGACCTGCGCGGCTGGTAGGTCTGGACGGTAGGTGACCCAGACGGCGCCGTGCTCCATGGCGTGGACGGCGTTCTCGTTCGGGACGGGCTTGGGGTAGGTGCCGCAGTTGAGCCAGACCGGGGCGTGCTCCCCGCCCGCGGGCGGGGTCTGGGCATAGGTGACCGCAGTGGTGACGTGGCCCTGCTTGACGGTGTAGCTCTGCACTGCGGACAGGCTGGGCTTGCTCGCCTGTTCCCGGACAATGCTGATCGTGACCGCGCCGGCGATGGCCAGGACCGCGGCAGTGGCGGCGCCGATGATCGCCAGCCGCCGCCGGCGGTCCATGGCCTGCTGTTGGCTGCGCATTGCCGCGACGCGGTCGCGGGCAGCCTGCCGGTCTGCCTTGCTCGAGGGGGTCATCATCGTCTCCTCAACGGGGTCGCCATGGGGGTGCGGGGTCAGCCGCCGAGTTCGCCCAGCACGTAGATGGTCAGGA
>Ga0075158_10001637_pt1 | contig 16732 bp, 13 predicted proteins | sample JI91814BDNA_FD_70968 | JGI IMG/M metagenome (GOLD analysis project Ga0075158, IMG submission 70968) | Wastewater effluent complex algal communities from Wisconsin, to seasonally profile nutrient transformation and Carbon sequestration -... | ecosystem: Engineered > WWTP > Effluent > Algae... | reverse complement strand
CCGATCACCACGAATACCGCCATCGTCTTGATGAGCGTGACCGCGAAGATGTCCTTGTAGGCCTGCCGATGGGTCAGTCCCGTCACCGCGAGCAGGGTGATCACCGCGCCATTGTGCGGCAACGTGTCCATGCCGCCGGAGGCCATCGCGGCCACGCGGTGCAACACCTCCATCGGGATGCCGGCGGCGTTCGCGTTGGCGATGAAGGTCTCGGCCATCGCGGCCAGCGCGATGCTCATGCCGCCCGATGCGCTGCCGGTGATGCCGGCCAATGCGGTCACGGTGACCGCTTCGTTGACCAGCGGATTCGGGATCGAGCCCAGTGCATTGGCGACCACGAGGAAGCCGGGCAGGGCGGCGATGACCGCGCCGAAGCCGTATTCCGACGCGGTGTTCATGCCGGCCAGCAGCGCACCACCGATCGCCGACTTGCTGCCCTCGGCGAAGCTCGAGGTCACCGGCTTCCATGCGAACAGCAGCACGCAGGCGATGCCGGCCAGCAAGGCGCCTTCCACCGCCCAGATCGCGGCCAGCTTCGATACTTCCTGTACGACCGGCACGGCGTTGCCGATCACCGCCGGATCGAAGCTGTGGCTCTCGCCATAGACGCCTGGGATCCACAGCGTCAGCAGTTTGTTGACGATGCCGACCACCAGCAACGGCAGGATCGCGATCATCGGATTGACCAGATTGCCGCCGGCGAACGGGACGGGTTCGTTCACCAGGGTGGCAGCGTCGCCATAGCCTTCGCCGGCCCTGAGGGCGACGCGGCGGCGCCAGTCCAGGTAGACCATGCCGACGATCAGGATGAACACGCCGCCCAACGTGCCCAGCACCGGCGCAGCCCAGGTGTCGGTGCCGAAGAAGGTGGTCGGGATGATGTTCTGGATCTGCGGCGTGCCCGGCAGCGCGTCCATGGTGAAGGTGAACGCGCCCAGCGCGATGGTGCCCGGGATCAGCCGCTTGGGGATGTCGGACTGGCGGAACAATTCCGCGGCGAAGGGGTAGACCGCGAACACCACCACGAACAGCGAGACGCCGCCGTAGGTCAGCAAGGCGCAGACCGCGACGATCGCCAGCATCGCCCGTTGTGCCCCGACCACGCGGATGGTCGCGGCCACGATCGACTTCGAGAAACCCGACAGCTCGATGACCTTGCCGAACAACGCGCCGAGCAGGAACACCGGGAAGTACAACTTGAGGAACCCGACCATCTTGTCCATGAACAGGCCGGTGAACATCGGCGCGACCAGGTGCGGATCGGTCAGCAGCACCGCGCCCAGCGCCGCCACCGGCGCGAACAGGATCACGCTGTAGCCGCGGTAGGCCACGAACATCAGGAAGCACAGCGCGGCCAACACGATCAGGAATGCCATTGCGCCCCCGTGGGCATCGATCAGGGGTGCGAGTCTCCCGGTCGTGGGGATCGCGGCCCATTGTCCGAACGTCCAATGCCGTTAATCGTCCTTAACACCTACCGTGCACCCCATCGGCGGCGTGGGCCCGCCCACGTGCACCTACCCTGGAGGGGACAGATGAAGCGCAAACAATTGAGCAGGGCGATCCATGGCGTGCTGGCGATGTCGTTGCTGGCCGGCACCGGCACCGTGATGGCACAGGACGCCGCGCCGGCGGCGGACGGCCCGAAGACCACGACACTCGAAGGCATCAAGGTCACCGCCCGCAAGCGCGAGGAGACCCTGCAGGAAGTGCCGGTCGCGGTCACCGCGTTCACCGCGGACTCGCTGGACAGGCTCAACGTCAAGGACCTGGCCGACCTCGACGGGCAGGTGCCGAACCTGACGATCTACGCAGCGCGTGGCTCCAGCAGCACGCTGACCGCCTACATCCGCGGCGTCGGCCAGTCCGATCCGCTGTGGGGCGTGGATCCGGGCGTGGGCATCTACATGGACGACGTCTACATCGCCCGTCCTCAGGGCGCCTTGCTCGACGTGTTCGACGTCGATCGCATCGAAGTGCTGCGCGGCCCGCAGGGCACGCTGTACGGCAAGAACACCATCGGCGGCGCGATCAAGTACATCTCCAAGGGCCTGCGCTCCGATTTCAACGGCTACGGCTCGGTGACCCTGGGCAACTACGGCCAGCGCGACATCAAGGCCGCGCTCGGTGGCGGCTTCGGCGGCAGCGAATACCTGCGCGGCCGCATCTCGGTGGCCGACCTGCACCGCGACGGCTTCGGCGAGAACCTGGTCACCGGCGCGCAGGTCAGCGACAAGAAGGTCCGCGCGGTCCGCGCCAACCTGGGCGCCTACGTCACCGACAGCTTCGACCTGCAGTTCGCGTTCGACCATGTCGATGACGGGTCCGGCGTGCGCGGCGCGCAGATGCTCCGCGCCAATCCGTACGACGCGCTGCTGACCCCGACCACCGGCCCGTTCCTGCCGCTGGCGGACCGCTACGACGTACGCAACGGCATGCCCAACGTCAACGACACCACCTTGAGCGGTGCGTCCGTGGTCGCCAACTTCCGCATGAACGAAGACTGGACCTTCAAGTACGTGCTGGCCAAGCGCGAGTCGGATACCGAGACCAACATCGATTTCGACACCACCCCGGACAAGATCGCCGACGTCAAGGCGTTCTACAGCGACGAGCAGGTCACCCACGAATTCCAGGCCAACTACGATGCCGGCGGTCGTTCGCGCGGCGTGATCGGCATCTACAAGTTCGACGGCGAGGCGGGTGGCCAGGTCCTCAACAATTTCTTCAACCTGAGCTTCGGCGACACCCAGGGCACGGTCTACACCGAGAGCATCGCCGCGTACGCCGACTGGACCTTCGACGTCAGCGACAAGTTCAGCATCGACGCGGGCCTGCGCTGGACCAACGAGGACAAGCACGCGGTGGTCAGGAACATCGGCTACACCGATGGCACCTTCACCAAGCCCAGCGGCGTGGTGGCGGCTGCGTTCGACAAGACCATCAACTTCAAGAACCTGTCGCCGAAGATCTCGCTGGACTACCAGGTCACCCCGGACATCATGGTCTATGGCCTGGCCTCGCGCGGCTTCAAGTCGGGCGGCTACAACATCCGCGCGCAGGCCACCGCGGTCCCGCGTTCGGCCGAGCCGTTCCAGGACGAGCAGGTCGACAGCTTCGAGGTGGGCACCAAGATGGGCCTGCTCGACCAGCGCCTGTTCCTGAACCTGTCGGCGTTCCACAACAAGTACAAGGACATCCAGCTCTCGATCTTCACCGAGTACACCACGCCGCAGAACACCAAGGCGTTCTTCGGCGACTTCACCAACGCCGGCGAGGGCACGGTCAACGGGTTCGAAGTCGAATACCAGTGGATGGCCACCGACAACTTCAACATCTCCGGCAACCTGGCCTGGCTGGATGCGAAGTTCGATACCTACATGTTCAAGAACGTCAACATCGCCGACCAGCAGGAATTCACCAACGCCCCGGATTTCTCCGGCGCGCTGAACGCCGAATACCGCATCGACCTGGACGGCGGCGGCAGCCTGTCGGCGCGCGTGGGTTACACCTACCAGAGTCGCGTCGTGGCCACGACCGAAGTGGTCAAGGACCCGGTGACCCTGGCCACCGTGCAGCCGATCACCCAGGACGGCTATGGCCTGGTGGGCGCCGGCATCATCTGGAAGGCCAACGATGCGTGGACCGTCTCCCTGCAGGGCAGCAACCTGACCGACAAGGAATACCGCACCACCGGCTACAACCTGTACGCCGCGCTGGGCGTGCACACCGGCTTCTACGGCCCGCCGCGCCAGTACAGCCTGACCGTGAAGTACGACTTCTGATCGAAGCCTGCCACGCGTTGCAACTCCGACGGCGGGCCTTGGCCCGCCGTCGCGTTATCCTCGCCGCGCATGCGATGCCTTGACCATTCGCCACGATGCCCATGCCTGACGGTGGCGCGATGCTGAGCGTCGCGGTCGTCGTCGCGGCTGCGGTGCTGTGGCTGGGCCTGCTGTTCGGCACCGCCCTGTATGCCGAGCGTCGCCCGGGTGTCCTCGCTGGCCACTGGCGCCACGTGTACGCCTTGTCGCTGGCGGTCTACTGCACGTCATGGACGTTCTTCGGCACCGTCACCCAGGCCGCGCGCTACGACTGGCCGCTGCCGCCCACCTTCGTCGGCACCCTGCTGCTGTACGCGCTCGGCGCGGGGCTGATGCTGCAACTGGTGAAGCTGGCGCGCGCCAGCAATGCGACCTCGATCGCCGACCTGATCGCCACCCGCCTGGGCAAGGACGCATGGCTCGCCGCGGGCGTGACGTTGATCGCGGTGCTCGGCCTGATTCCGTACGTCGCCCTGCAGCTGAAGGCGGTGTCGATGAGTTTCGCCCTGCTGACCGACTCGCAGGCCGGGGCCGACCAGCCGCCGTGGCGCGACAGTTCGCTGTACGTCGCGTTGGTGATGGGCCTGTTCGCAATGCTGTTCGGCACCCGTCGCGCCAGCGCGGCCGAGCACAACCGCGGGCTGGTGCTGGCAATGGCGTTCGAGTCGCTGTTCAAGCTGGTGGCCATGCTGGCGCTGGGCCTGTTCGTCTGGCTGGGCCTGGGATTGCCATCGCCGCCGTCATTGCCGGAAGCCGCGGCATCGACCGACAACGGCGGCTTCATCCCGCTGGTGTTGCTGGGCGTGCTGGCGATGTTCACCCTGCCGCACCAGTTCCATGTCGGCGTGGTCGAATGCCGCGACGAGCGCCACGTCCTGACCGCCCGCTGGTTGTTCCCGCTGTACCTCGTCCTGATCGCGTTGCCGGTGCTGCCGCTGGCGCGCGCCGGCGATGCGCTGCTGGCCGGACAGGGCGTGCCCTCCGACCTGTACGTGCTGGCGCTGCCGTTGTCGCAATCGCACACCGGGCTGGCGCTGTTCGCGTTCCTCGGAGGACTCAGCGCGGCCACCGGCATGGTGGTGGTCAGCACGCTCACCTTGAGTTTGATGATCGGCAACCACTGGCTGGCCCCCGGCCTGTTGCGCGGCGCGTGGGCGCGTGGCGACGCCGGCGACCTGCGCGGCAACGTGCTGTTGCTGCGCCGGCTCGGCATCGCCGCGATCATGCTGCTGGCCTGGGCCTACAGTCGCTCGATCGCCGGCAATGCGGCGCTGGCCGATGTCGGCGCGCTGTCGTTCTCGGCGTTGGCGACGCTGGCCCCGGCGCTGGGCTTCGCGGTGTGGCGCACGCAGACCCCGCCACGCGCGGCCCTGGTTGGCATGGTCGCCGCGTTCCTGACCTGGGCCTGGTGCCTGCCGGTGCCGCTGCTCCTGCGCGACGACGCACCGGCGTGGTTGCAGGGGGGGCCGTTCGGCATCGCCTGGCTGGCACCCGAGGGCTTCTTCGGCCTCACCGGTTGGAGCCCGCTGGGTCGCGCCGTCGCCGCCAGCCTGTTCGTCGGCACGTTCACCACGTTGCTGCTGTCGGCCTGGCATCGGCCGGTGGCCAGCCTGGGCCGACGCCGGCTGGATGCGCGCAGCCTGGACAACGTCGCGCGCCGCTTCCTGCCGGCGACGCAGGTCGAGCACCTGCTGGCGCGCGGTCGCGACGCCGAAACCGAGATCGAACGAGCGTTGTCGTCGGTGCTCGGTTCGGCGTCGGCGCGCGTGTTGCTGGATGCGGCCCGTCGCGATGCCACCGATGCCGGTCGACCCGGTGCCGACCTCGACACCGTCGCCGCGATCGTCGGCGAGGCCAGCCAGGACCTGCGCTTCAACCAGCGCGTGCTGGAAGCGGCGCTGGAGAACATGAGCCAAGGCATCAGCGTGGTCGATGCCGAGCTGCGGCTGGTCGCATGGAATCGCCGCTACGCCGAACTGTTCGGCTACCCGCCCGGCATGCTGCGGGTGGGCATGCCGATCGCCGAGGCATCGCAATGGGCGCTGCGTGCGCTCGGCGACGTGGACGATGACGATGCCGCCCTGCAGCGCCGGCTGGCGCATATGCGTGCCGGCACCGCGCACCTGTCGGAACGGGTGTTCCCGGACGGGAGCATCGTGGAAATCCGCGGCAATCCGATGCCGGGCGGGGGCTTCGTCGCCACCTTCACCGACGTCACCGCGTTCCGCCAGGCCGAGACCGGCCTCAAGCGCATCAACGAGACGCTCGAGCAGCGCGTCGGCGAACGCACCTCGATGCTCGAGACCGCCAAGCGCGAGGCCGAGCGCGCCAACGACGCCAAGAGTCGCTTCCTCGCCGCCATCGGCCACGACCTGCTGCAGCCGCTGCATGCCGCGCACCTGTTCGCGGACGCCTTGCAGCAGCGCGGCGATGGCGAGCAGCGCGAGCTCGCCCGGCAGATCGGCGGCGCGCTGGATTCCACCACCGACCTGCTGGGCACGCTGCTGGACATGTCGCGGCTGGAAGCGGGTGGACTGGTGCCGGAGCTGCGGGATTTTCCGCTGGCCGAGGTGCTGGATCCGCTGGTCGCGCAGTTCGACGTGCTCGCCCGCGAGCGCGGCCTGCGCCTGCGCCACGTGCCCACCCGCGCGTGGGTTCGCAGCGACCCGCAACTGCTGCGCCGCGTCCTGCAGAATTTCCTGGCCAATGCGGTCCGCTACACCGCGAGCGGCAGCGTGCTGCTGGGTGTGCGCCGCGATGGCGATGCGCTGCGCATCGAGGTCCACGACACCGGCCCCGGGATCGAGCCGGTGCGCTTCGACGCGATCTTCGAGGAGTTCCGCCGCGGCGAGGATGCACCGGGGCAGGGGCTTGGCCTGGGCCTGGCCATCGCCCGCCGCATCGCGGTCCTGCTCGGTTCCGATGTCGACCTGCACAGCAGGCCCGGGCGCGGCAGCCGCTTCGGCATCGAGGTGCCGCGGGTGGCAGCCATGCAGCCCCATCGCAATGCGAAGCGCGGCCTGGCGGGCCTGCGCGTGCTGCTGGTGGACAACGAACCGCAGGCGCTGGAGGCGTTGGCCAGCGTGCTGCGAGGCTGGGGATGCGAGGTGCGTGCCGTGGCCGATGGCGACGCCGCGCGCGTCGAGCTGTCGCGCGGCACCGCCGACCTCTGGGTCTTCGACTACCACCTCGACCATGGCGATGACGGCGTGTCCCTGCGCCAGCGCCTGTCCCTCGAGTTCGGCAACGTGCCCTGCCTGATCCTGAGTGCCGACCAGACGGGGGCCGTGCGCAGCGCCGCGCAGGAAGCCGGCTTGCCCCTGCTGGTGAAGCCATTGCGTCCGTTGGCGCTGAAGTCGGTGCTGGACCGAATGCTGGCGGCGCGGGGTGTGGCGTAGCTCGCCATGGGTGCCCGTTCGGCCGCAAATTGTTGATTTGATTGGCGTTAGGGCATTCGCCTTATGGTCGCCGGCAGAGGCGGCACCCACGATCGGAGCCTCCAGACCGAGAGAGCCTGCCATGCGCAACGTGCTGATCTACGATGCCCCCACCCGAGTGTTCCACTGGTTGTTCGCGGGGTTTTTCGCCGCGGCGTTCGCCATCGCGAACCTGGTCGATGACGAGTCGGCGCGATTCTCGCTGCACATGCTGGCGGGGCTGTGCATGGTGTTCGTGCTGCTGCTGCGGATCGTCTGGTCGCTGGTCGGGACACGCCATGCCCGCGCAAGCGATCTCGTCCTGAACCCCGCGCGATTGTTCGGCTATTTCAGGGACATGGTCTCGGGTCGTGGCAAGGAATGGGCCGGCCATAACCCGGCCTCCAGCTGGGCCGCGGTGACGATGGCCAGCCTGGCGCTGGGCCTTGGCATCACCGGCACCCTGATGGCGACCGGCGGCGAATCCGGGTCGGTCAAGGAACTGCATGAGTTGCTGGCCAATGGCTTCCTGGCCGTGGTCCTGCTCCACCTGGGCGGCGTGGTGGTGCATGCACTGCGGCATCGCGACCGCCTGCCATCGAGCATGCTCACCGGCAGGAAGCAGCTGCGCGCCGACGGATACGCGCCGATCCGTCCGCTGCCGCTCGCCGGCCTGGCCTTCCTTGCCTTGACCGTCCTGTTCATCGGCCATCTCGCGCGGACCTATGATGCGCAGGCGCGCACCGTCGACGTATTCGGCATCACCCTGCAGTTGGGCGAAAACGAGGATGGCCATGCATCCGGCGACACCGAAGAAGACGAGCACGAAGATCGATAGTCCTGCCCAGCGCGCCGGCACCGAGCCGCCGGTGCGCGGCCTGCAGGGCGCCGAACGCGCGGTGATCGCCGCGGTGCTGGCCCTGATCGCACTGCTCGCCGGCCTGGACCTGCTGGTCGACCAGCGCGAGGGCGTGACGGCTTGGCACCTCCTGGCCGAGGGGACGGTGGTGGGGGTCGCGGGCCTGGGTGCCTTCCACCTGCTGCGAGGTGCCTGGCGCCTGCGCAAGCGCCTGGACATGCAGGATCGCGATTTCCTTGCGTTCCGGCAGCAGGCGGAGGCATGGCGCAACGATTCGCGGAAATACGTCGACGGATTGTCCCGCTCCATCGACCTGCAACTGGATCGTTGGACGTTGTCTGCCGCCGAGAAGGAAGTCGCGTTCCTGCTGCTCAAGGGGTTCAGCCTGCGCGACATCGCGCAGGCGCGCGGCACCTCGGAGAAGACCGCACGGGTGCAATCCAGCGCGATCTACGCGAAGTCCGGCCTGGCGGGCAGGTCCGAGCTGTCCGCCTTCTTCCTGGAGGACCTGTTGCCGCCCCGTGTAACCCCGCCGGACGATGCGCCCGGCGACCCGCAGCCGCGCTAGATCGGCGGATCCGGATCCGTCGCCCGCGATCCCTTGTCCCATGCGCAGCGTCTCCGGATCGCCGCGCAGGACGTCCGAACGTGGTGGCTGCCTTCGCGGGTGGGTTCCGCAATGGCGCATACTCGTGCGCCAAGTGGAGCACCTGCATGTCGCAGCACCATATCCCGTTGTTCACCTTCACCTTGGGCAGCACGGAGAGCATCAGCCCGGATGCATTGCGCGCGATGTGGGTCAACGCCAGCGGCAGCGGCAATGTCAGCGTCGGGCGCAGGAATCCGGAAGGGACGTGGCGCGACAGGCCGATCTATACCCTGTATGCGACGCAGGGCCTTGCCAACTTGCCGGAAGTCGAAAATCGCCTGCGTCGCGCGCTGGAAGTGGCGCACCTGCACGCAACGGTGACCAGTCTGCATTGACCTGACGCGCCGCCGGGTTTTTGCTTGAGGCCGCGCAACAGGGTGGCTTACACTGCGCGCGTCCTTGGGGAGTAGCCTCTCGCCGCCCCGGCGAGGCCCGCGTCAACATGCTTGGCCTCAATCGGCCGTGGCGCGTGCGATCCCGTATCTGGCAAGACCATCGACCACGACCCCGCCTGAAGGCCGGGGGAGCGTCGTGGTCATGCGTCCTTTCCCGGCCGGGTACCTCCAATGTCCGCATTCCTCACCGCCACCGGCGCTGTCGCCATCGCCGAGATCGGCGACAAGACGCAACTTCTCTCGTTCATCCTTGCCGCGCGTTTCCGCAAGCCGCTGCCGATCATCCTCGGCATCCTGGTCGCCACGTTGGCCAATCACGCGCTCGCCGGTGCCGCCGGTGCCTGGGTCATGTCGATGACCGGTCCCGGCGTGCTGCGCTGGATACTCGGCGTGCTGTTCATCGCGATGGCCGCCTGGACCTTGGTGCCGGACAAGTTCGACGAATCCGAGGTGCCGAAGGCCAGCCGTTTCGGTGTGTTCGGTACCACGGTGGTCGCGTTCTTCATCGCCGAGATGGGCGACAAGACCCAGATCGCCACCGCGGCGATGGCGGCGACGGAAGCTTCGCTGGTGGCCATCGTCGCCGGCAGCACGCTGGGCATGATGCTGGCCAACGTGCCGGCGGTCTTCATCGGTGATCGCCTCCTGCACAAGGTGCCGATGGGCCTGGTGCGCGCCATCGCGGCTGCGTTGTTCGCGTTGTTCGGCGTGCTGATCCTGCTGGGCGCGGGCAGCAAGCTGGGTTTCTGACGCCGGCGGACTTCGTCCCCGCTTCACACGATGCTCGCCGGGCCTTCGCGGCGGGCGTGCAAGGTGGCACCACTTATCCGCGAGGGGCAAGGCGATGGCAGCACAACAGATGCAACACCGCAATACGCGCAAGGGCAATCCGTGGCGGCTGGCGGTGTGGGGCGCGGCGGCAGGGTTGCTCATGGTCCCGGCCATCGCGATGCAGGTCGGTGCCGACGGCGTGCACTGGACGACATTGGATTTCGTGGTGATGGGGACGTTGCTGGGCGCGTGTTGCCTCGCCTACGAAGTGGCCACGAGGCTGTCCGGCAACACGTTGTACCGGCTGGGCTTCGCAGTCGCGATCCTGCTCGGGTTCCTGCTGGTGTGGATCAACCTTGCGGTCGGCATCATCGGTGGCGAAGCCAATCCGGCCAACCTGGTATTCGCCTGCGTGCTCGCTGTTGGACTGGTCGGCGCTTTGATCGGTCGCTTCACGGCGGGCGGCATGTCTCGGGCGATGGTGGCGACCGGTATCGCCCAGTTGCTGGCAGGCGGCTACGCACTGGCGCTCGGTTCGATGGAAGGCGGCATGCTCAGCGCGGCATTCGCCGCGATGTGGTTCACGTCGGCCGCCTTGTTCCACAAGGCGGCGCGGTAACAACTGCAGGCGCATACTTCGGGCATCCCAGTCCCGGAGTCCTGCGCATGACCACGAAAGCCTACGGCGCCCACGCCGCCGACAAGCCCGTTGAAGCGATCGCCATCGAGCGCCGCGCTCCCGGCGCGAACGACGTGCAGATCGACATCGCCTATTGCGGCGTCTGCCACTCCGACCTGCACACCGTGCGGTCGGAATGGCCTGGCACCCTGTATCCCTGCGTCCCGGGCCACGAAATCGTCGGCCACGTCAGCGCGGTCGGCGGCGCGGTCAGCGGCTTCAAGGTCGGCGATGTCGTCGGCGTTGGCTGCCTGGTCGACAGCTGCGGCGAGTGCGGCGCCTGCCACGACCATCTGGAGCAGTTCTGCGAGAAGGGCATGATCGGCACCTACAACGGGCCGACACCGGATGCGCCCGGCCATACCCTGGGTGGATACTCGCAGCGCATCGTGGTCGACCAGGGCTTCGTCCTGCACGTCCGTCATCCGGTGGAACAGCTTGCCGCGGTCGCGCCGCTGCTGTGCGCCGGCATCACCACCTATTCGCCGCTGCGCCACTGGAACGCCGGGCCGGGCAAGAAGGTCGGCGTGGTCGGCATCGGCGGGCTGGGCCACATGGGCCTGAAGATCGCGCATGCCATGGGCGCGCACGTGGTGGCCTTCACCACCAGTGAATCCAAGCGCGAGGAAGCGCTGAAGCTCGGTGCCGATGAGGTCGTGAACTCGCGCGAGGCCGGGCAGATGCAGGCCCATGCGGGCAGCTTCGATTTCATCCTCGACACCGTGGCCGCACCACACAACCTGGACGCGTTCACCGGCTTGCTCAAGCGCGACGGCACCCTCTGCCTGGTCGGCGCACCGGCCAGCCCGCATCCAAGCCCGAGCGTGATGGGCCTGATCTTCGGCCGCAAGTCGATCGCCGGTTCGCTGATCGGTGGCATCGCCGAAACCCAGGAGATGCTGGATTTCTGCGCGGAGCACGGCATCGTGGCGGACATCGAGATGATCGCCGCACGGGACATCGAGCCCAGCTACGAGCGCATGCTCAAGAGCGACGTGAAGTACCGCTTCGTGATCGACGCCGCGACGATGTGACGCGGTCCCGAAAAGGGGCCAAAAAAGGGGACGGAGGTAGTTAAGGCGCACCTTAACTGCCTCCGTCCCCTTTTCGTTGCCTTTTCGCTTTTCGTCACTCCATCTGTCGCGCCGGATCCGACAGTTCCAGTTCGCGCAGCACCACGCCCGCCTGGGTGCGGTTGCGCACGCCCAGCCGTTCGAAGATCGCGGTCAGGTGGGCCTTGACCGTGCGCTCCTGCACGTCCAGGCGGTCGGCGATCTGCTTGTTGAGCAGCCCTTCCGCGACCAGGGTCAGCACGCGGAACTGTTGCGGCGAGAGGCTGGCCAGGCGCGCGGCCAGGTCGGCATCGTGCGGCGAGGACGTGGCGCGCGACACGCTGGCCCGCAGCATCGCCGGCAGCCAGGTTTCGCAGGCCAGCACCGTGCGGATCGCATCGCGCAGTTCATCGAGGCCGGCGCTCTTCGGCAGGTAGCCGGCGGCGCCGTGGTCGAGTGCGCGGCGCACCACCCGCGGATCGTCGTTGGCGGACACCACGATCACCGCGACGCCCGGATGCTGCGCACGCACGGCAGCCAGGCCTGCCAGTCCGTGGTTGCCGGGCATGTGCAGGTCCAGCAGGACCAGGTCGACTTGTGGCTGCGCATCGAGCGTGGCCAGCACGCCGTCGAGGTCGCCGGCTTCCAGCAATTCGACCTCGCCCAGCGCATCGCGCGCCGCTTGCCGCAGGGCGGCGCGGAACAGCGGATGGTCATCGGCGATGAGCAGCGAAGGCATGGGGTCGCTTACTGCGCGGTCCAGCCACCATCGACGGGCATCGCGGTACCGGTGATGTTGTGCGCCTCGCGCCGGCACAGGAACACCGCCAGCGCACCGATCTCGGCGGGCAGGGTCATGCGCAGGCTGGGCTGCTTCTCGGACAGCAGGGCACGCACGCCATCGTCGCGGGTGCCGCCACCGATGCGTGCCTCGATCTGCGGCTCGATCAGCGGCGTTTCCACCCAGCCCGGGCAGATGCAGTTGACGGTGATGCCGCCGGAGTCGCGCGACCCCTGCGCCGCGTATTCGAGCGCGGCGACCTTGCTCAGGCCGACGACGCCGAACTTGCTGGCCACGTACGGGGCCTTGTCCTTCGATGCCACCAAGCCGTGTACCGATGCCACGTTGATCACACGACCAAAGCCACGGGAAGCCATCATCGGCATCGCCGCACGCATGGTGTGGAACGCTGAAGACAGGTTGATCGCGATGATGTCGTTCCATTTCGCGACCGGCATCTCGTGCAGCGGCACGGCGTGCTGGATGCCGGCATTGTTGACCAGGATGTCGATGCCGCCGCCGGACCAATCGGCCAAATCGCTCATCATCGCCTCGATCGCCACGGGGTCGCGCAGGTCGGCGTCGAAGTGTTTCGTTTCGCCGCCGCCCGCGGCATCGACATCGGTGATCGCCGCCGCGATCTGTTCCGGCGAGCCCAGGCCGTTGATCGCAACCCTTGCCCCGGCGGCGGCCAGGGCCTGCGCGATGGCCAGGCCGATGCCGGAGGTGCTGCCGGTCACCAGGGCGGTGCGGCCTTCGAGGAATCGATCCGTCATGTGTCTCGTCCGTGCTGCATTGCGTCAGCTGCATACGCTAGCAGGCCGGGCCGCAGGAAGGGGCGGGCTGGGCGTGGTACGAAGGTACGATGCGGGCGCGCCGCGTAGTCGCTAAGGTCGCGGCATGAACAGACTCCAGTCCTGCGCCTGCATCGCCGCCATCCTCCTGCTCGGCGCCTGCGCCAGCACCACGCCATCGGGAAGCCGCATGTTCAGCCAACCACGCAGCAGCGACCACCGCGGGCAGGACGACCTGCTTACCGCGGGACTGGGATTGCCCGGTCTGCGCGCGATGACGCCGCCGGGCTTCGCCGATGCCGCGCGTCCGACCCCGCAGGAATTGCGCCGCCGCGCATTGTGGGCGAACTGGCGCGGGATCGCCGACCTCGCGCCCGGTGGCGGTTATGGCGAGCTGTACGGCAGCGTGGCCAGCGTGCCCGGTCGCGAGTTCAGCGCCTTCGCGACGGTACCGGGAGCGCGCCAGCCGCATCGCGTGTTGCTGCAGCTGCCGGATGATTTCGACATCAAGAAACGCTGCGTGGTGGTCGCGGCCTCGTCCGGCTCGCGCGGGATCTATGGCGCCATCGCAGTCGCAGGGGCGTGGGGCCTCCCGCGCGGCTGCGCCGTGGCCTATACCGACAAGGGCGCGGGCACGGACTATTTCGACCTGGACGCCGGACAGGGCATCGATGCCGCCGGCCAGGTCGCGGGTGCCGATGCAGAACTGGCGTTCAAACCGGCGGCCGGTGGCAGCGGCGTCGCCTACAAGCATGCGCATTCGCAGGACAACCCCGAGGCCGACTGGGGCCGCCACGTGAGGCAGGCGGCGGAGTTCGCGCTGGCTACGCTCAACGAACAACTGCCGCAGCAGGCGCGCTTCACCTTCGCCAACACCCGCGTCATCGCGGTCGGCATCTCCAATGGCGGCGGCGCGGTCCTGCGTGCAGCCGAACTCGAAGGCGACTGGTTGGATGCCGTCGTCGCCGGCGAGCCCAACGTGCTGGCCCAGGGCCACGGCGCGCGCGATCTGTACGACTACAGCACCGAAGCCGCCTTGCTGATGCCTTGCGCCCTGCCTGCGCTGGGTTTGCCCGCGGCGCCTGGCGCGGATGCCAGGTGCGCGGCACTGGCTGCGCAGGGCATGCTCTCCGGTGCCGACTTGAAGGCACAACAGCAGGACGCACTGGCCAAGCTGCATGCAAGCGGCTGGACTGATCCAGCGCTTCTCGCGGGCTCGATCAGTGTCGGTTTCGACCTGTGGCGTGCGGTGGGCGTGGGCTATGCATCTGCCTATGGCCGCTACGCCCCTGACGCGCATCCCTGCGGCTACCGCTATTCGGCACTGGGCGTGGACCTGTCGCCGCGCGCCGCCACCGATGTCGAACGAGCATCATGGTGGGCCGATGCCAGTGGTATCCCGCCCGGCGCGGGCGTCGGCATCGTCGATCCCAATCCGGCGGCTGATCTTGGTTTGAAGGGATTGCAATGCCTGCGCCGCCTGTGGACCGGCGACAGCGCCGATGCGCAACGCGTGCGCGGAGGAATCGCCGAAACCCGCGCCGGCCTGCCACGCGCCGGCCTGCCGGTGATCGTGCTGCACGGCACCGACGACGGCCTGGTGCCGCAGGCATTTTCCAGCGCGCCGTACGTGGCGATGGCGCAGGCCGCCGGCCGCGACGTGCGCTACTGGCAGGTGCGCAATGCCCAGCATTTCGACGCCTTCCTCGGCTTCCCGCAGTACGGTGCCGTGTACCTGCCGTTGCTGCCGTATGTGTATGAGGCGCTGGATCGCGTGGACGCGCACCTCGATGGCAAGGGCGCATTGCCGGTCGACGCGGTTATCGCCACCGTGCCGCGTGCCGGCAAGCCGCTGGCCGCCGATAACCTGGCGATGCCACGCTGATCGTGCTTGCCGGCTTCACGCCGGCTTTGGCAGTCTTCGGATCTGCGCGCGCGGGAGCGAACGATGAAGCAACGCCATTTCTCGATGCTGCGGGATTTCCATCTCGCCGACTGGTTCACCCTTGCCAATGCCTTCTGCGGCACCGGCGCGGTGTTCGCCGCGATGCGCTTCCTGCAGGACGGTGCGGCTTCGGAAGGAAATGTCCGCGACCTGCTGATCGGCATGGCGCTCATCCCGCTGGCCTTCGTGTTCGATGCCCTGGACGGCCGCATCGCCCGCTGGCGCAAGGTGTCTTCGACGCTCGGTCGCGAGCTGGATTCGCTCGCCGACGTGATCAGCTTCGGTGTCGCCCCCGCGGCCCTGGCCTATGCCTGTGGCCTGCAGGGCGGCTGGGACTGGATCGTGCTGAGTTACTTCGTGGGCTGCGGGGTGAGCCGGCTGGCGCGTTACAACGTGACCGCGGAGACGCTCGCCGACGGCGGCGACAAGGTGGAATATTTCGAGGGCACGCCGATCCCGACCAGCGTGGCCATCGTCGGCCTGCTGGCGTGGCTGGCCTGGAGCGATCGCATCGGCGCAGCCTTGCCGTTCGGCGCGCTGCAACTCGGGCCGTGGCAATTGCATCCGCTGGTGCTGGTGTTCGCGCTGTCGGGTTCGCTGATGATCAGCAAGACGATCCGCATCCCCAAGCCCTGAACCGCGCGATGGCGGTGTCACCGGCGCGTTGCTAGCATGCGGGCTCCCGCCGCGGATGAGCCGAGATGGCACACGACAGCAACGACTTCGAGGCGCTTGCGCGCCGTTACTGGGATATGTGGGGCGATGCAGCGCGTGCGGCGACGCCGGGCGTGGGCGGCTTCGGCGCGATGGGTTCGATGGGTGGCCTGCAGGGATTCCGCGACGCGATGGACGGCTGGACCCGCAACGTCGGTGCAGGCAGCAGCGGCGCCAACGATGTGCTCGGCCATTTCAATCGCCAGAACCAGGCCTGGTACGGCCAGATGCAGCAACTCGCGGCGCAGTTCGCCGGGCAACCGCACAGTGCGCGCGACGTCGCCGAGGCCTGGCGCAAGCTGGTCGGAGGCAATGGCAACGAGCTGTTCCAGGGCCTGTTCGACGGGATGCAGGGCCCTGGCATGCAGCAGTTGCAGCAGTGGAGCGATGCCGCGGCGCCGTGGCTGCAGTCGATGCAGAAGGAGGCCGCGACCACGCTGGGCATGCCCACCTTCGGCTTCGCCCGTGAACACCAGGAACGCCTGCAGGGACTGGCGCGCGCCCAATTGGACTGGCAGCAGGCCTTGGGTGCGTACCAGGCGTTGCTGGGCAAGGTCTCGCAGGATGCGTTCTCGCGCTTCGAATCGAAACTGATCGATCGCGAGGAGCCGGGGCGGCAGGTCGGCAGCGTGCGTGCCCTGTTCGACCTGTGGGTGGATGCGGCGGAAGAGGCGTATGCCGAGACGGCCCTGTCCGTCGAGTATCGCCACGCCTACGGCACCCTCGTCAACGCGCAGATGGGACTGCGCAAGGCCATGCAATCGATCATCGAACAGAACGCCAGCATGGCCGGCCTGCCGGGTCGCACCGAGCTGGACAGTGCGCATCGCAAGATCGCGGAACTGGAACGTTT